>ENA-ORRU01001269-ORRU01001269.1-human-gut-metagenome-genome-assembly--contig:-NODE-1269-length-15822-cov-12.561743_pt1 | contig 15822 bp, 14 predicted proteins | sample MGYA00242184_ERZ509151 | MGnify/ENA primary metagenome ERZ509151 (study PRJEB26280, sample SAMEA2338667) | human gut metagenome | biome: human gut; feature: human-associated habitat; material: faeces... | reverse complement strand
CCTCGGCCCGAAGGGCCGTCAAACTTAAGAACCCTTGGGCCCGAAAGGGCCCATCCATCTTGAGAACCTTTCCCTTCACAACCCTCGGGCGAAAGGCCCGTTAACCCTCACACCGAAGGTGTGTCAATTTTCAAAAAGAGGTTTCACATTGGCTAACCAGAAAGTAAAAAAAGAACGGCTTGACGTGCTCCTGGTGGAGCAGGGATTTTTTGAAAGCCGGGAGAATGCAAAACGACATATTATGGAAGGCATTATTCTTGTAAATGATGTGCCTGTAGATAAAGCGGGAACGAAGGTGCCGGTGGACGCCAGGCTCCGCATCAAAGGCCATGTCATGCCTTATGTGGGCCGCGGCGGTTTCAAGCTGGAAAAGGCGCTGAAAACATTTTCTATCGATCTAAAAGGGAAAGTGATGGCCGATATCGGAGCTTCCACCGGCGGTTTCACGGACTGCGCCCTGCAGAACGGGGCGGCAAAGGTATTTGCCATTGATGTGGGTACCAACCAGCTGGACTGGAAGCTTCGTTCCAATCCGCAGGTGGTGAACATGGAGAAAACCAATATCAAGGTGGTGACGAAGGACCTTTTGGGAGAAATGGTGGATTTCATTTCTACCGATGTTTCCTTTATTTCCGTTACGAAAATCATTCCTGCCGTACACTCTATCCTGAAAGAAGAGGGATCCTTGGTTATCCTTATTAAACCCCAGTTTGAGGCAGGCCGTGAAAAGGTAGGGAAGGGGGGTATTATCAAGGACCCCAAGGTACATGCCGAAGTGATTGAAGATACGCTTCAGGCTTTTAAGGAAGAGCATCTTTACTGCCATGGCCTTACCTATTCGCCTATTAAGGGGGGCTCCGGAAATATTGAATTTCTTGCCTGGCTGAAGCAGACGCCGCCGGAAAGGGAAATAAGGGCAGCGGATATGGTGAAAGTGGTGGAAGAAGCCCACAGCGGGTTGAAAGGATAAGAAATGAAATTTGGCATTTACCCGAACCTCGGGAAAAAGGATTTAAAAATGGCTCTGGAAAGGCTTACCGCTCTTTTGAGAGACAAGAATATAGATTACAGCCTGCCTCTTTCCATGAAAAAAGGCCTGATGGACATGGGTTTTACAGAGGATACCTATGAAACCGATGAATCCATGGGAAAAAGGGATTTTATCCTGTCCGTGGGAGGTGACGGTTCCTTTCTCGGCGCTGCCCGCGCATTCAGGGATTATCCTGTTCTCATGGCGGGGCTCCATCTGGGAGATTTAGGCTTTTTAAATTCCATGACCTTAAGGGATATGGAAAAAAGGGTGGACCAGATTCTGTCGGGAGATTATCAGGAAGAGCATCGCCTCTATCTTTCCGCTGTTTTGATTCATGGGGATGGGAGAAAAGAGAAACTGCCCACCGTGCTGAATGATGTGGTCATCGGCCATGCCTCCATCGGCCAGCTGGCAAGGATCCGTCTTTTTATTAATGACAGCTTCATCCAGGAATATGCGGCCGACGGGCTTATCATTTCATCGCCCACCGGTTCCACCGGTTATTCCCTTTCCTGCGGAGGCCCCGTGCTTGGGCCTTCTGATGACCGGATCATCATCGTCCCTATCTGCGCCCACACGCTGCAGCGTTTTGCCATGGTTCTTTCCAGGGATGATGTGGTTAAAATCACTGTACCGGAAAGAGAAAAGGAACTCTGTCTTTCTCTTGATGGGGCCTGCACCTTCCGTTTTAACAAAAGGGACACTTTACTGGTCAGAAGCATAGAAAAGCCGATCCGTTTCCTTCGTTTCAGGGACCAGGATTTCTTTGGAAGTATAACAAGGAAATTGGTAAGGAAAGTGGCGGACTGCGGGAAGTAGGACAGGCCCCTTTGAGGCTTGTCCATCATGGCGCCAGTTTGTATAAAACCGTACCATCGGACTTTCGGCCGTGGGGAAACAGGCAGACTGCCTTTAGGCCCGGTTTTAAAGATTTTCTCCGCTACGTCTGGAAATCAAAATTTCTATTGACATTCCCTGTTTCTTTTTGTATAATAGTCAAGTCATTGTACATAGGTGCCATGACGCAACCGCACGAATAAGGCTTTGAAAATGCAGAAATGCTGCCTGCATCGGCGAGTATAGTAAAGAGGAGGTGCACAAATGTACGCAATTATCAAAACCGGTGGAAAACAGTACGTTGTTGAAGAAGGCAAGGTTATTTCCATCGAAAAACTGGACGTTGAAGAAGGCGCTGAAGTAACTTTTGATGAAGTTCTTCTGGTTTCCGGAGATGACGTCAAGATTGGCCAGCCCAACGTAGCAGGTGCCAAGGTAACAGGCAAGGTTCTTGAACAGGGTAAGGAACGCAAGATCCGTATCTTCAAGTACAAGGCTAAGTCCAACTACCGCCGCCGCCAGGGTCATCGTCAGCCTTTCACAAAGGTAAAGATTGAAAAAATCGAAGCATAATGATCACTGTAAAAATGCTTCATGATGGGAAAGGGCTGTACAGAGGCTTTTCCATCCATGGACACGCAGATGGTTATGAAAAGGATGGGGAATATGATCTCATCTGTGCCGCGGTCAGCGCCATTACATTGACAACTGCCGGCGGCCTGGAAGATGTGCTTCATAGAGAAGGAACCTATGATTCCGACTTCGGTTTCATGCATGTGGAGATTTCCACACCGGAGGATGAAAAAAGCCAGGTTCTTTTCCAAACCATGGTTCACGGTCTTCGAGCTGTAGAAACCCGGTACCCCCGCCATTTAAAGATTCTAGACATAAAGGGGTGAATTTCATGTTACTTTTTGATCTTCAGTTATTCGCTCATCATAAAGGTGCTTCCAGCACAAGCAACGGCCGCGATTCCAACGCGCAGCGCCTTGGCACAAAGATGCACGCAGGACAGATTGCTAAACCGGGCAACATCATCGTTCGCCAGAGAGGCACTCATCTCCATCCCGGCCTGAACGTTAAGATCGGCAAGGATGACACACTCTTTGCTACTGCAGAAGGCAGAATTGCTTTCGAACGTCTTGGCAGAGACAAGAGACAGGTCAGCGTATATCCTGTTGAAGAATAATTAAGAAAATGAAAAAGGCTGCAGAAAACTGCAGTCTTTTTTTGTGCTCTGCGGAGGGCCTAGGTCGGGATCGGGACCGGGGAGCCCCGCTTTCCACCGTCATCCTGAGTCGGTCAGCCGACAATCGGAAGGCCCCTCTGAATTTTTCGTTTCCCCTTGAGGGGAAATGCCACGTAGTGGCAAAAGGGTGTACGAGGGTAAGCATACCAATGAAACTCACCATTGTTCTCCTCGGGCCAACTTCGGCTGACTTGGAGACCCTCTGCAGGGTCTCCACAAAGCGAAGGATCGTCGGTCGACCAATTAAAAGGAAAGCCCTTTTATGTGCAGGCTAAGGGCCAACTTTGGCCGACTCGCGCATTCTATGCAGAATACGCGCAGTAAGAATAGTAAGTGAGAGGAGTGCCGGTAAATATCAGTCGGCGGGAAGTGTGCTTCAGGTACCAGACCCCTGCGTGGATTCCTATTGCTTCATATTCGTTAGGCACCGAGATTCTTCGCCTACGGCTCAGAATGACGATGATGGCATGAAGGCAGTCCCGTAACGCTGACTTTATACTCATCGCCGCGAAGCGGCGATACCACAACTCTCGGCCCGAAGGGCCGTCGCCCCCTTCTACACAACCCGCTGACGTAGTCGGCCCCAACCTGCGGCGCCAGCCGCCAGCACCACCTTTTGAACCCTCTGAACCCGGGCCGCAGAGCGGCCCTTTTCCATATATAAAAAATATATTTTTCCTGTATTGACGTTATTGTCAATTTATACTACCATAGATTCAAACTAACAAATGCCTTATAGGGAATTTTTGCCTATAGAGCCATAGAAGGAGGAGTTACGCATGATTGAAGTTTTAGTAAACGGCGCATCCGGACGCATGGGCAGTGAAGTGGTCCGTTCCGTAATGGCTGAAGAGGGACTCGCCATTGCCGGCGCAGTGGATCCTGCTGCTGCAGGAAAAGATCTGGGTGAGGTAGTGGGCATCGGCCACAATGGCATCACCATTTCCCCTAATCTTGAGGAAGCCTTTAAGGTAAAGAAGCCGGATGTGGTCGTCGATTTCACAAGCCCGAAGGTGATTTATGAAAATGCGAAGTTCGTCCTTTCTCATGGAGTGAATATGGTCATCGGTACAACCGGCCTCACCGCTGACCAGAGAAAAGAACTGTCTGAAATTGCCGCCAAATCCGGTGCCAATGGACTGGTAGCTCCTAATTTCTCTCTGGGGGCTGTCCTTCTCATGAAGGTTTCGGCTGAGATTTCCAAATACATGCCCAATGCAGAAATCATTGAGCTCCATCATAACCATAAATATGATGCTCCTTCCGGCACGGCCAAGCTCACTGCGGAAAAGATGGCAGCCGCAAGAACAAAGGCTCCGGAACCGGATGAAACAAAGGAAAGTCTCCCTGGTGTAAGGGGCGGCAAGTATGAAGGGATTACCATCCATTCTGTCCGCCTTCCCGGCTACGTAGCTCATCAGGAAGTACTCTTTGGCGGTTATGGTGAAATCCTTACTCTCCGTCATGACTCTTTGGATCGCAAGTCTTTCATGCCCGGTGTCATGCTGGCCTGCAAAAAATGCATGACTGTCAAGGGGTTTGTTTATGGTTTGGAAAATTATCTGGAATGAGGTGTTTCTATGAGTAAACTTCCGCGAGTTGCAGTCCTTGGTGCTACCGGCGCTGTGGGACAGGAATTCATCCGCCTTTTTGAAGAAAGGGATTTTCAGTTTGCTTCCCTGAAACTCTTGGCATCGAAACGGTCTGCAGGGAAAAAGATGATGGTGAAAGGGAAGGAATACACCGTAGAAGAAGCAAAGCCTGAATCTTTTGAAAATATCGACATCGCCCTCTTTGCCGGCGGCAGCATCAGCAAGACCCTGGCTCCGGAGGCCGCTAAACGGGGGGCCGTAGTCATTGATAATTCTTCCACCTTCCGTATGGATCCGGAAGTGCCGCTGGTCATTCCGGAAATCAATCCGGAAGATATCGCCAAACATAAGGGCATCATCGCCAATCCGAACTGCTCTACCATTATTATGCTTATGGCATTAAAGCCTATTTATGATATTTCCAGAATCAAGAGAATCATCGTAAGCACCTACCAGGCTGTTTCCGGTGCAGGTAAGGATGGCATTGATGAGCTTTTGGATGAAGCAGCAGCTATTGCGAAGGGGGAGACCTATGAACCGAAAATCCTTCCTTCTGCCAGTCTGCCTAAGCATTACCAGATTGCTTACAATGTGATACCCCAGATCGACGTCTTCCTTGACAATGAATATACCAAGGAAGAAATGAAGATGGTGAATGAAACCCATAAAATTTTCCATGATGACACCATCGCCATTACACCTACTGCTGTCCGAGTGCCTGTTATCAGGAGCCATGCGGAATCCATCTATATTGAAACAGAAAGGCCCCTTTCCACCGATGAGGTGAAGAAGGCTGTTCAGGGCTTCAAAGGCGCTGTTCTTGTGGATGATATCAAGAATATGGTTTATCCCATGCCTCTTGACACTTCCAATAAGACCGATGTGGCTGTAGGCCGCATCAGAAAGGATCTGTACTGTGAAAATGGCATCAATCTCTGGGTATGCGGTGATCAGATCCGCAAAGGGGCGGCCCTCAATGCACTGCAGATTGCAGAGTACATGATGAATCATGATATGATTTAATATTGGATCTTATTGCAGAGGGGAAAGGTTCTTAAGATTGATCGGCCGGTGGCGCAAGGGGCCATCCCATGACCGGTGCTGCCTCGATTTCTTCCCGCCCTCATCGTCATCCTGAGCAAAGCGAAGGATCTTGGTAAGAACAGTAAGTAGGGGAAACGCTGCTAAATACCAGTGGGCGGGAAGGTTTGCTAGTGGCTGATTTTTCCCAGCTGCCAGCTCACTAGCCCACCAGCTTACTAACATATATAAAAGGAGATACTAAAAATGGCAACAGCAAAATTTGGACGGGTTATTACCGCCATGATTACTCCATTTCTTGAAGATGGTTCCGTAGACTACGAAGGAGCAGCCGCACTGGCAAAGCACCTGGTGGCCCACGGTTCCGAAGGCATTCTGGTAGGCGGCACCACCGGTGAAGGCGCCACCATGACCACAGAAGAAAAACTGAAACTTTATAAAACCATTGTGGATGCTGTAGGCAGGAATGCACCGGGTAAAAAAGTTCCTGTTATGGGAAATATCGGCACTATCAGCACAAGGGATACCATCCTTTTCGGCCGGGAAGCAAAGAAAACGGGCATCGACTGCGCTCTTGCCATTGTTCCTTTCTATGTGAAACCGAACCAGGAAGGTATGTACCAGCATTTCCGCGCTATTGCCAAACATGTGGATCTGCCCATTGTCCTCTACAATGTTCCGGGACGCACCGGTGTATCCATCCAGCCTGAAACAATCAAGAGAATTGTGGATGAATGCCCCAATGTGGTAGGTATTAAAGACGCCACCGGCAACTGGGACCAGGTAACGAAGGAAAAGACTCTGCTGCCCGATGATTTCATGATTTACAGCGGCGACGACGCATTCACCCTGCCTATTCTGGCAGGAGGCGGCGTAGGGGTCATTTCTGTTGCCAGCCATGTGATTGGTGATGATCTTCTGGCCATGGTGGATGCTTTTGAAAAGGGAGATCTGGAAAAGGCAAGAGCCCTTCATCTGAAAATGTATCCTATTATGAAAGGCATGTTCTTCGTTGCCAGCCCGATTCCTGTCAAGACGGCAGTCAACCTCATCGGCCAGCCTGGCGGCCATTTCCGTCTTCCCATTGTAGAACCGTCGGAAGAAGAAAAGAACCATGTGTACCAGATGCTGAAAGATTATGGCGGATTAGTCAAATAAAGAATGATAGAAAAGGCTTCCTCCGGGAAGCCTTTTCTACTGAAATGCATCATTCAGTCTATGGAAGGAGGAAATATGTTTATTTCCAGATGGATTCGATCGTTTAGCTCCTGTAAAAAATCGGCGGGACTTATGATTTCCGCCCTTGCTCTTTCACTGGCGCTTGTGCCTGATTTTCCTGCAGAAGCCAGGGTAGGACTTCACCAGAACTATGAACTTCAGAAAGTTGTTATTTTCAGCCGCCATAATCTCCGTTCTCCCATGGCAACGGACAGCGGAAAAAGGAAGAATCTGACGCCTCACCAGTGGCAGGATTCCCAAATTCCTCCGGGATATCTGTCCAATCGGGGCGGCCTTGTAGAAACGATGATGGGGGAGTCGGTGAAAGATGAACTGACTCGGGAAAATTTCGTGATGTCACCGAAGGACTGGGAAGGGAAGGCTTCCTATTTTTACGCCGATTCGGACCAGCGCACTATTGCCACCGCCCGTTATTTTGCTGCCGGCGCCGCTCCAGAAGCCAATATCAGGGTACATCACAAGCTGGAAGGGACGAAGGATCCCGCCTTTGATACAAAGCTGCCGGATACGCTGGACAGGAATACTCTTTCTGCCATCCGCAAGTGGGAAGATATCTGGATTCATTCTTTCCTTTCTGCCAATAAAGAAGAAATGAACACTGATTTCCGGGAACTGGAAAGGATACTGGATATATATTCTTCACCGGACGCCCAAAAGGGAGATTTCAAAGGATTTGTACCGGAAGACCTCCAGATCACCATGAAGAGCGGCGAGAAGCCGAAAATGAAGGGTTCCCTGAAAACCGCCCATTCCCTGGCAGATTCCCTGCTAATCCGCTATTATGAAACAGAAGATGACAGGGAAGCTGCCTTTGGCCACACCACGACCTTTGAAGATTGGAAAAAAATCGGCCGCATTAAAGATGATTTCGGAATTCTCCTCTATGGGGAGCCCCATGCTGCCCGTTACATGGCGCTGCCTCTGGTTCGTATGATGGAGAAGGAAATGAAAAACAGCCGTAAATTTTCCTTCATCTGCGGCCATGACTCCAATATGACGGCTATTCTTTCCGCATTGGGCACCTATCCCTATGAGCTGCCCAAGTCTTTGGAAGGGAGGGTTCCCTTCGGCGTGAAACTGGTGATTGAAAAATGGAAGGGAACTGACGGAATTCTTTATGGATCCGCCTGCCTCCTTTATCCCGCTTCCCGGGATATCCGTCATATCACCGTACCTCGGGAAGATGTGACGCCTCTGCGGTATCCTTTAACTTTTCACGGGATTTCGCAAAATGAAGACGGCATGATGAAATGGGCTGACCTGGAAAAACTGTTCCATCAGGCAATCTTTTGATAGTATCCGGAAAAAATCAGGAACTATGGATGAAAACTCCATAGTTCCTGATTTTTTTGCATTGATTTGCCTGCCATGATACAATAAGTTAATACTATCTTTATATTTTGGGTATGAGAAAGGGAGCAGAAATGATGGCATCCGAATTAAATCTGTTACAGAAGAAGATACTGACCGATGGAGTGATTAAACCGGGAAACGTACTGAAAGTGGACAGTTTCCTTAATCATCAGATCGATGTGCCTTTTATCAGTGAGCTGGGGAAAGAATTTAAAAATATATTTGCCCATAAGAAAATAGATAAGATTCTGACCATCGAAGCTTCCGGCATCGGTATTGCCTGCCTGACAGCCGTATATTTCGGCGTGCCCGTGGTATTTGCCAAGAAGTCGGCCGGTTCCAATATGGATACGGATGTATATGCAACGGAAGTGAAGTCTTTTACCCATAATAAAGTGAACCATGTGGTGGTTTCCAAGAAATACCTGAACAAGGGTGAACATATCCTCATTATGGATGATTTCCTTGCCAACGGCTGCGCCGTAGAAGGACTGATGGACCTGGTTTCCCAGGCAGGCGGTATCGTAGAGGGCGTAGGCATCTGCATTGAAAAGGGCTTCCAGGGAGGCGGCGATGCCCTCCGCGCCAAAGGAGTGGATGTCAGGTCCCTGGCTATCATTGACAAGATGGATGCTGCTACCGGCACCATTACATTCCGGTGAGGTTTCTGACCATGAAAACAAATGACCCCATTTACCAGCTGAAGGGAGAAATCTCTGTCCGAAAGGCAGTGCCCTTCGGCCTGCAGCATGTGCTGGCCATGTTTGTGGCCAACATTGCGCCTATCCTTATCGTAGCAGGAGCCGTGAAAATGTCGCCGGAAGAGTCCGGCGCCCTGGTGCAGTCTGCCATGATTGTGGCAGGCCTAGGCTCCCTTCTGCAGATGTTCCCGCTGTGGCGGCTTGGGAGCGGCCTTCCCATCATTATGGGGATCAGCTTCACCTTCGTATCGGTGGCCTGCGTCATTGGTACAAAGTACGGCTATGGCGCCGTACTGGGGGGCAGCCCTTATCGGCGGTGTGCTGGAAGGGATTCTTGGTCTTGGAGCCACCTGGTGGAAGAAATTTGTGCCGCCTATTGTGTCTGCTTCCGTAGTGACGGCTATCGGGTTTTCCCTTCTTCCCATTGGGGCCAATTCCTTTGGCGGCGGCTTTGGCGCTCCCGATTTCGGCGATGCGAAATATCTCATTGTAGGTTCCATTACCCTGGTTTCCTGCCTGATTTTTAACGTGAAGGCCCATTCTTTCTATAAGCAGCTCTCCGTTCTTTTTGGTCTGGTGGTAGGTTATGCAGCTGCCTATTTCTACGGCATGGTGGATTTGTCCCGTATCAGTCAGGTATCTATTATTTCCGTTCCCTCCATTCTTCCGGTTCCCCTGGAATTCCATGCTGATGCGATTTTTTCGATTTTCCTTATTTTTCTTGTTTCTGCCACTGAAACCCTGGGTGATACCAGTGCCCTGGCAGCCATGGGTTTTGGCAGGACCCCCACCAACAGGGAAATCTCCGGCTCCATTGCAGTGGATGGCTTCATTTCAAGCCTGTCATCCCTTTTCGGCTGCATGCCTATTACTTCCTTCAGCCAGAACGTAGGCCTCATCGCCATGACTCACGTGGTAAACCGTAAAGCTATCGGCTGTGGTGCGGTTATCATGATTCTTGCAGGCCTCATTCCCGCTCTTGGCGTCATTCTGGCTTCCCTGCCCAATGCGGTGCTGGGCGGATGCACCCTCATGATGTTTGGTTCTATTGTGGTGAGCGGCGTCCGTATGCTGGGGGACTGCGGTTATTCCCAGAGAAATATGAGCATTGCAGCCCTTTCCCTTTCCATCGGGCTGGGATTTACCCAGACACCCCAGATTTTCCACATTTTCCCCGATCTTTTCCGCAGTGTATTCGCTGACAACTGTGTGGCTGTGGTCTTCATCGTAGCCATGGTATTGAATTTGGTATTCCCGAAAGATAAGGAAAAAGATGAGGGAGATAAGCCGGAAATCGTGGAGTAGGACTTTTGCTGACACGCCCTTTCGGGCGTGAGGGTTGACGGCCCTTCGGGCCGAAGTTTGGCGCGCCTATGACGCGAGGGTTCTTGGGTTTGACAGCGGCTCCGCCGCTGAGGGTTCTGGTAGGCGCCCTTAAAAAAGAAGGGGCGCCAGTTTGGATTAAACCTTTACAACCGGGCTTTCGCCCGGGGAAAACAGGCAAACCGCCCTGCGGGCGAAGGGGAAGCCCCCTTTGGCGGCTGATTCACCGTAATACTGCCCTCGCTGATGAATCCAAAGTTATGATTTTTGCCCGCTGTCCTCCATGTCAAGGCAGCTTCGAACCGCCATAGGTTTTATTAAAAAATTTTCTCATCAAAAAACAGCTGTGAAAAATGTTTCATCATTTTCACAGCTGTTTTTATTTGACTATTTTACCAGCTCACTAGCCCACTAGTCCACCAGCTCACTGCCATTCATAGTTTCATACGAAGGAGACGTACGGAGTAGAGGATGCAGAGGAGGGTGACGCCGGTGTCTGCAAACACGGCTACCCACATATTGGCATAGCCCAGAAGGCCCATAATCATAACGGCGATTTTGACGAAGAGGGCGAAGGCCACGTTCTGCCAGGCCGTGGAAATGACTTTTCGGGACAGTTTGATGGCCTGGGGGATGGCATGGACGTCGGAATTGAGGAAAACCACATCGGCTGCTTCAATGGCGGCGTCAGCGCCGCTTCCCATGGCGGCCCCTGCATCGGCACCGGCAAGGACAGGGGCATCATTGATGCCGTCTCCTACGAAGAGCACGGATCCTTCCTTCCTGCGCAGGTCTTTCATAATGGAAAGTTTATCCTGAGGAAGAAGGCCGGCATATACTTTAGAAATGCCTGCTTTTTCTGCCACGGCTTCTGCGCTTTTCCGGTTATCACCGGTCAGCATAATTGGCGTAACGCCCAATTTTTTGATTTCGCTGATGGAAGAAAAGGCATCTTCCTTCAGTGCATCAGATATGGTGATACATCCCAGAAGGCTTCCTTCCTTTGCCATATACACCACGGTGCCTTCTCCATGAAGCGCATCCAGTTCCTGTTCGGAAATGCCGGCCTTTGCCATGAGGCTTCTGTTTCCGGCATAAACGGATTTCCCATCCACCATGCCTTCCACACCAAGGCCAGCCGTTTCATGAAGATTTTCTACATGACACAGGGGGAGATCCTCTGCATGGGCAGCTTCAACAATGGATTTTCCAATGGGGTGGGTGGAATAGATTTCACAGGAAGCGGCCAGGGAAAGAATGTCTTCTTTCTTATATTTCCCATAGGGAATGATGGAGCGGACTTTGAATTTTCCTTCTGTAATGGTGCCTGTTTTATCCATGACAGCTGCTTTGATTTTGGCAATCACTTCCATCACTGTGCCGCCCTTAAAGAGAATGCCATCTTTGGAAGCTCTTCCTATGCCTGCAAAGAAAGCCAGAGGAACGGAAATGACAAGGGCGCAGGGGCAGGAAATAACCAGGAAGGTGAGGGCAGTATAAATCCATTTTTCCCAGTCAGCGCCAAAGAAAAGCGGAGGGACCACAGCCGTCAGCAGGGCGGCTGCTACGACGGCGGGCGTATAAATTCTGGAAAAACGGGTAATGAAGCGGTCAATCTTCGGCTTACTGGCCACTGCATTTTCCATGGAATCCAGAATACGGCTCACCATGGATTCGGAAAGAATCTTCATGACCTGGATTTTAATGGTACCGGTCATATTCACGCAGCCCGAGTCTACATGGCTGCCTTCTTTGGCAGTTACTGGTTTCGGCTCGCCGGTAATAGCAGATGTATCGATTTCCGTACTTCCTTCCACAATCAGTCCGTCCAGGGGGATACGGTCGCCGGGGCGGACCAGAAGGATATCGCCCACTCTGGCATCTTCCGCCGGAAGTGTTTCCATCTTATCCCCGGTTATGCGGTGAACCACCTCGGGACGAAGGTCTACAGCCGCCATAATCTGGCTGCGGCTTCTGTCGCTGGCCAGGTCCTGCAGATATTCACCGATGCGGTAGAAGAACATGACGCCCACAGCTTCAGGATATTCCTGTATGCCGAAGGCTCCCAGGGTGGCAATGGTCATGAGGAAAGTTTCATCGAAGAATTCCCCATGGGTCACATTTTTCAGGGCTGTCCATACAATGGGGCCGCCTAGAATAAGGTAGGAAATAAAGAACAGCATGTTTCCGTACAGTTCCGGCATAGCCAAAGCCTCGACAGGATGATAGTGGAACAGCATGCCCAGAACGAAGAAAAAGCCGCCAATCCAAAGCTGTCCTTCTTCTGTGAATATTTTTTTGTAAAAAGGAATATCCTCTGTCTTTGGAGAAATTGATGTTTTTGGGGGACGTACTTTCTTTTTGATTTCCGTAGGCGATTCCACTTCATTGCACTTTTCTGTAAGCTCCGGAATCAGGCTGTCCGGATCCTCTGCGGTGAGTTTCATGGTTTTGGTGGCATAGGAAATGGAAGCGGAGAGAACACCGGGCTGGCGGTTAATCAGCTTTTCCAGCTTCAATGCGCAGGCGGCGCAGTCCAGAGTAGGAATCTCATAAGTTTCCGTCCGGTAATTGGACTTATCTTTTGGCGGAACGATACCGACCGATTCATCTACGCTCCGGCATACAGCAAGGACTTCCTTCAAAAGGGTATCGGGGTCCTCTTTGGAAATGATGCGCAGTTCCTTATTGCGGAAGGAAATGGCCGCAAAGAAAACAGAAGGCATTTCCCGAATCTTCCCTTCCATTTTAGCGGCGCATTCCATGCAGTCCAGATGCTCCATATGGTAAAGGGAGCGGTGGTAGGTTTTTCCAAGGAAATCACAGCGGCAGCTGTCAAGGCTTTTCCCACAGATGTCGCAGTCCTCTTCCTCTACACAGGCAGAACAGTGGCAGTTCGGCATGTGGCCTTTTTGATGATGGATTCCTTTATCATGGAAATGGCCGAAGGCCCGCCGTTCGTCAGCATCAATGGCCTTTTCGTCTTCCATAATATCTTTTTCGTTCGCTTTATACCTGGCCATTTCAGGATCATGGGAATGGTCGTGATGAAGGGGCTCTTCTTCATGGTGGTGGTCATGACCGCAGCAGCCATGATGATGGCTCTCCTCTCCTTCATCCCCACTTCCGGAATCATCTTCATGAACATGACTTTCTTCGTGATGCTGGTGATGGCAGTGGCAGCAGCCGCAGTTATGGGCATGCACTGTTTCTTCTTTTTTATTCATAGGGTTTCCTCCTTGCAGATATAGAATACAGGGTTCTTTCTTTATCTGATTTTAGCATCGCCGCAATATAGAGTAAACCGTTCATGAAAAACACTTTAAAAATTCAAGTGATAAGCAGGACCATATAAAAGCAGCGCCCTTGAAAGAAAAAGAGCGCTGCTTTTGTATTCCATCCCCAGGTCATTGAGAGCACCGCCGCATTGGTACCTTTCGGCAGGGGGACTCAAAAAACATTCTGTATTTTTTATTAATTTTCCTTCACATTTTCCGGTACTACGGTCAGTGTTTTCTGGTGGGTATAGTTCACCAGCCCCGGCGGGCCTCCGGGAATTTTCTTCACATAGCGGATAAGGGTATAGTCCACATCCACCTTACCGGAATTTCTTCCTTTGCTGTTCCAGGCGGCCAGGGCGGCAGCCTTCACCAGGGTTTCTTCAGGAATGGTGTCACCGGATGCTTCAATCACTACATGGGAACCGGGAATGGCTCTGGCATGGAGCCATACATCGGTTTTTGCCGCCTTATGGAGGGTGAGATATTCATTCTTTGTATTACTGGTGCCAAACCATACCCGAAAACCGTCAATCATACGGTTTTCTATCTGGGGGGCCTGGGATTTTTTATTCGATTTCCCAGTTTTTTTCCTTTGTCCCTGCTTTCTATCAATACCCAGATTCTTCAGCTCTTCCTTTAATGCTTCCAGTTCCTGTTTGGTGGTAACCTGTTCGGCAAAGTAAAGAGTATCATTCAGATAGGCAAGTCGTTTATCGCATTCGTCCAGCTTTTCCTTTCCGATGGCAGTCCTTGTTTTCATTTTATTGTATTTTTTGAAATACATCTGGCTGTTGGCGGAAACGGAAAGAAGGGGGTTCACCGGTATGGTCTCATCTTCCGGCGGATCTTTGAACAGATTGGAAAGGGTAAGGCAAGTCCGGTGGTTGATTTTTTCATAGGCATAGATGGAAAGGAGGGTGCCCCAGAGCTTGTACTGGTCCATACGGGACGTTTCTTCCATTTCTTCTCCTATTTTTCTTTTCTTTCTTTCTTCTCTTTTAATAAGAGTATGAAGCTGCTTTTTGTAGTCCTGCACTGCCTGGCTGATGGAACCGGCTCCGCTTTCCGCCTCTTTTTCTATAAAGGGGAGGACATCTGCTTTTTCCGGCTCCTGCTTCATCATGTGAAGAGGAATGGGGCTGGCAGATTTCTTTCCTTTTTCATTCTTATATATATATAGGACATCGGATTTGGCAATGGCCGAGGAAAGAGCACACAGGGCGGTGACTACACGATTTTCTTCCTCTTCGGTCATGGAAGAAAGAGAGAGTTCGGCAGGCACCCTGCTTTCATGGGCCAGTTCGTCTGCCAGGTAACGGGAAAAACCGTTAAACTTGGAAAAGAGCCAGCTGTCTAAAGGGATGTCTTCATTTTCGGAAAAATCCAGAATGTTTTTTATTTCTGCTTTGTTAAATTTCATGAAATCCATGCGGGCAGAGCGCCCCGGAAGACTGTAGGTCTCTCCAGGCACCAGGAGACGGTCCAGCTTTTTGCCCCGGAGACAGGCATCTATGATTGTATTTCCTTCTGTAAGAACTATGTTGGGGGAAGCAGGGAGAAGTTCCACCCAGAGGGTGCGGGTCACGATTTCACTGCCTGCTTCGATACGGTCAAAGGAAAGAGATACGACCCGGTCCATATCTGCCTGTTCGATTCTGGACAGGCGGCTCCCTTCCAGATATTTCCTGAGGGTCATACAGAAGGTTTGGGAAGGGGAGTACTGCTTCCTGTTTTTTGCCCTGCCCGTAAGGTAAAGAAGAGGCGGATTATAGGTGTTGATGATAAGACTTACAATATCTCCGTCCTGGCAGAAAAGCTCTAAATCCATAATGCGGTTATCTATCTGGTGCACCTGCCGTACCTGACAGGAATCCAGCTTTTCTTTGAGTTTTTTTACAATCATATATAATACAGCGCTGTCTATCTGCATGATTTCCTCCTGCATAAGCGTTTAAATATAAATTATCATTATTAAGTATACCATACTTGAAAGGCGGCTGGCAGGACAGGAAGGTCGGCTTTCAGGGCCTTGTTCTTTCAGAGGGTATATGGGCTGCTTTTTGAGAAAGGGGAACATGGATTGACCCCCGCCCTGGTGTATAAACAGGAACAGGCTGATCTTAGTGTAAAATTTTACTCGGTAGGGGAATTTTTCCAGAAACAATAAAAGAGG
>ENA-ORRU01001249-ORRU01001249.1-human-gut-metagenome-genome-assembly--contig:-NODE-1249-length-16023-cov-4.312124_pt1 | contig 16023 bp, 10 predicted proteins | sample MGYA00242184_ERZ509151 | MGnify/ENA primary metagenome ERZ509151 (study PRJEB26280, sample SAMEA2338667) | human gut metagenome | biome: human gut; feature: human-associated habitat; material: faeces... | reverse complement strand
TACTGTCGAAAATTACCGATTAATCTCGATTCATGAAATGCAGGAAAATGAAAAAGTCGCTGACATCTGGAAACGGACGAAAAATCAATGCGAAGTCAGTGACGTGCTCGTATTGAACAAGAATGGAGAAATCAGCTGCTACTATGTAGATGAGAACTATCCACAGTATCTGGCCGGATTTATTCGTATCAACACATCCGGTGCACTGATCACTATGGAAACTGAGAATTATCAGATTGATGGGAAAAAGGGGAACTGGATTGCAACAGACACCGTCATTATTGATGGAAAACAGTTTTATTTGATGGAACATCAGGTATACCGAGATCAGGCCCAGGGTGTTATCCTGGATGCTTATGGAAAAATGGTTGTCGAAGAATGTAAGAAATTCGATGAAAAGACAAAACAAAAGATTCATGATTACATCCAACAGCAGGTACCGCTAAATCCGGTCGAACAGCTAAAACAAGATGGTAAAATCCGTCTGGAACATTACCAGAAATTCTACCAGAACGGCACTTATGAACGAAGCAGAGAATCTGGTACAGAAGCTAACTATGATATGGTGGACGGTCTGGTGAATAATCAGAAGAAGAACCTGGAAAAAATTTCTGATGCACGCAATAACAAACAGACGTCCCGAAATCAACAAAATAATAAACCTAAGAAACGAAGGTCCGTAATCAAACGACTGCATCAGAAACAGATTGCCATTGCTCGCCGGTCCGGAAAGCCGATACCAAAGTACCTGGATCAGGAAATGGAAAGAAAGCGGGGGTAGAATATGCGAAGGTTAAAGTGTGAAAAAGAAACGATTATTCTGACCAATGAAGATGATGGATTCTATGATGTGTATACCTTCAATCAGAGCTTGCAGAAACGGTTGAGGTCTTTTGCGGAGAAGTATCCGGATGATTGCTGGTTGAAAGGATCTGCGGAGGATGGAAGTGAAACGTATATGATCAGAAAGGGACGGTTGTCTTTAAAACTGGTACCACCATATAGCACTTCAAGAAAAATGCAGGCAAAGGATATCAGCAAGATGAAAGAACTATCATAGGATGCGATTTAAGAGAAAAATGTCATGTGTAGACATGGAAAAATGAAAGCAAAATACGTTAGTTGATAAAGTGTATAGGCTCAAAAGGGAAAGTGCCCTTTTGGGCCTTATTTTGTGTTATTCCTCAAAAATGGGAATTATAAAGATTTAATTTTTTATTATGGATGTATATTGCAAAAGCTTATTTTGCTATACTGACAATATCAACAGAAGCCGGAGAGAGGAGCTGATCGTGGTGTAAGATAAAATTCCCATCCTGATAGGTAACTGCATAGATAAAGTTATCTATCAGGATTTTTTGAGTTATAATATCATTTTTTAACAACATGTATTTGACAGATTTCCTCGTAGAAAGTATCATAAATATATGCAACAACTGAATATCGTGGACTGTCCAGCTATATTTTTTTACTTGAATAGTCTTGTGTACAAGAGTATATAATCAATAAATAAATGTCTAATAAATCTTCTGGTCAACAGGTACAATATTGGTATCATAGACTAGAAGAGAGGTGTATATACTTGTGTGTGGAAGAGTATATTCCGTTAAGAATTGCGGAACTATGCCGGAAGCGAGGATATACAAAATATAGGTTAGCTCAGCTTACAGGAATAACGCAGACGGCTCTGGGAAATATGCTGAATCAGAAGAGTATGCCGACGATGGCTAATCTGGAAAAAATATGTGATGCATTTGAAATTACAATCGCACAATTTTTTTCAGATGATGAAAGCAGATTGGATCTGACAAAAGAGCAAAAAGAAATACTTGAGATTTGGGATGGCTTGGATGAGAAGGAAAGAGAAATTTTTATGACTTTTATCCGCAGCCTGAAGAAGTAATGGACAGTTCGACAAAGATGCGAGCTGTCTTTTTTATTTGAATCTATATAAAATATGCATTTTATACGCATGAAGAAATTGACAGAAAATTTCGGGGGGGGTATAATTACACTGTATACTTATACCACTTTTGAAAACACAACATCAGATGCTGGTACAACCAAAGTAGACAACAAAAGACGAATTTGACGAGGTGCTGAATGGCTTATACGGTAAAACAATTATTAGAATCGAAACAATTTCCTGATATGAGATTAGTGACATGTAAAGAAAATCTGAATCAGGAAATTAAAGGTATACGAATTATCGAAATAGAAGATATGGAAAGATATCTGACTGGAGGAGAGCTTCTTCTTACAAATATGAAAGTGTATTTCGGAGAAACGGACAGAGAGTTTCGGAAACATTTGAATGAACTGGAGAAGAAACAGGTCAGTGGATTTATTATAAAGCAGCATCCGGACATGGTACAGAAAGTCAATTATTATGATATTTTATTAAAGTTTTGTTCGGAACGTAATATTCCAGTGATAGAAATTTCGGAAGATGAGTATTATTGGGGTATTATAAAATATGTTATTCTGCAGATCTATGATGAAAATATCGCACGGTTGATTTATTTCAAATTGACACACGACAATATTTCTAACATGTTATTGGATGGAGAGGATTTTGAAGATCCAACTAAAAATATTTTGTTTCTATTGTCTTCCATGATTGATAATCCGGTAGCGTTATATTATAGTAACTTAACTTGCTGTGCGTCCACAACGCAGGATCTGTCTGATTTTGTATTTGAGAAAAATGTTGAGAAATATAAACCGGATATTGTTACCAGATTTGAATACAAAAAACAGAGAAAAGAGCATACGCAATATATTACAAAAATACATGTGTTAGGCCGAACAGAAATTTATTTGGTAGTCACGGAAGTGAATATGCCATTAACAATACTGGACTATATGGCATTGGAAAATGCTGTTATTACTTTACAGTATAGTTTTATGGAAACATATGCTAAAAATGAGATAGAAAAAAAATATCAACGAGATATTGAATATAGCTTGCTTAATGGTTTATTAACGGGCGATGAATTGAGTAAAGCTGCAAGAATGCTAAAATTGAAAGATACAGCTCAATATTGTGTGGTAAGTTTTCATACGATTTCAAGCAATAGCGAAGATTATTATACAAAAGAAGAATTAGAAGAAATCGGAGTGATAGAAGGCGAGATTCAGAGATTACTTCCGGATGAACATATTTACCAGAATCTGAATCAGATTGTGTGTATTCATGAAATTAAGCATGGGGAAACACAAGCAGGGTTCCGGGAAGAAATGGAAAAATTATATCAGACAGTACAGAAGCAGATTTTTCACAGAAATAAGACAACGGATTTTCAGATTGGCATTGGAAGTATTGTTAATGGATATGGAGATTTGAAAAAATCTTTTAAGGATTCAAAGAAAATCATAGACTATATGGATATGCTCAGATATCTCTATGGTGATAAGAATATATCGGTAGCCGATTTTTCTAAGCTCGGGTTTTTCCAGATTTTTGAAAAAATCAAAAATCGTGATGAACTGATGGAATATGTGCCAGAGTCACTTGTGAAATTATATTGGTATGATAAAGAACATGATGGAGAACTGATTGAAACGTTGCAGGCGTATCTGGACAGTGATAAGAGTGCGAATAAAGCAGCTGAAAAACTCTATGTAAATTATCGTACTCTTTCAGGGCGATTGAAAAAAATAAAAGATATTTCCGGCATTGATTTCAAGAATTCTGCTGAGATGCTGGCTGTTAGAAATGGAATCGTTTTATTCAAAATGGCAGAAACACTGTAATTCAAAGAGAAACTATATCTCTATGGTATGGTTTCTTTTTTTTTTGCGAAAAACCGATAACTACAAATTTTTTGTAGCAAAACGTGAAAATATCTTCCTATTCTCTGTATTATTTTTGCAAAAAACAAGTGCTATACTTTAACTAATACATAAAAGGATACCTTGATTATCTAAGTTGATATGAAGCAGGAATGAAACATGAAAAAGAAACAGGTTGAGAAAGAACAGAATAATGAGAAACAGCTTCCCAGACAGGAAACGACACTGGGAGAAGATATCTTTCAGCTGTTATTGAAGATTGTTCTTATCATTTTGGCGGTCATCCTTGTTTTTACATTTATGTACGGGATGGCGAGAATCAATGACGTATCTATGAAACCAGCAATAAAAGATGGTGATCTGGTCATGTATTATCGACTGGACAAGCGTTTTGTGTCCGGTGATATTGCAGTATTTAAGAAAGATGGCAGAACAACCACAGGCAGGGTCGTAGCAGTCGCAGGTGATACCGTAGATATAACAAAAGACGGTTTGATGATTAACGGTGCTACGCAGATTTCACAGGATATTTATTTTGACACCACACAGTTTCAAAATGGAGTTGACTTTCCAATCACTGTTGGCGAAGGTCAGATATTTGTACTGGGTGATAACAGACCGGAAGCGTCAGACAGCAGAATCTATGGCTGTATTAATATTAAAGACGTCAAAGGAAAAGCGATTGCGGTTATTCGGACCAGAGGACTCTAATCCCCTCCTCCGTTAATCAAATAAAAACAAACAATATTATTTACAAGGGAGGAATCACTATGGGCATGAATAAAATGTTCAAAAAAGTGCTCGCAGTTGTTGCTGCTGGTGCCATGACGATGGGAATGGCAATGCCAACATTTGCGGCAGATCCGGGCAAGACAACGGAGGCATGGATTACTAAGACCTACAATACAGAGGCCGGAAAGGCTGAGAAGTTTAGCTTTACAGCAGAGCAGGTCAAGACAGGAACTGGTATAATTACAACAGATGCAGCGGTTACTATGCCGAAGATATCATTTACCAATACTGAAACAGGAACAACTTCTAAGAGAAGTCAGATTACATTTCCGACATATTCAGAAGCAGGAAAGTATGAGTATACTGTAAAAGAGATACAGACAGCAGATCCAGCAGTAGTCAACGGTGATCATGAAAAAATGATCATGTCAGGGGCTGAGTATACAATGGATGTATATGTTACAGATGGTGCAACTGGTCCAGAAATTTCTAATATCGTTGTAAATAAAGTGAAAGATGATGCAGGTCAGACAGCAACTGGTAAAGTAGATATTGGAAATACCGATACTAATACTTTCAACTTTACTAACACTTATGTACAGGAAGCTGGTACAGGTACAAATCCTACAGATCCTGATCCGACATATAATGAGAATGGCTCTTTGAAGGTATCTAAAGCAGTTGTTAATGCAAATGGTACAACAACAACTCCTGACGATGAGTTCACTTTCACAGCAACATTTGCATTCCCGACTGGAACAGATGCAAGCACACTTGGCGGAATCAAAGATGCTAATGGAGGTGATGTTACACTTGCTGAGGGCGGAACATACACATTCCATTTGAAAGCAAATGAAAACATGAAGTTCACTGGTGTTCCAGCAGGAACAACAATTACTGTAAAAGAGTCTGCAGCTAAAAACTATAAAGGTAGTGCAGTGATTACTATCAATGGTACTCAGTTGACTCCTGTTAGTGCTACAAAATATAGTACAGAACTTACAGTGGTAAATAAGGAAAAATTAGGTCAGAAACAGAATACCGTTGATGTAACCAATACATACAACGATGTACCTGTAACTGGTATCATCATGAACACTCTTCCATACGTTCTGATGATTGCACTTTGCGGTGTAGCACTGATTGCTTTTGTAGGATTCAAACGCAGAAGATTACAGAAATAATAAAATATAGCAACCAGGAAAGGGGATGTGTGCGGCGTTGCTCCGCCGCATCCCTTTTTGCTAATTTTGCGAGCAAATTGGTCAGATGAACCAGTTTTGATAAATATAAAAGAAACAGAAATGGTGAAAGGAACTTGTACATATGCTTCGGATGAAGAAAGTGCTGAAAGGAATTATCAGAGGATTAGACCATATTGTAAACTTCACAGCCTTATCGCTGATTCTTGCAGCCATGTTTCTCTCAGGTTATATGCTGTGGGACTCCCACCAGGTATACCAGACAGCAGATGCAAAGAACTATGAAGCATATATTCCGACAGAAAAGAATACAAAATCTTTTGAAGAATTACAGAAAATCAATCCGGATGTGATTGGATGGATACGAGTGAATGACACAAATATCAATTATCCACTGGTGCAGACGGACAATGATGATACTTATATGAATACAGATGCGGAAGGAAACTATTCCTTAAGCGGAGCAATCTTTTTACATTGTGCAAATAAGCCGGATTTTTCGGATTTTGATAATATTATATATGGTCACCATATGGAAAAGCACATGATGTTTGGAGATATCGGTGAATTTACAAATGAACAGTATTTCAACGAACATCCATATGGAAATCTGTTCTTTGATGGAAAAAATCATGGAATTGAATTCTACGCATTGTTACAGGTAGATGCTTATAATGAGACGATTTTCAATGTGTGTCTGGACACACCAGAAGCGAAACAGGAGTATCTGCAGGAAATCGAGAACAATGTTTTATATAAAAGAGATATGAATATAACGGAAGATGATCATCTGGTTTTGCTGACCACCTGTACATCGGATATGACAAATGGAAGAAATATCCTGATGGGACGCTTAACAGATCAGATATATCCGGAAAAAGAAAAAGCCAAAAACATAGGTACAGGAATTGATGAACTGAAAAATGCAGTAGGAAAAGTGCCAGTTATTGTATGGTTTATCCTGATTGTCCTTGTACTGATGCTGATAGCAAGACAGATAGAAAAGAAAAGAAACAAGAAGAAAGAAGGAGAGGGAGAAGCATGAGAACAACACATTTGACAAAAATAGCCATGGTTATATTCCTGTCCATGATATTCTTTCTGGGTGTTCAAAAACCAGTACTGGCAGCTGGCAAAAACACAACAGTGAAAATACCAGTGGAACAGATATTTGAAGTAAACAATTCTGCAGATGCTGACAAAACAGGCTCTTATGTTTTAATAGCAGATCAGATACAAAATCCAATGCCGGAGGGAAGCAATAGAAGAACATTTACCTGGAATATGAGTGGTAATTCTTCTACAGAGCTGATTATGAATGTCGGACAGGCAGGAGAATATCATTACAAGCTGTACCAGGCAACAGAGAATAAAGAAAATTATACATATGATTCAAAAACCTATGATGTAACGATTGAAGGATTCTTTGATTCCAATAATGAACTGATGGCGGTAACAGTGGTCAAAAATGAAAATGGAGATAAAGTATCGAAGGTTTCATTCAAAAACTCGTATACCGGTCAAACTGGTAAAAATCAAAACCCGGTTCCATCTTCCCCAAGATCAAAGGATATTATTCATAATGGTTCGCCGGTAAAGACAGGTGATGATAGTCCGGTTGCAGGCTATTTGTTCTTATTCTTTGGCTCAGTTATCTGCCTTTGCGGATTACTCATGGAGAAGCAGAAGAACAGGAAGGAAGATGCGAAAAATGAGGCATAAGAATTGGAAAACATATTTGAAAATAGCATGTTCCTGGCTTCTAATCTTTTCTATTTGTTTTATGAATCTGGAAACCGTAAGTGCATCAGAAGATGAAACATCAGTGGTTACAGAGCAGGAAGAAACACAAGATACAGAAGCATTTACAAGTGAGACAGATGCACAACAGACAGAAACCGAGCAAACTTCGGAGCAATTTACATCAGAAACAGAAACTGAGACATCGGCAGAAACTGAGGAACAGATTCCGGATAGCATAGAAGTGGAGAAGCTGGAGAAAGAAATACAGGAAGCAACTTCAAATGGTCAGGTACCGACCACAAAATTGGTGGAATATGTAGATGAATCCGGCAATGCGATTGAAGGAGCACCAGAGACCATTGAGCTTGGAAAAATATCAGATCATTCAGAGTTAAATATTTCTGACAAAGATTATGAATTTAAGAGTGCAAAAGTAAATGATGCAGACTGTTCCTTTATAGGAGTATATAAAGATACGGTTTATTGGAGTTCCGATAATATCAATGCCAATAAGTTTGCAGATGGACAAAAACTGACTATGACTTATGCATTGAAAGAAAAGGAAAAAGAGTCAGAAATATCGAAGACAGAAGACCTGGAGCAAGAAAAAGATACTACAGAAACTAAAGAATCTGAAACAGAAATATCAGAGAAGTCTTCAGAGCAGATTATTGACAATGAAAAATCTACAGAACAGGCAAGTGATGAGCAGCTTCCAGATACGATATCTGTACAGAGTTTGAATATCGCAATGCAGAGAAGTGTTACGAATGGTAATGAACAGACGACTAATCGTGTGGAATATGTGGATGCAAAGGGAAAGAAAAGAGAGAGAGGTGAGCACCTATGCAGCTTACTAATACAACGGATTATGCAATCAGGATTGTCTGTTATTTGGCAATAAAAAAGCGCAGGGTTACAACGGCAAAATTAGCTTCTGAATTAAAGATTCCGGAGAGCTATATTCCAAAAATCACAAAGCAGTTAAAAAAAGAGAAGATTATTTCAGCTTCTGAAGGTATCAGTGGAGGATATGCCCTTGCCAAAAATCCAGAAAAAATTTCTTTATTTGATGTCATATCATGTATGGAATCAACAATGGCAATCAGTCGCTGTCTTGAAAAGGATGGATTTTGCTCCAGAAACTATACGGATTGCTGTAAAGTACATCAAGTCTTATTGGACTTACAGAACACTTACAATAACCGATTAGAAAATGTGAAAATCTCTGATATTATCAGACCGGGGAAAGATGAATATTTTGGGCGATTTTATATCATTCTGAAAGTTAATTTAGCGGAAAACAGTTATGAATGTATCTATTCTCATAACAGGGGGATTTATGATGATGTAAAAACTGCAGGAACATATGATGATTTTCTGAAAGTATATTGTGAAAAATATGTATGTGAAAAAGATTGTGAAAAACTGCAGGAATTTTTGAAAAGCGATTCGTTGACAGAGCATTTGAAAAAGGGCTGTTCAGAAGAAGATATCGTTTATCAAAGAAGAAGCGAGAAAAACTCAGAGACTTATGTTTGGATGGAAGTAAAAAGATTTGTGGATGAAAATGAGAAAACTGCTGTTATTACATTCCATAATGCAAAAGTTATCCCTAACACAATTGTAAATATGGAACGGGAATTAAGACAAAAAGCACAGGATGAGACAAAACAGTATTGGAAAATGGTTTCGCTTCTGGCTGCAGTGTTGAATCACAATAATCTTATAGAAACAGAACATCAGGATGATATCTGTTTTTATACAAAACAAGTGTATCTTCAACTACAGAAAAACTATCCGGAGTATGGGATTACAGAGGAAGAAATAGAAAATGTCTCTCATCTGGCTCCAATTCATGATATTGGAAAAATCCGTGTGCCGATAGAGATATTGAACAAAAACGGTAAATTAACAGCTGATGAGATGGAAATTGTAAAGCAGCATCCTCTTACAGGAGCAGAGATGACATTGCGGTTTCCACAAGGAACTACGACAGAAAAACTTAATAAGTATAGCTATGAAATATGCAGATATCACCATGAAAGATATGATGGATCTGGTTACCCGGATGGACTAAAAGGTGATGAAATACCACTTTGTGCTCAGATAGTAGGCCTTGTGGATGCTTATGATGCATTGGTCAGTGTACGCCCCTATAAAAGAAAATTAAAGCATGAAGAAGCCATAAGAATGATTGCCAACGGTGAATGTGGTGTATTTTCAAAAAAACTATTGCAGTGCTTTATAGCAGCGGCAATGCAGAAGGAATGGATAAAAAAGGCAGATAGTTGAGAAAAGTAAAATATGTTTTTAGGAGGAATTTGTGTGAAGAGGAAAAAGAGATGGCTAAGATGGATAGCCTGGACACTTTTATTGGTTTTGTGCATGAATAGCGCAGGAACGACAGTTTTGGCAGTTTCAGTGGAAGAAGAGAATATTCCAAATATAAATAGTACTCAAGAGGGTGAAATGCGCACAGAAGATTTTATTCCGGAGGAAAGTACATCATTGTCGGAAGAGACGTCGAAAGAAGAAAATACTTCGCCATCAGAAGAGACTCCTGGAGAGGAAATCACCCCGCCATTAGAAGAGATTCCGGAGGAAGAAATTACTCCATCCCAGGGAGAGCTTTCAGAAGAAGAAAAAGCCTTCGAGGAGCAGATTGCACAAGAGGAATCACCGAAACTTCAGGAGATTTCCGAAGGCTTTGATATTGATTTCTATGTCATTATCGACGGAAACAAGGTAAAGCTTCAGCATAATGACATTACTGGCATTGCAACATGGAAAGACGGAAGAACTACCTATTATGGTGTTTCCATGGAGGACCTGCTCCTGATATATGAAGAATTTGGATTTGTGAAAAATGGTGAGAATCAGAATCCGGATGCAAATAATAAGTTTGTATCTGCATACCGGGGAAAAAGCGGGATAGAATACGGAAAAGTTTATACAGATACAGAATCCGGAAAGACCTATGTTTCTTACAATTCTGGACAGAATAAACAAGGGGAAGCGATAGATGTTTACTACCTTCCAAATGGAAAAGGCGGTGCATTTAATTTAAAAGATTCTGTAAAAAAGGACAACTCGTTTTATTCCGTAGAGGTAAAGGGAGAAGGGCAGGATCGGATTCGTTATGCATTAACAGGAACTGCAGTGGAAGAAGCTGTGGCTGATTTTAATCCCCAATTGTCGGACCAGACAGACCAGATCGAATGGACCTGTATGGGAACAGATGATAAGGTAATAGATGGTGTACGGGAATCAGGGAACCAGACGAGGTTCACAATCGGAAAGATCACACAGTCTTATGTGATCCAGAGAGCGGATCAGACAGCCTTTGACATTCAGTTTTATATATATGCAGACAATGAGGTTCGAAAGCTGCCGGCTGATTCACTGAAAAAGGTGTATAAATGGAACCGTCAGGGCAGATGCTATTTATCTGTCAGTGATCTTGCTGAGATTTATAGAGAGTTCGGCTTGAATGCAGAGGAAATACAGTCCGGAAATTATTTTCCATATACAGTCCGTGGTGAGAAGACATTAGCACAGGCGACAGTGGTAACTTATAAAGGACAGCAATATGTATCCTACACCCTGGACAATCAGGACACAACGGTACCGACAGATGTTTACTATATGCCAAAAGGAGCATCTGATGGCGAAAAAATTCCGGATAATGATTCAGACCAGATTAAGCAGAATAAGAACAGTTTCTATTCGGTTACAGTGATCAATCCGGATGGAAATCGAACTGTGAGTTACTATAAGAAAGATTCTGCGGTCACAATTTCCGTTGATCCAGGAGATACGAAGGAAAGCGACTGGCTTTGTGCCAGTGAGGACGAAAATAAAACAATTCCTCCGGTGAAACAGGGCGATAAACTAACCTTTTCTATTGGAAAGATAGAGCAACCATATACGGTTGCATGCAACACTTTTGCACCAGCAACCTTGAACATTAAATTCTATACTTTTGTAAATAATGAGAGATATAATGTTCTAAACGAAGAAATTCCTGTTATAAAAGATACTACAACAAAGCCGGGAACAGTTTATTATTATATTTCTAATGATGAATTAAAAAAGCATTTTGAAAAATTTCATTACGATGGTTCTATTCAAAATGGAGCAAAAGAGCGTTTTTATTATTCCAAGAGAGATTACGATACAATCCATAATGCAGGGAAATACACGATAGAAGGTCATGAATGTATTTATATAGGAAAGTCCGGAGAGCCGATGGATGTGTATTACCTGCCAGACGGACAGAATAGTCCCACAATGAATGCAAAGACCTTACTAGAACACGACGATGATAGATATAACGGTTTTTACAGTGTGACAGTACAGGATGAAGATGGACAGGTTTACAGCCAAACAGCTTTGCGTGATCTTCCGGCAATTGATTTTGTTGCAAGAAAGTCAACACTTACAAGAACAGTTAGTACAAAGCCGCGTGTAGAAGAACAAACGCAGGATATAAACTGGGAATGCAGAAAGGAAGATGGTACTCTTTCAGCGGTTACATGGAGTAAAAATGAAGCAAAGCATACCATGAGCTTTACTATTCAGCCAGATGATGCAGTACGTCCATATGTGATTGTTCCTGATAATACAGAAAAGCCGGCTGCGGTAAAAGAAGCAAATATCAGTTTTTATGTATTTATCGATGGACATTATAAGCTGATAAAGAACCTCAATGCTGAGCAGCATTACATAATCAAAGCAAACAGTGGCCGAGCCAGTCGTTATTATTTGCGAGCCACACCAGATGATACGATTTCTAAAATTTACAGTGAGTTTGGTTTCACCCCGGATAAACTGGAACCGGGAGCAGATGGCAAAGAAAAAATCCTGTTTGGTTATGCGACAGACAGCCGAGTATTTGTACAGCATCCTTATAAGGACAACGATGGTACATGGTATATTCCTGTCCTGAAAAACGGGAAAGATGTATCTGTCTATTATTTCTCACAGCCAAACCCACTGAATCCAGACAGAATCGAAAATTATTTTGATCGTTTGACAGGACTTTCTTCTCAGGCTGGGCTGGCAGGAAGACATTTCAGTGTAGAGGGAAGTTTTCATCTGATTGAAGTGTTGGATCCACTGAATCTGACCAAAAGAGAAGCAATTAAGAGACAGTATGTAGGCCATGGGGAAGCATATACTGTGGAAGTACCAAAGAGGGCAAGTTTAGAAGGTGAGTATTATGGCAAGGAGATTGTCTGGAGTTGTACATCTAATGACAGGGACGAAAATGAGGTTCTTCCGGAACTGTCCGGAGATGACAAGGTAAAATTTGAAATTCCGAAGGTTAACTCATCTTATGAGGTGATTGCAGACAAACCGCTGGAGTCTGGGGCAGTCAGGGTTATCTATAATACAACTCGTTATATGAAGAAACTTCCTAAGGAAGCTAAGTTGACCCCTCAGGTTGGAAATAAGACAAGACATACAGATGATTATGAGAATGAAATAGAAGCTGGAAAACATAACGTCAAGTCACCATATCCGCTAGTTTATGATCATGAAGATAATGACAGCAAAGAGTTGGAACAGTATGAATTCGATCATTGGGATTACAGAAACAAAGACGGAAAGTGGCAGGAATGCGGTGCAGGGGATCCTATTTCTGATCTTATAAATAATAATGCAAGACAGCCAATCACCCTCTATGCAGCGTGGCGTAAGGTTAGTAACCAAAATCGAAAACAGGTACAGTTTTATATCTGTAAGTCAGCAATGCCGGAAGATGGTTCGGTAGCATTACCAACCACGAATGTAGACGATTATACAAGTGCGGTTGCAGTGGCAAACTGTAATATAAAGGCAAGTAAAGTGCATGATGTTCCAGTTCTTGGAAATAAGAATCCATCTACGTGGGAACAGTATGCAGATGGAAATAAGAGAGTGCAAGAACTTTTGCAGGGAACAAAACCAGATGAGGGATATATTGGAAATGGAGACTACATATACAAGATAGATAGAATTCCTTCCGATGAAGAGGTATTCCAGACAATTCGTGAAAGTGGACGTATGATTCGTATCGGAGACAGGGAGATTCCGCCATCGAAATTAGATACCGAATTCTTCACCATTTATTGGTATTCTTTCAAAAGTGAAATGTCCGATGGGTGGCATATTGACGGACGTATTGTAGCAAAAAATGGTTACCTGACAGTAAAGAAAGATTTTGTCGGAATGCCGGAAGCAATAGAGGAAGTCAAGAAAGATTATTATATCCAGGTAGATATGGATGAAAAGCTTTCAGATGGAAAACCTCAGCCACCTGCATTTCATCAGCACATGAAACTTGTGCTTCCTTCTGAAGATAATCAGACGCCGGACACAGAAGCTCCGCAAGCGGAGGATGCTCCGATAGAAGTTGTAGGTACATGGACAGATGATACACATACAAGTTGTACGTGGATCGTTAAGGCGGACTCATTCTGGAAATACACATTAAAAGAGTACAACTATAAGCCAAAAGATTCGAATGTGAAATTTTCAGGTTGGTACAATGTCCGCAATTCTCATGAACAAGGAGATAATGTAAATTCATGGGAAGCATATCCAGAAAGTGGAATTCAATTCACAGGACGTGGAATTGGACGCGGTGGTGAGACTCTTACTATTGAATTGGAGAACCGTTATCAGAAAGAGGGAATACTCACACTGAACAAATTTGATGAGTCTACCGGACGGGGAATGGAGAAGATCAATTTTGCTGTCAGTAAGAACGGTGTTGAGGAGGAAACGGTAACAACTGATAAATACGGAATCGCACAACTTCACATTCCGTTACAAGATGAAAACAAACAGAACAGAACAGCAACTGAGACGTATTTGTTGCGAGAGACAAACTTACCGACGGGATATGTAGACACAGGAGATATACAGATCACCGTTGAGATTGCCAATGGAGCATTCAAAATCATTGATGCAAAATTGGTGGATAGGGAGGCTAACGAAAATCAGGAGGCTGTTAAGGCACCAGTTGATGGTAAGATAGACGGAAAATCTGTTCTGTTTCAGCGAGGAGATACCAGCCTTAATATCCGAAATTTTGCTAAAACAGGCACTCTGCATATCAAAAAGACATGGGAAAATCCAAATGATGCACTGATGGAAAAACAGGTGAAAATCAGATTGTATCAGAATGGAATTTCTACAGGACAGGAATTCCTGCTGAATGAAGAGAACGGATGGGAACACACAGTCGACAATGTTCCACTATTCCAGGACAGAAATCCGGTGGAATATAAGGTGGAAGAAATCGAGATAGGAAAGACACATTATTCTTCGGACTACGGGGATGGTTTCCTATATTATGAAGTTATTTATCCAGAGATTCAGTATTTCGATTCAAATGGACAACAAATATTCCCGAAGGATGAGAATGAGTTCAAGGATGTTTCCAAGATGGAACTGGAAGTGCAGAATCTGCATTTCAATCTTGCTGAACGAAGTTTCTTAAAGACGGATGATCTTCCAAGAAACCGACTTGCTGGTGCAGGTTTTCTGTTCTACAAAGTACCGTATGATGATGTTACGAAAGAATATGCGGATGATACAGGATATACAGTAGATTATGACAATACACAGAGCAAGGACGATATCATTCTGAAAAAGGATGGAAAAACGTGTACGACGTATCGTTCCTTAGAAACAGATGAAAATGGAATGCTTCAATTACCGGAGGACTTTGAGAACGGACGATACTGGATGGTAGAATCTGTTACTCCAAACAAAAAGGACAAAGCAGATAAAACCAAAACACAGTATCAGGATAACTTTAATTTATATATGGTCGATGTAGAATCCGATATTTTATTCCTATATGAGAAATCACCGATGACAAATACCTGGAGAGCTGTTTCGGACAGACATATCGTCAATCATCCGCAAAAAGGCGGGGTGACGGTTGAGATTACAAAGGAAGTCACTGGTCCACTTGGAAACCGCAAGAAGCCATTTGATATGGAAATTCTCTATTGGGAAGATGGTCAAAAGCTGCGTAGCAAGACAATTAGAACTTCTTTGAAACATGGAGATAAAGTTACATTAAAAAATGTAGATATATCTTCGGATATCATAATAACAGAAACTGTTGATACATCAAAATACGCTGTTTCGATTTCTAAAAAAGAAGAGAATGATAAGTATTCAAATCCAGTGCAGGCAACATCGAATGGAAATACAGCTGTCATGAAACAGCGGATTGAGGCTGCACGAGGAGACGTGATTGAGTTAAAAATCACAAACGAAAACACACAATTAATACCGGAAACAGGGGTTCGTCTGGAAACAAGCAGGCATGTATGGTTACTATTTGCCATAAGTATTATCATGATTCTGTTTTTCAGAAGAAGACGGAAAATAAGATAAACACTGCTATGGAACAAAACTTGCAAAAATACATCAGACATTTTACATGTTTGTTGCATTGGAATAAAAAAATAAACCACTATAATAATGGTATGCTCCCCGTCAAGAGGACAATAAAAAATAATAAATTTTTGTATCGTCAGCCATG
>ENA-ORRU01001233-ORRU01001233.1-human-gut-metagenome-genome-assembly--contig:-NODE-1233-length-16176-cov-3.920290_pt1 | contig 16176 bp, 11 predicted proteins | sample MGYA00242184_ERZ509151 | MGnify/ENA primary metagenome ERZ509151 (study PRJEB26280, sample SAMEA2338667) | human gut metagenome | biome: human gut; feature: human-associated habitat; material: faeces... | reverse complement strand
CATTACAGTTCCACTGCAACCCCCTCGGCACAACGTTTCACATCCAATACCGAAGCATACAGACAAAAGTCAGCACCGTATCACACACCACAACCCAAGAACTCCTAAAAAAAAGCCCGAGGGGTGTGCAGAGGGGCCGTGGCTTTACGGCCCCTTTGCGGTTTTCCACAGCTTCCCAAAGCAAAAAAACCAGGCCTTCTGCCAAGCAAGAAAGTAAAAATAAAACCAAAAACCAACCACACAATAAACAAAGAAAAAGAAAATCACAAAGAAAAATAAAGAAAAAGAATAAGAGAAAAAATAAAGGAGAAAAAGCATGAAAAATCTGGAACAGTTTTTCGACATCATAGTAGTAGGCGCCGGTCACGCAGGCTGCGAAGCATCACTGGCATGCGCCCGCTTAGGGCTCAACACAGTCATGTTCACAGTCAGCGTAGACAGCATCGCCCTTATGCCCTGCAACCCCAATGTAGGCGGCAGCTCCAAAGGCCATCTCGTCCGTGAGCTGGATGCTCTCGGTGGGGAAATGGGTAAAAACATAGACAAAACCTTCATCCAGTCCAAAATGCTCAACCAGTCCAAAGGCCCTGCAGTCCATTCCCTTCGTGCACAGGCCGATAAACAGGCCTACAGCACAGAAATGAGAAAGACACTGGAAAATACAGAGAACTTAACTATCCGCCAGGGTGAAGTGACCGAGCTTCTGGTAGAAGACGGGCACATCACCGGTGTAAAAACCTTCTCAGGAGCCACCTACCACGCAAAAGCTGTAGTCCTCTGTACAGGAACCTACCTCAAGGCCCGCTGCATTTACGGCGACGTCAGCAACTATACAGGACCGAACGGCCTTCAGGCAGCCAATTACCTTACGGATTCCCTGAAAAAGCTGGGGATCGAAATGTTCCGCTTCAAAACAGGAACTCCGGCCAGAATCGCCGGAAACACCATTGATTATTCTAAGATGGAAGAGCAGTTCGGAGATGAAAGAGTCGTACCGTTCTCTTTTTCCACAGACCCGGAATCTGTACAGATCGAGCAGAAATCCTGCTGGCTGACCTATACAAACGAAAAAACACACGAGATCATCCGTGCAAATCTGGACAGATCCCCCCTTTATTCCGGAATGATCGAAGGAACCGGACCACGTTACTGTCCGTCCATTGAGGATAAAGTAGTCCGTTTTGCAGACAAAAAACGCCATCAGGTATTTATTGAACCAGAAGGTCTTTACACAAATGAAATGTACATCGGCGGAATGTCCAGCTCCCTGCCGGAGGATGTTCAGTACGAGATGTACCATTCCGTACCGGGTCTGGAGAACGCTAGGATTGTAAAAAATGCTTACGCTATTGAGTATGACTGCATCAATCCGCGCCAGCTCTATCCCACACTGGAATTCAAAAAGATCAAGGGCCTTTTCAGCGGCGGACAGTTTAACGGAAGCTCCGGATATGAGGAAGCAGCCGCTCAGGGCCTCATAGCGGGAATTAATGCAGCTATGGAGGTAAAAGGCCGGGAACAGCTGATTTTGGACCGTTCAGAGGCATATATTGGCGTTCTTATCGATGATCTGGTAACAAAAGAAAACCATGAGCCGTACCGAATGATGACAAGCCGTGCTGAGTACCGTCTGCTCCTCCGCCAGGACAACGCAGATCTTCGTCTTCGCAAAAAAGGCTGGGAGGTCGGCCTGATCGATGATGAGACATACCATAAATTACAGGAAAAAGAGCGCCGGATCCAGGAAGAAATCGAGAGAGTGGAACATGCAACCGTAGGTGGTTCTGCAGAGGTACAGAGCCTTCTGGAATCTCTGAACAGTACCCTTCTGAAATCCGGAACCACCATTGCAGAGCTGATCCGTCGGCCGGAGCTTAACTATAAGGTGCTTGCACCCATCGATAAAGAAAGACCGGAGCTTCCGGAAGATGTATGTGAGCAGGTAGAGATCAACATCAAATATGACGGTTACATCCGCCGCCAGATGAAGCAGGTAGAGCAGTTTAAGAAACTGGAGCAGAAAAAGCTTCCGGAAGACATTGATTACGAAGATGTAGGAAGCCTCCGCATTGAGGCACGCCAGAAGCTGGAAGCCTACAGACCGGTGTCCATCGGCCAGGCGTCCCGTATCTCCGGTGTATCCCCGGCTGACATTTCCGTGCTTCTTGTATATCTGGAAAGCAGATCCGGACATAAACACGGATAATACAACGAATAACAATAAAACACAGAAAATAAGAGAGGAAGCTGCATGTACAATTTAGAAATCCTGGAAAAAGGCTGCGAGGAGCTTGGGATCACACTCAGTGACACGCAGAAAAACCAGTTTATCCGGTTCTACGAATATCTTGTAGAAAAAAACAAAGTCATGAACCTCACCGGTATCACAGAATTTGACGAGGTTCTCGTGAAACATTTCCTGGACAGCCTCTGCTGCGTCAAGGCTGTAGATATGGGTAAGATAAAAACCGTTATGGACATCGGAACCGGCGCCGGATTCCCGGGTGTTCCCCTGAAGATTGCCTTCCCGGAGGTGGAAGCCTGCCTTTTGGACTCCCTCAATAAAAGAGTAAAATTCCTGGAAGAAACCTTTGCGCTCCTGGGCCTGGAGGGGATTTCCGCCATTCACGGAAGAGCCGAAGAATATGCAAAAAACAAAGCCTACAGAGAAAAATATGATCTCTGCGTATCCAGAGCAGTATCCGGACTTGCAACCCTGTCTGAATACTGTCTCCCGTATGTAAAAGTCGGAGGGCTTTTTGTCTCCTATAAATCCGGTTCTGTAAAGGAAGAAGCAGAAGCAGCAGAGAAAGCAGTAAAGATCCTTGGTGGAAAGATCAGGGATATTCAGTACTTTGACCTTCCGGGATCTGAGATTGGCCGCTCCCTGGTCATTATCGAGAAGGTAAAGAACACCCCAGGCAAATATCCGAGAAAAGCCGGAACACCGCTCAGAGAGCCACTGGCATAAGTTACCTCCTGTCGAACAAAGTCAAAATCTGTCCGACAGGAGATTTTTTTGCCCGGGAGTTTCACAAAATTATCACAAATTTATCCTACTTTTATCACAAATTACTTTTACACTATAATCCGATAGAGATGCCCCTGGATTTCCCCCATTCTCTGTTTCATCCAGGGGCATTTTCTATTGGTGTTGAAAAGACGCCAGAGTCAAGGGCTTCAGTTTCAGGACCTTTTGCCTCTGGCATCTTATAAAATGGGAAATCGATAATTAAAAAAAGTATTTCCCTGAGAATAAAAGGAGGAGAGTAAAGTGATCGAAGTAAGTAATCTGGTCAAAAAGTATGGTGATCATACTGCAGTTGACCATCTTTCCTTTCAGATCGAAAAGGGGAAAATTTACGGATTCCTGGGCCCCAACGGTGCAGGAAAATCAACAACTATGAACATGATCACAGGATACATTGCTTCCACAGAAGGAAAAGTGATGATCGATGGTCATGATATTCTGGAGGAACCGGAGGCAGCCAAGAAATGTATCGGCTATCTGCCGGAAATGCCGCCGCTCTATTTTGACATGACTGTTCTTGAGTACATGAAATTTGCGGCTGATCTGAAAAAAATCCCAAGAAACCAAAAAGACAAGCAGATAAAAGAAGTCATGGATATGGTAAAGATCACAGACATGAAAGACCGTCTGATCAAAAACCTTTCCAAAGGTTATCGCCAGAGAGTGGGTCTTGCACAGGCAATCCTAGGATATCCTGAAGTGATCATCCTGGATGAGCCGACAGTAGGACTTGACCCGAAGCAGATCATCGAGATCCGTGACCTGATCAAAGGCCTGAAGCAGAAGCACACGGTTATCCTAAGCTCCCATATCCTTTCCGAGGTAAGAGCAGTGTGTGATTATGTTCTGATCATTTCCCATGGAAAGCTGGTAGCCAGCGATACACCGGATAATCTGGAACGTCTGGCAGCAGGCTCCAACAGCCTCCTTATGAAGGTAAAAGGCGAGAAAGACACGATTCGAAAAGCTCTGGAAACGATCGAAGGCGTAACCGGAGTGGAAATGTCCTATGACAGCGATGAAAAATTGTGGAAAACAAAACTTTCCATTCAGGAAAATGTGGACATCCGTGAAAAAGTCTTCTACGCTATGGCAAAAGCGAACTGTCCAATCTACGAGATGCAGGTTAAGAGAGTTTCCCTTGAGGATGTATTCCTTGAGCTTACCGAAGGAGAGAAAAAATCCGCCGGAAAACCGGAAAGCTCACAGTGGAAACCGGTAGAAGACAGATCATCGGAAGAAGAAAAAACTCAGGAAGAAAAAAACGGGGAACCAGAGAAGGCTTCTGATGAGAAAGAGGGGGATCAGTCATGACAGCGATTTTTAAAAGAGAACTGAAAAGCTATCTGACCTCCATGGTTGGATATCTCTTCATATTTTTTGTCCTGGTGCTGACCGGAATTTATTTTTCCGCATATCAGCTTTCAGGCGGCTATTCAAAATTTGAAACTACCTTAAGTGCACTGACCTTTGTGTTCCTGATCGGTGTGCCGATCCTTTCCATGCGCGTACTTGCAGAAGAGCGCAAGCAGAAAACGGATCAGCTTCTTCTGACCGCACCGGTATCTGTATGGGATATCGTATTTGGAAAATATCTTGCACTGGTAGCTGTGTTTGCCATTCCGGTCGTGATCATGTGCGTTTATCCTCTGATCATGAGTAAGTTCGGAACGATTTCCTATGCTTCCGCATACACCGGAATCCTGGGATTTTTCCTTCTGGGATGCGCGAATCTGGCGATCGGTGTATTTATGTCAGCGCTTACAGAAAGCCAGGTAATTGCAGCAGTACTTACGTTTGTATTCCTGTTCGCCTTCTATATGATGAACGGAATTTCCTCATTCTTTTCACAGACCTCCATGTCAACTGCAGTGGCATTCGGACTTCTGATCGTGGCGATCGCGATCATCATTTATACTATGATCAAAAATGTCCTGATCTCTGTAGTGATCGGAGCTGTGGGAGAGATTGCCCTTGTGATCGTATACGTTGTAAAATCCAGTATTTTCCAGGGTGGTATCCAGAAGGTACTGAACGTATTTAACCTGAGCGGACATTATGATAATTTTACAAAAGGCGTGTTTGACGTGACAGGAATCGTTTATTTTATTTCTGTTATTGCGATCTGCCTGTTCCTTACCATGCAGTCCATTCAGAAGAGACGCTGGAACTAGGGGGTGAATGGAAATGAAATTCAGTGAGAAATTTAAGAAAAATAAAGGCGAGGCAGCCGTACCGGAGACCGCACAGGACTCCGGCAAAAAGAAACATAAACCGGATCCGAAAAAGCTGGTAGGCACCATCAGCAAAAAACATATCAAAAATGGTTCCTACAGCATGGCTATGGCAGCAGTCTTTATCGTGATCGTGGTTGTGATCAATATGATCGTCGGGGCGATCCCATCCAAATATTCACAGCTGGATGTAAGCTCATCCAAGCTTTACACCATCGGTGATGAAACAAAGAAGGTACTGAAGGCACTGGATAAGGATGTTACCATTTATCAGATCGCGGCAAGCGGTTCTGAGGACGACACGATCTCCAATCTGCTTTCACGTTATAAAGATGAGTCCAAGCATATTAAAGTTGAGGTAAAAGACCCGGTTGTAAATCCGAAATTTGCATCGGAATATACAACCGATGATCTTGCGTCAAACAGCCTGATCGTAGTCTGCGGCGACAGAAACAAGGTTATCAATTACAACGATATGTATTCTACTTCTGTAGACTACAATACCTGGCAGCAGACCACGACCGGATTTGACGGTGAGGGACAGATCACAAGTGCTATCGGATATGTGACATCCGAGAACCTTCCGATCATGTACACGTTATCCGGACATGGCGAAAAAGATCTGGATTCCAGCTTTAAAGAAGATATCCAGAAAGCAAACATTGATATCAAGGAGCTGAACCTTCTCACAGAGGGAAAGGTTCCGGATGATGCAGACTGCCTGATGATCGTATCTCCGACCAGCGATATTTCCGAGGAAGAAAAAACAGAGCTCCTAGATTATCTGGAGGCAGGCGGAAAAGCTATGATCTTCTCGGATTATACACAGGATGATCTGCCGAACTTTGATGCGGTTCTTGAAAACTATGGTGTAAAGTGTGCAGAGGGAATTGTATTTGAGGGTGATAATCAGCATTATGGAATGCAGATGCCATATTATCTTGTACCAACAGTCAACAGCACAGATGCAAGCTCTGAGACAGCTTCTGCAGGCTCCTATGTACTGGCACCGTATGCGCAGGGCATTCAGAAAACAGATGATGTAAGAGATACCGTAACCATCGACAGTATCCTGACAACCTCTGACAAGGCTTACTCCAAAACAAATATGCAGAGCAGCAATATCGAAAAGGAAGACGGAGATGTAAACGGACCGTTTGATCTTGGTGTTGCCATCACTGAGAAACTGGATGATGATAAGGAAACACAGATCGTTTACTACTCCACAGCAAATCTGATGGAGAGCCAGGTAAACCAGATGGTATCCGGCGGAAATGAAAAGCTCCTTCTGGAGTCCTTAAACTGGATGACCAGCACAGACGACAGTAATTCCGTTTCTATTCCATCCAAGAGCCTTGAGTCCACAAGCCTGACAGTAACCGATTATGATGCAGCCTTCTGGAAGATCTGTACCATTGGTCTGATCCCGGGAGTGTTCCTTGTTGCAGGATTTCTGATCTGGCTTAAGAGGAGAAAAGCATAATGAAAAAATCAACCAAACTTGTTTCAGCAGTTGTTGTTCTGGCAGTTCTCGGCGGCGTTTATGTGGGACTGAACACCTACGTATCCAAAGAAGAAAAGACAGAGAGCAGCGAAGAGGAAAGCAAAACAGAAGTGTTTTCCGTGAAAACGGATGACATTAAATCCCTGGAATTTATCGTAGACAAGAAGGAAGTGACCTTTGAGAAAAAAGATGATTCCTGGGTGAAAAAGGATGAGACTGCTTTTCCTGTAAATCAGACAACTCTGGATTCCGCAGCTTCCGCCATCAAAAAGGTGGAAGCGGACAGAGTCCTGGAGGATGTGGAGGATCTTACGGAATACGGACTGGATTCTCCATCTAACACAGTAACCGTTGATACCGCTGATGGGACAACGAAGCTCAACATCGGAGATGAGAATACGTCTACGAATCAGTATTACATTTCCAAGGATGATGATGACAGCACGGTATATGTAGTGGCAGCAGATACAGTGTCTCCGTTTATGAATTCCCTTTACGATTATGCACAGGGAGAAGATTTCCCGACAATTGATTCTTCCACAGTGAAAAAGGTCCAGGTCAGTGAGAATAAAGATTCCTATGTCCTGGAAGAAAATTCCGACGGAGCTACCTGGGATGTTTCCGGTGACGGAAACAGCGATAAAGAGTCTGCCGATACAACGGCAGCAGGAAACGTAACCTCCGGACTTGGAAGCTTTGCATTTGACCAGTTTGTAAACTACAATGCAGAGGATCTTTCCCAGTATGGCCTTGATAAGCCCTATGCGACGATTACAGTGGATTATCAGGAAGAGGTGAAGGATGACAGCACAGACAGTACAGAATCCGGAGAAAACGATTCTACGGCCTCTGAGAGCGATTCTGAGAGCGGCGACAGCGCTGACACGGACAGCAGCTCAGAAGATGCAGACAGCAAGACAACCACAGTAGATAAACAGCTTGTCATTTATGTTGGTGATGAGGCAGGAGATGGCAGCAGATATGTAACGGTAGATAACAAACAGATCTATACAATGTCAACGGATACACTGAGTGCAGTTATTGACAAGACGCCGTCAGATCTCTGGTCACTGATCGTCAATTATCTGTCTGTAAAAAATCTGGATCAGCTCCAGGTTACTTACGGTGAAACAACAAGTACTGTAAATGTTTCACGTGAAACATCCACAGATGATGACGGAAACGAGAAAGAAACAACAACTTATCAGCTGAATGGTAAGGAAATAGAAAGTACAACCTTTATCACCTTCTACAACAAGCTGATAAACATGGCAGGACAGAAGAGACTGACAGACGCTTATACACCGGCTGCAGATCCGGAGATGACCGCTGTATTCACAGACTCTGACAAGAACCAGACAACCGTTACCTTCTACACATATGACACAAACTATTATGCAGCTGTCGTTGGAGACAAGGTATTTCTTGTAAACAAAATGACAGTAAAAGAAATGTTCAATGCATATGAAACCATGGTAAACGGTGAAACAGAGACAGAAGCCACAGCAACACCAACAGCTGAGACGGAAAAATAAAATATTAAGAAAATAAATAAAAACACCTCGGAGATCCGCAAACAATAAGGTGATCTCCGAATATCCGTTTGATGATCAGATATTCGGAGACACCACACAGATCAGGATTTTCCGGGGTGTTTTTATGTTGCTGTTATTTTACGGCCCTTACAGATGAATAAGGTCCGTATATTTTTTTACCGTTTGTGATGCGGTATGCACGGATACGGTATTTGGTTGCGGTGCCTGGCTTTTTATCGGTGTAGGTTGTATTTTTTGTATTGCCGATAGCTTTCCAGGTTTTACCCTGAAGACAGTAAATGGTGTAGCATAGGTGATGATTCCGTCTGTTTTTGCGGTCAGTGGATTAGATGCATACCAGGTTGCTTTTCCATTGAAAACCGCAGGCTTGCAGTCAGAAAGAGCTCCGATTTGTGAGTAGATCTGAGAAGTCATATTGCCGCTTCTTCTGAATCTGACAGGAGTGTTTCTGAACTGAAATCTGCTGCATAGGTCAGGCACGGTGTACTGGCGAGCTTGATTTTCTATAACTGCTATAATTATAGCGTGGAGAATTGACGAGGACAATATAAAAAAACTGTACAGAAGCTCATCTGAGCAACTGTACAGTTTTAATTTTTCTATATCTAACAGAAGGTTCGGGGGAGCTTCTGTCAGTAACTAAGTATTATGCAAGACCTCTTTCTTCCAGCCAGTCGAAGAGAACAACTTTTTCTGCTTTCTTTCTCTTGGTCATGTGATTGAACTGAAGGATCGTCAGGATCGTGAAGATCACTAACAGTGCAACCATTACAATGATGGAAGTGGTAATGCTTCGGCCACCGCTGATCGTTGCACGGAATGCGTCGACCGTATAAGTAAACGGAACGTATGCATGGATCTTTGCAACGAATGAAGGTGAAACCTCAACCGGATAAGTTCCGGCAGATCCTGCAAGCTGAACGACCATGAATACCAGCATCAGGAAGCTTCCTACTTTACCAAGAGTAATGTTGAAGAAGTACATGATAGAGGTAAAGGTCATTGATGTCAGGCAGGCGAAGAGTACGGTTTTGCCCATCTCTGCAGGTGTGAATCCGTTAAATGCACGTAACAGCAGGATCAGGCAGATTCCCTGAAGGATCGCTACCGGATAAAGGACGGAAGCCTTGCTTGCCCACCATGCGAAACCGGATTTCAGTTTGCCCTTATACTGAGCCAGAGGATACATCAGGCAGAATGCCAGTGCGCCGACCCAGAGGCCTACAGACATCATGTAAGGTGCCATTGCGTGTCCGTTATTCGGGACATCGGTAAGTTTTGTTTCATCGTTCACAACAGGAGTTGCGAACATTTTGATCGTTTCACTACTTGCTGAATTGTCTTTTACAGTGGTAGCTCCATCGCTGAGGCTTGTGGTCAGTGTCTTGGAACCGTCTTTCAGTTCTTTCATACCGCTTCCAAGCTTCTTGGATCCATCATACAACTGAGAGGAACCGCTCTGGATCTGGGCAGCGCCATCTGCAAGCTGTTTTGCACCATTGTTAAGTGTGCTGTTGTTGCTTACAAGCTTCTCGGTACCGCTGAGAAGCGTTGAGGTACCGTTTGCTAATGTCTTAGTTCCGTTTGCAAGAGTAGTAGCACCGCTGGAAAGGGTTTTGGCTCCTGTTGAGAGCTTTTTGGTACCGTCTGTAAGAGCGGAGCTGTTTTCGGAAAGCTTAGCAACACCATCGGTGTAGGTTGTGATTCCGGTTGTCAGTGTTCCGGAACCATTGGCTAATGCTTTTGTTCCATCTGCAAGAGTAGCAGCACCGCTGGAAAGAGCATTGGCTCCTGTTGCCAGTTTCTTGGTGCCGTCTGTAAGAGCAGCACTGTTTTCGGAAAGCTTTGCAATACCATCGGTGTAAGTTGTGATTCCATCTGTCAGTGCCTTAGAACCATCTGCCAGCTGACCTGCACCGGATTTGATATCCGGAAGTGCGTCAGTGATCTGTTTGCCGGCTGTTTTCAGATTCTTTGCACCGTCGTTGAGCTGCTTATCATAAGATGTCAGTTGGTCAAATCCATCGTTCAGAGCTTTGATTCCTGCTGCTGCAGCCGGGAAGGCTTCGACTGTGCCGTCTTCCAGAGACTGAAGTCCTGCGGAAACGTTCTTGGTTCCTGTGTTTACAGCCTGTGCACCCTGATACAGCTGGGTAACACCTGCAGAAAGCTGAGCGATCAGATTTGTAGGAAGCTGACTTGTAGCTGCAGATAACTGCTCTGCACCTGCGCTCATGGTTGTTGCACCTGCACTCATCTGGTTTGCACCATCTGTCATGGTTGTTGCACCCTCAGAAAGTGTGCCGGCACCCTGAGTCAGTCCTCCGGAGATCTGAGTCAGTCCGGAAGCTGCTTCGTTAAGCTTGGAAGCAACAGTATTCAGATTTTCCTGAGTAGAAGAGAGCTGACCGGATACACCAGCTGCAAGCTGTGAAACCTGATCAGAATAGCTGCTCATGTAAGAACCGTCCACGCCAGTCATTCCACCGGCTACGCTGTTTAAAGCGTTGATCACATCATTCAGAGCTGCTGCGGAAATGGTTCCGTCCTCAGAAGCGGTTGCCTGAATCGCCTGAAGCTGTGCTGCTAAATCGGTCATTGTCTGTCCGGCAGTACCAATCTTGGTATTTGCATCAGTAAGTGCCTCCGTTGTCTGCTGTCCGTATCCTGTAAGTATGCTGCTGACCTGATCACCTACCTGTGAGAACTGTGTGCCTGCATTCTGGAGAGCAGGAATCAGACTGTCTGTGATACTGCTGCTGGTCTGACTTGTGATACCTGCGGCCTGAGTGATATATCCGGCTGCGTTGTTGATTCCGTCTGCGGCATTGTTCATACCAGCTGCAGCACTGTTCATACCAGCTGCGGCTGTGTCCATACCATCCTTTGCGGAAGTAAGGCCGGCTGCAAGCTTGTTGATGGATTCCTGTGTTGTTCCCTCTTTCAGAGCAGAAACCTTATCGTTCAGGGCTTTCAGTCCGTTTTCCAGCTGCTGTGTTCCGGATATCAGTGACTGTGAGTCATCGGTTCCTTTGGTAACACCGGTATTCAGCTGAGAGATACCATTGGAAACTGTTGTGAGTCCGTCTTCAAGTTTTGCAAGCTCTTTGGCACCGGCTGCGAGTTTGCCAGCACCAGCCACATAGGTGGTAGTTCCATCTGCAAGAGTGTCAGCACCAGCTACATACTGTGTTGCTCCGTCGGAAAGAGTATCAATACCTGCACTTAATGCATTTGCACCGGATTCCAGGCTACTTGCGCCGGATTTCAGTGTATCAGAATTTTTATTAAGCTCATCCACACCAGCGGTGTACTGCTGAACACCTTCATCCAGAGTATCTACACCGGTTGTCAGCTCAGGAACCTTTTCTGTCAGAGCTGCAACGCCGCTGTTCAGCTGGTTTGCACCGGATTCCAGGCTGCTTGCACCGGATTTCAGTGCATCAGAATTTTTATTAAGCTCATCCACACCAGCGGTGTATTGCTGAACACCTTTATCCAGAGTATCCACACCGGTTGTCAGCTCCGGAACCTTTTCTGTGAGAGTTGCAACGCCGCTGTTCAGCTGATCTGCACCATCGTCCAGGCTCTTTGCACCATCGTTAACCTTTGCAACACCATCGGTGTAGGTCTTAAGACCTTCGGTGAGACTGTCAGCACCGCTTACGAAAGTAAGAGTACTGGTGGAAAGCTTCTTAAGGTTTTTGGTAATTGTTTTGTTACCATCAGCTGCTGTATTCAGTCCGTCTTCGATCTTTCCGGATCCGTCTGCAGCTTCCTGCATTCCGTCACCTGCTTCTGAGATAGAATCAAAAACGGTTTCTGTATAGGTTTCCGTAACCTTGGAAGCAATGTTATCACGAAGCTTCAGCATTGCTGTTTCACTGAGCTTGGAGGCGATATAGTTGGTTCCAGGGTTTGTCTCATAGGATAGCTCCATTTGCTTTGGATCGTTGTCCATTACAGTGGCTGCGTTTGCGGAGAAATTTTCCGGAATTTTGATAACCATGTAATAGGTTCCATTGGCCAGACCGTCCTCTGCTGTCTTGCTGTCTACAATGTTAAATGCCATTGAGTCGTTGTCCTTCAGCTCATCCGTCATGTCCTTACCTATGCTCAAGGTCTTGCCATTATACTCGACAGGTTTGTCTTCGTTTACCACGGCCACTGGCAGGCTGTCTACGTTTCCGTAAGGATCCCACATGGATTTCAGAAACAGACCTGCATAGATGATCGGGATTACGATAATGGCGATTACGACGATAAGCATGAGCTTGTTACGAAGTAAGCTTTTCCATTCGTTTTTGATCATATTACCTATCCCTTTCTTATTAAATTGTATTATCAAACATAGTTGATTAATCAAACTTTATTCCAGTAATGGCGACGAGATCTATTAATCATATTAAAATCTATTAATAGCTTTATATTCCATTATCAAACAAAGTGTTGATTTTCTTTACGTGATGTATTATACTAAACACATACCACAGATACAACCATTAAATCTTTACTGAATGTATATTAATAGACAGAAATAATGGAAGTGTCTATTACAAATAAAAAACTGCATAATAGACAAAAAGTACGTTATTTACTTTGAATTTATGTGCAGTTGGTAATATTAAATGCAGACAGGATTCCTATGTTTCAACACAAATATGCAGCAGATATCTGGTATCGTGTAGGTCGGCGTCGTTAACAATTTTAATCTTGTCAATTCTTAACAACAGCAGATATCTGGTATCATGCAGATCGGCGTAGAGAAAGCGAATGCTTTTATTCGTTTGAAGGATGCATTATGCATTGTATGACAGTTGCAGAGTATCGTAAGTAATAAGTGATTGAGGCGAAGGAAACGTGCTTGCTTTTTTGAATTGCAGGGGGAATTAAGATGGCGGAAAAAGTTGACAGAAGAGTACGTAAGACCAAGGCACAGTTGCGAGCGGGGCTTGCCCGTCTTATGCAGAAGAAGAGTATTAAGGAAATTACGGTAAAGGAACTGGTGGAAGAAGTTGATATCAACCGCTCCACATTTTATCTTCACTATACAGATATCTATCAGATGCTGGAATCCATAGAGGCTGAATTGATGGAGGAAATCACGCATCTGGTGGCAGACTATCCTCTGGATCCTCTTAATAATAAGGAGAGCTCGTATCCTTTTATTGAGCAGATATTTACGATCCTGGATCATAATAAGGATATTTGTATCGCACTTCTTGGAAAGAATGGAGATATGGCTTTTGTGAATCGTATAGAAAAACTGATCGCAGATACAGTGCTGCATCGCTTGTCAATTCGTCTTCCGAAAGACAACCGTGATATTGAGTATGCGTATGCGTTTTGTCTGAATGGATGCGTGGGAATGATCAAGACATGGCTGTCTTCTGAGAATCAGGAGAGTACACAGCATATGGCAGAGCTGACACATAAGCTGATCGATAATACAACACACATGTATCTGGAGCAGGCACTTAGATAAGAGAAATGTCCGGATGCATGCTGTGAGTCTGGTAAAAAATAAAGAGTATTGTTTCACGTTTGTTTGAGGGAAAACTCATGTTTCACGTGAAACAGTACTCTTTTTTTATTGGCTTTTTGTTGGTTTATAGCATTTCCACAAATTACTGCATGAAGCTCAACGGCTCCGAACATAAACAATGTTCTTTTGATACGTTGATCTCCAAAATTATTATAGATAAATTTTGTTTTTGGTGCCGGATCATAAGCTGTTTTTACAGGAAAATAGCTACCTGTTCCAGGAAATGTTCCGGATCTTCCAGATGAGGAAGATGTCTGGTTTCCGGGATCACAGCGGTTTCAATGGAAGAATTCAGCTTCTGATATTCTTCTGCGATAAGAGAAGCGGAAGCTTCTTTTTCTCCGGAAATAATATAGATGCATGCATCGGAAGATTCTACGGCATTATTAATGCTGATATTCAGGTATTTGCCAATGTAGCTGGAATACAGATATTTGGCGTTGGAACCGCCCTTGTGAGCGGATTCATAATAGGTGTCTACCAGCGTATCTGTTACATGGAAGGGATTGTAGAACAGCTTTTCCATAAACAGACTGCTGATGGATTCGCGGGAAGCTACCATATGATAGATCAGAGTTCCGAAAATCGGAAGCTCGATAAAATACTTAAAGAGCTTGTTGTCTTTACAAGGTGCCTGCTTCAGGGAACTGAAGCTTGGTGGATTGACCAGCATGATCTTGCGGAAATGGTCGGAATTGTTACGGTAAGCCATGATCGCAAAAGAACCTGAGAAACCACTGGCAATAACATCGGTTTCCTCACGAATCACATTCTTGGCAAAATCACAGAGTAACTGAGCAAATACAAAATTGGTATAAGTGATATCCGGTTTTTCGGAACGTCCACATCCAAGAAGATCAATGGTGTAAACGGTATGTTCGGTTGCGAGCTGCTTCTCTATGGCATTCCATTCATAACCGGAAGCACCTGGCATGATATCATGAATAAGAAGAATAGGGGTGCCATGTCCCTGTTTTGTATAAAAAATCTTTCCAAAACGCCAGTCATAGGTTCTGCTGTGTGGCTGTTCCAGCATATCTTTAAGCTGAGATGTGGCATCTATGAAACGGTTAGCAATATGAATAACACCTGCGGCAGTTCCGACTAAAGCTGCAAGAGTAAGTAGTCTGTGTCCATTTTTCTTCATTAAAAAGCCTCCTGGAATTCGTAAAAATAATCAGGACAGATGTAACGTAATTCAGGTATCTGATCTGATTTTTTCTGAATATTTCTTTGCTTTATTATACGACAGGAACGAAAAATTTACAATGCTTTTGTGGGAACCCTAACCTTGTTATTGTATGCTGACGCTACTGCCCATTCTGTTCTTGGCGATGATCGCTAAGTTGCTGTTCGTTCTGCTTTCAGTAACGCGCTTCGCAATGCAAAGAATTTATGTTGATCGCATAAATTGGTGCGGTATGGCTTCGGGCTTTCTGCGACCTTCGTTTATAAAAAAACTTACGGAATATTATCAGTGAACAGTAGCATAGCCAATATGCTTCATGATACATAGAAATCAGATTTGGAACCGAATCAAGTAAGTCCCCTGCTTTAATTGCGAAGAGCAATAAGCAGAGGGTGGGGACTTACTTGTATCAGGAGAAGGAAAAACTCCTTCTGATAAACTGCGAAGCAGTTATTTGGTTATGAGCAAGTAGCGAAGCGGATGCTGTTATTCGCTGGAATGCTTTTATACTTCAGTAAAATACCAAGTGTTTCACGTGAAACATTGGACTGGACTTGTTATCCGACGGAGCTGATGCTATACAGGATTGCCGAGGATGATGTTGATAAGGGTTTTGTTCAGCATCAGTGTGCGATTCCATGGATTGAGAATTACTCCCTCAACAGACGGCTCTTGCAATGCAGAAGCAAAAATCTTATCAATATCTGCGGTAAATGTGGACATGATCTTATCACTGCCTTTTAACTCTTCGTCAAAGCTGGTAAATGCAGCCCACCATTGCTTTCCATCGTTGGTTTTGATCGCATGAAGAGAAATTTTTCCATCACCTTTTGGAGGTTCTACAGCAATGATCAGCTGTGCCTGCTCCTGCATTCTGTGACGGATCACGGTGAGAGTATGAGCAAGCATTTCTTCGGTTGATTCTTTTTGGAGTGCTGCAATGGCAGTTTCGATCTTTTCATTGCCATTTAAAGTCTTGTCTAATTGTTCTTTATAGAAATCGTTGCGATTATTTGTGGTGTTCATGTATAAAATATTCCTTTCAATCAGATGATAAATGACTAGTACAGCGAATATTAAGTAACCGCCATATTGACTTGCCTGATTTTTCATATGC
>ENA-ORRU01001225-ORRU01001225.1-human-gut-metagenome-genome-assembly--contig:-NODE-1225-length-16247-cov-4.164279_pt1 | contig 16247 bp, 8 predicted proteins | sample MGYA00242184_ERZ509151 | MGnify/ENA primary metagenome ERZ509151 (study PRJEB26280, sample SAMEA2338667) | human gut metagenome | biome: human gut; feature: human-associated habitat; material: faeces... | reverse complement strand
ACTGAAAGAGTCTGCAAAAGCACCGGGAAGACCGCCAATCCTCTGTCCGGGATGTCCGCACAGAAGTGTATTTTTTGTCCTGAACCGTCTGAAAATGCATGCAGCAGGTGATATCGGATGTTATACATTGGGTGCAGTTGCTCCGCTGAGCGTCATTGATACAACGATGTGTATGGGATCAAGTATTTCGACACTCCACGGAATGGAAAAGGCAAAGGGAAAAGAGTATATCAAGAACTGGGTTGCCGTGATCGGTGATTCTACTTTCATGCATACAGGTGTTAATTCACTGATGAATATGGTTTACAACAAAGCGACCGGAACCGTGATCATCATGGATAATTCTACGACAGGAATGACCGGACATCAGGATCACTCCGCAACCGGAAAAACATTGCAGGGAGATCCGACTTATGCCATTGATATTCCGGAATTATGTCATGCAGTCGGAGTGAAGCATGTTCATGTGGTAAATGCGTTTGATATCGAACTGCTTCAGAAGACGATCAAAGAAGAAGTGGCAAGAGATGAAGTTTCCGTCATCATCACAAAGACTCCTTGTGTTCTGCTTGACAAGAGAAAGAAGCCATTGTATCTGGCACATGAAGATCAGTGTAAGAAATGCGGTCTCTGTATGAAGCCGGGGTGTCCGGCCATGACAAAGAATGCAGACGGAAGTGTTCATATTGATGATACGATGTGTACCGGATGCGGGCTGTGTGCGAAACTGTGTAAATTCAATGTGATAGAACTTGTGAAGGAGGGCGAATAAGATGGCAGTAAAAAATATTATGATCGTCGGTGTCGGTGGACAGGGAACCCTTCTTACGAGCAGAATCCTCGGAGGTCTGACGATCGCAGGTGGATATGACGTCAAACTTTCGGAAGTACACGGTATGGCACAGAGAGGCGGAAGTGTTGTAACATTTGTCCGCTATGGCGACAAGGTCGCAGAGCCGATCGTAGAAGAGGGACAGGCAGATGTTCTGATCGCATTTGAGAGACTGGAGGCACTCCGTTATGCACATTTCCTGAAAAAGGATGGTGTGCTGATTGTGAATGACTGGAGGATTGATCCGATGCCGGTGGTGATCGGAAATGCAGAATATCCGGATCATATCATTGAGGATCTGGAAAAGGAATACAAAGTTTATAAAGTAGATGCCACAGAAGAATCCAGAAAGCTGGGTAATCCACGTGTCTTTAATCTGATCGTCCTTGGAATTGCCGCACAGCATATGGATTTCACAAAAGAACAGTGGTACGAAGTAATTGAAAAGACTGTACCTCCGAAGACGATTGAGATCAATAAAAAAGCATTTGAGGTTGGATTTAATCTTTAAATATATGTGCAGGGAAAGGAGAAAAAAAGATGATCAGACAGCTTTCAGTATTTGTGGAAAACCAGCCGGGGAGTATGATGAGAGTGACTTCTGTACTGACAGAAAGCCATATTAATATCCGTGCGATCTCCACATTTGATACACCGGAATTTGGGATCATGCGTCTGGTAGTAGATGAGCCGGAGTGCGCAAAAGAAAGTCTGACAGCAAAAGGGTTTGTTACAAGGATCACGGAAGTAGTCGGGGCTGAGCTTAAGGATGAAAAAGGAAACCTGAACCGGATGCTTACGATCCTTGCAGATGGAGAGATCAATGTAAATTATATTTATTCGTTTGTGATACGCGAGGGAAAAGCACCGGTGATCGTATTCCATACGGATGATTTTGACAAGGCGCAGAAAGTCCTGGAGAAGGCAGACGTGAAACTGGTAGAGGAAGAAGATTTATAGAAAAAGGAGAAGCGAAGATGGCGGCAGTATCATTAGAAAATTGGGAAGAACGGATCCGGGATCCCAAAGTGGAATGTATGAGCAGTGACGAGATGGCAGCACTGCAGAGCAAGCGTCTTGTAGATGTGGTAAAAAGAGTATATGACCATGTGGATTTTTACCATAAAAAAATGAAAGAGACCGGAGTAGAACCGGGCGATATCCGTTCTATTGAAGATATCAACAAGCTCCCTTTTACTACGAAGGAAGACCTGAGGGCCAATTATCCATTCGGACTTCTTGCAATTCCGCAGTCAGATGTGGTACGTGTGCAGGGAACTTCCGGTACTACCGGAAAACTGACGATCGCACCGTATTCACAGAAAGATGTGGAAGTATGGGGAGAATGTGTGGCAAGATGTCTGACGATGGCAGGACTTACAAAAGATGATATTCTGCACGTATGCTATGGATATGGACTTTTTACCGGTGGTCTTGGACTGGATTTTGGGGCAAGAGCGTTAGGTGCAATGACGATCCCGATGTCAGCAGGAAATACCAGGCGTCAGATGATGGTCATGGAAGACCTTGGAGCAACTGCATTTGCATGTACTCCGTCTTATGCACTTTATCTTGCTGAGTCCATTCAGGAAGCTGGACTGACAGACCGGCTGAAGATCAGGGCAGGAATCCACGGAGCAGAACCATGGACAGAAGAGATGCGTAAAAAAATTGAAAATATTCTTCATATCAACTGCTTTGATATTTATGGATTATGTGAGATTACCGGACCGGGTGTGGCAATGGATTGTATCCATCATGCAGGACTTCATGTCAATGCGGATCATTTCTATCCTGAAGTATTGAACCCTGCAACGAATGAAGCGTGTGCAGACGGGGAAACCGGAGAGCTTGTCTTTACAACGTTATCCAAAGAAGCAATGCCGCTTCTGCGTTACCGCACGAAAGATCTGACCAGCATTGACCACAGCCGTTGTGCCTGCGGAAGAACAACTCCGAGAATTTCCAAGTTCACTGGAAGAACAGACGATATGAAGGTGATCCGTGGAGTCAATGTATTCCCGACCCAGGTTGAGACAGCACTGCTTAGTATGGGTGGTGCGGTAGCTCCACATTATATGATGATCGTAGACAGAGAGGATAATCTGGATGTACTTACCGTTATGGTGGAAGTAGATGAGAGCATGTTCTCAGATGAGATCCGTAAACTGGCGGATGAGTCGAAAGAGTCAACGGATGAGATCAAGAAGATCATCACCTTCATCAACAGCATCGTGGCCGAGCGCGGCAAGAAGAAGATCGACTTCCAGGTGGTGGGTCTGGACATGGACATGTTCCACGCCATCCAGAACAAGTATCTGGACGACTTCAAGGCCGCTATGGACACCGACGACAAGAATGTGCGCGATGCCGCTCTGCTGCCCATCATGGACAAGATCGCCGAGGAGTACCCCGACCTGACCGCTGCAGACCTTGATCTGGTCAGCTACAAGATGCAGAAGTTCGTGGTGCGCCGCTGGCTGCTGGACGAGGGCAAGCGCGTGGACGGCCGCGGCATCAACGAGATCCGCCCGCTGGCTGCCGAAGTGGGCATCCTGCCCCGCGTGCACGGCTCCGGCATGTTCACCCGCGGCCAGACGCAGGTGCTGACCACCTGCACTCTGGGCGGCACCAAGGACAACCAGCTCATGGACGACCTGACCGACGAGCAGACCAAGCGCTATATCCATCACTACAACTTCCCGCCGTACTCTGTGGGCGAGGCCCGCGCACCGCGCAGCCCCGGCCGCCGCGAGATCGGCCATGGCGCACTGGCAGAGCGTGCTCTGGTGCCCGTGCTGCCCTCTCTGGAAGAGTTCCCCTACACCATCCGCTGCGTGTCTGAGGTGCTCTCCTCCAACGGTTCCACCTCTCAGGCATCCATCTGCGGCTCTACGCTGGCCCTGATGGATGCAGGCGTGCCCATCAAGGCACCCGTTGCCGGCATTTCCTGCGGCCTGATCACCGAGGGCGACCGCTGGATGACCATGCTGGACATTCAGGGCGTGGAGGACTTCCACGGCGATATGGACTTCAAGGTGGGCGGCACCCGCAAGGGCATCACTGCCATCCAGATGGACATCAAGATCGATGGCCTGACCTACGACATCATTGCCGAGGCCTTCGAGAAGTGCCGCAAGGGCCGCCTGTATATTCTGGACGAGATCATCAAGCCGGTGATCGCAGAGCCCCGCCATGAGCTGAGCCGCTACGCACCCAAGATGTTCAGCATGATGATCCCCACCGATAAGATCAAGGACGTGATCGGTAAGGGCGGCAAGGTCATTCAGGACATCTGCGCTACCTGCAACTGCAAGATCGACGTGCAGGAGGACGGCCATGTGTTCGTCTCTGCTGTGGATCAGGAGGACGCAAAGCGCGCCATCTTTACCATCAAGACCATTGTGGAGGACCCCGAGATCGGTGCCATCTACAAGGGCAAAGTGACCCGCCTGATGAACTTTGGTGCCTTCGTTGAGATCGCACCGGGCAAGGAAGGTCTGGTGCACATCTCCAAGCTGGACACCAAGCGTGTGGAGCGCGTGGAGGATGTGGTGGCCGTGGGCGATGCCATCGTGGTCAAGGTGACCGACATCGACCAGCAGGGCCGCATCAACCTGAGCCGCCGCGACGCCATTCTGGCTCTGGAAGCCAAGCGCGCCGAGCAGCAGGCACAGCAGAAGTAAACCCTGACTGCATAAAAGAAATCGAAAAAGAGGACCCGATGCATCTGCATCGGGTCCTCTTTGTTGTATCAGAATAAAATTATACTGTGCGGTATTTACGATCCAGCGCCCAGCCGAATGCAAACAGCACCACACCGCTGACAGCCAGCACCGGCACGGGCCAGTTCAGCTGACCGGTCTGCGGCAGACCGCTCATTACCGGGTTATCCGGGTGGCCCGGCAGAACGGGGCTGTCTGGATTACCGGGTGCTACCGGATGATCCGGGTGGCCCGGGGCCACGGGATTGTCCGGATTACCGGGAGAGACCGGGTTATCCGGGTTGTCCGGCGGGGTAGGCATATCAGGATAATCGGGCGTAGGCGGGGTAGGGGGCGTAGGGGGCGTAGGGGGCGTAGGCGGCGTGTCCGGCTTGGTGGGGGTGTAAGCACCCACCTTGGGGCTGGCATCCACCGCATAATTCCACTTGCCATCCTCCGCCATGGGCAGAGAGACAAGGAACGGATTGATCGGCTCATAGCCCTTGGAAGCCTCGGTCTGCACGATCAGATACAGGCCCAGCTCCAGACCACGGAAGGTCACGTTGCCGTCCGCATCAATGGTCTTCGTAGTGCCCTCGGCGCTTGGGGGCAGATACTCCTGCAGCTGGGCCGCAAGGGTGCTGTCGGTCAAATCACCCAGCGCAATGCCGCAGCCGTAGAAATCGCCGCAGTATTCGTAGCTCAGGTTGCCGTTTTGGCGCTTTACCTCGGCCACACGGTACAAAGTGAGCTTGCCGCCGCTCAGCGCCTTATCGTTGGCGCTGTCGTACAGCGTAACGCGGATGGTGCCGGTAGTGGGATTGCCGCTGCTGTCCACCAGCTTGATGTTTGCGCTGGTGGCAAGGGCAGGCAGCGCACTTGTTACCAGAAGGCACAGCACCAAAAGCAGGGCCGCAGCGTGCTTTTTGAGATCAGTGCGTTTCATGTTTTTCACCTCTTGTAGATTTGCGTTTGCGGTTGGAGAACAGCAGCCAGAGCAGCAGCACCAGCAGCAGGGGCAGTGCCATGATGGGAGCTGTGATGATAGGTTCGATCTTGATGGCATCGGCTGTTACACGGATGTGCTTGAGCTTGTCCGGCGTTTCGATGCGCCGTCCGCGCACCAGAAGGCGGTGGGAGTTGATGCCGTAGGGCGTGCAAGTGACAAGCGTACACAGGTCTTTTCCGGACTCAATCTGCAAGGCAGTGACGTCCTCCGGCTCGACGATCAGGATGCGGTCAACCTCGTAGGTCAAAACCTCGTCGAGCACGCGGATGATGAACGTATCGCCTTCGACAATCTGATCGAGATTGGTAAACAGCTTTGCGCTGGGCAGTCCGCGATGGCCGGAGAGGACGCAGTGTGTGCTTTCGCCGCCGACCGGGAGACTTGTCCAGTCCAGATGTCCGACCGCGATTTGCAAAACGGAATCGCTGGTGCCGTGGTAGATCGGCAAAGAGACGTTGATGGACGGAATCTCGATATAGCCCATGATGCCGGTGCCGCTGATGTCCAGCAGACTCTCATACTGCGCCTGCTGCTCCTCGGTCAGGAAAAAGCCGTTTTCCCGCGTCAGCAGCGACCGGTTATAGTCTTCCGCCGCCGCCAGCAGCTCGTCATAGGCGTCCTGGTCCAGCGCCTGCACGTTTTGCGTGTAATCCGCCACAGCCTTCGAGGCGTGGCGGGCGTTCCAGTAGTCGCTGACGGTCGGATACAGAAGCAGGGACACGCCTGCAAGCAGCACGAGGATCAACGCAATCGTGGACAGATGTTTTTTCATTTGCAGGCTTCTCCTTGATGCTGTGAGCGGTGCGCGGCCGAGGCCGCGCACCTGTTTCCTATAAGCTGGGATGATCAGCCTTCAGTCTTGCCCATGCGCTTTTTGGTCACGAGCAGAATCACAGCGCCGACAGCCAGCAGACTGCCGACAATGTAGAAGATCGTCGTGCCGATGCCGCCGGTGGAGGGCAGTTCCGTGCCAGTCTGGTTTTCAACCTTGACATCGCCCGTAGAGGTTTTGTTATAGGTCACGGTAGCCGTACCGGCATCAGTCGCCTGATCGATCGATGCAGTGATAACAATCTCAATCGGCTCTTTCAGCATGTTGTAGCCTGCGGGAGCCTTGATCTCTTCCAGATAGTAAGTACCGGCATCCAGACCGCTGATCGTGAACGTACCGTTTTCAGGAGTGGTAAAGACAGTCGCCTTGGGGGTCAGATTGGAGTCATAGGTGTTCTCCGTCCAGCCGGTGACCTTGTTGCTGCTGTTAGCAACGACGTATTCCTTCGTTGTACCGTTGAGTCTGTACAGAACAAACTGTGCGTCCTTCAGATTGACCTCTTCGTTGTTCTTCTTGGTGAACTTGATGACCTTCATTTCCCAAACATAAGTGTGGGTTGTGGAATGCTCGGTGCGCTGGTCGTTGCCATAGTCCAGCCATGTGTCGTTGGGGTTGCCGGTTCCGGCGATCACGGCCTGATCGTTGACCGTTGCGGAGTATTCCACAGTCACAACGTCGTTCGGCTTCAAAACGCTGGCATTGCCCACATCATGGAATCGGAGTTCAAACGTGCAGCCGTCGGTGAGGCCGGAGGTAACGAGATCGTAGTTTGCAGCGGCAAAGTTCTCGTCGTTGACCTTGACGGTCACGCTGTTCGGATCGAAGGTCAGACCTGCGCTCATCTTATCGTGCAGGATATAGGCGACCGGGTTGCCGTCCGTAACGGTGATGGTGGTCTTAAAATTGACGGTGTCGCCGATGTTGGCGTCGTTGGTCTTGCCGTAGACACCGTTTTCTTCGACTTCCTTATCAACAGTCGGCTCGCCGTTCTTTTCCTTGATGGTCACGTTCGGCATGGTGGTATCCAGCGAGCACAGCGCGCCCAGATCGGACTGAACCAGATAGTAGCCAAGCGGCAGGTTTGTAAATTCGACAATGCTGCCTGTGGCCGTCTTCTGGCCATCGTTAGCAATACCATTTGCTTTAGCGTACGCAATCGCAGCTGCGGCAAAGTCAGCGGCATTTGCGCCGTCTTTCCATGTCACATAGCCCATGTCATCAATCGTGACATAGTTCAGGCCTTCTGCTCCGGTTACGAAGAAGTTTGCCCATTTTGCGCTGACCTTGTAGTTGATTGCAGAGTAGTCTGTGTTGTGGCTGTCCAGATCGAAAATGCGGTACAGGGTGTAGGTTTTGTTGACAACCGCATTATCGACCTTAATGCTACCGTTGGTGTCAACTGCGAATGCCGAAATGCTCAGCGCCAGCACGAGCACAACGGCCAGCAGCAGAGCCAGGGTTCTTTTGATGTATTTCATTTGTTTTTGTTCTTCCTTTCTTGCTTTTTGTTTTTTATGATCCTGATAAACAGAAACGCGGTTTGTCCGCCATATGGCCTCAGTGGGCATCCCTCCTCTTTCTAAGACAGATGCCTGCGAGCGCTGCGCCGCAGAGCAGCAGCAGTCCGGCGGTCATAAACCAGCCTGTGCCGCCTCCGCCCGTGGAGGGCAGGGCATAGCCGGCTGAGTTGACGGCAGTGATGAGAATATTCTCCGTAAGGCGGAACGTGCAGGAGCCGTTGTCCGAGTCCAGCGTCGTTCCGCCGGTCTGGAACGCGACGGCAAAGCCGTCATGGTTTTCCTCCGTGATCGTGACCTCGGAGCCATAGGGAAGCGTGAGTGTTTGCTGGTCGCCGCCCCGCAGCTGCACGGTCTCCTGAAGTGTGCTCCCGTCCGGTGTGGTGTAGGTGACGGTGAAGGAGAATTTCGTGGTAACGGTACTGTGGAGCAGCCGCTTTTCCAGCGTCAGATCAACATCCTCATGCTGGTTTTTGATCTTCAGCAGAGCGCCCTTTCCGTCAACTTCGACAAAGACATTCGGCTTTGTCACGATCACGGTTCCGTCCGCATTGACCTTGAGGGAGATCTCGCCGAGCGAATCCCGGAAGCCCGCTGGGACTTTTGTTTCTGTCAGCGTGTAGCAGCCGGGCAGCAGGCCGGTCACAGTCAGTTCGCCGGTTGCGCTGACCTCCAGATCCTGCGTCGCGGCGGGCGACTGCACTGGATCGACCGGAACGAGCAGCCACTTCTGTGCAGGAGAGTCGTTGTCGGCCCAGCCCTGAATTTTCTGACCCTCGGCGAACGCCGCTTGATTCAGGTCAAACACGATTGTGCTTTCGTTCAGAACGGCCACGCGCGGTTTGATCTTGAATGTGCCGTCTTTGTTGACGGACAGATACCACTTCTGGTTGTCGTGCGTTGTCGGCGTGCTGGCGTTTTCCCAGAAATGGATCAGCGTGCCGTTGTCCAGCTTACCGCCGTCCAGATCGAGCCATTTGCCGTTCGCAGCGCTCTGGAAGCTATAAGAACCGTCCGTTTGCTGGTAGACGCGAACCTTTTGCGTATCTGCGCCGGTTTTCTTTTGCAGCTGCGCGTCGAAGGTCGAAAGCGAGGTGTTCTGTCCGACCACATAACTTTGGTCGCCGGCAGCGGTGATGTAGTAAAGCTTGCCGGGTTCGATCACATCTGCGGCGCTGGTGACGGCAGAGTAACTGCCGTCGCCATTTTTGACGACATTGATCGTGTCTCCGTCCGCGTTCTGGAGGCGGAAGACTGCGCCCGAGAGGGGATTGCCGTCTTGGTCCAGCTTTTGCAGCCGCAGCGGGACAGTTCCGCGTGTGTTGGTGAACACGACCTCGTTCAGCGTATCCTTGACAATGATGCCTGTGGCGTTTGCGCCTGCGCTGACGACGCCGTTGACCGTGTGCGTCGTGGTATAGCCGGCGGCGCTGTCTTCGACGATGGCGTAGCTTGTGCCGACCGGCAGGTTCAGAATTTCCAGATGCTCTCCGGCCTTCAGCTGGAAACTGCCGCCGGAATGGAGATTAAACTGATCAATTCTGACGCCGTTTGCGTTATAGCGATAGCAGGTATGATCGTCCGTGAGCGCGCTGCCGTCTGAGCTGGTAAAGACGGCGTGGAACGTGAACGCCTGCTCCGGGTCAGCCTCGCCGGAGACCTCCTTATAGACCATCAGGCCGCCCGTTGTCTGTTTGATGTTGATGCCGGAGACGGACGGGAGCGTGAAGTTCATGTAGCAGGTGGAGCCGGACGCGCCGCGCTCGGTATAGAAGACCGTCAGCGTGTGCTTCTCGGTTTCTGTCCGGCCTTCCTGACTCAGATAGTCCCACAGATCGACGTATTCGCCGACCGAGGAATGGACGCCGCCGATGTCGCAGACGAACGTATTGTCCAAAAAGACCCACATATCGTCGTCACCGAAGAACGTGTATTCCAGCGGCCCGATATAGTCCGGCGTCAGCGTGAATTCAACGGCATACTGCATGCCGAAGAAGGAGTTGTGCGCCTGCCCGTCGTCGCTGACCGGAAGCGCTGTGGATTCATCGGTCCAGTTTGATCCGTTGACACCGTCATCACTCTTGAAACCCTGATAATAGATCGGATTACTGTAACTGCCGAAGAGCGGGTCTTTCTTTTCTTTCGCCGCGTCCAGCGGCCAGAAGTCGTTTGTGTAAATATGCGTGTGCGTCGTACTGGCGATGGGAGACGGATTGAAGAACTTGTCCAGCCGGTCGATGGAGCCAAGCCCTGCGACGCTGGCCGCGGTGAGCGTATGGGTATCGCCCTCCTGCTGGAACGTCAGACTGCTGCCGGAATAGGTGTGCTTGCCGTTAGCGTCGCCGTCGTTGAAGAGCTTCGGCGCAACGACCCAGTCGTCATAAACAATCTTGCCGTCCTGCAGTCCCTTTACCAGACCGAAGGTACAGCCGAAATGCGCTGGTACGCCGCTGTGGCGGTTCAGATAGATGTTGTCAAATTTGTAGTTGCCCATACCGGTGCCGCAGTTCGCGTTGCCGAAGGCCAGCACATCACAGTACGAATCCCATTTTCGCAGACCGTTCGTGCTGGTTCCGTAGTTCCCCTGCGAATTGATGCCCGTGATGCCGGTTGACCACTTTCCGGCGCCGTTCGTTCCGCTGGAAATGTCATAGTCATAGAACGCGGCGGGGGTGGTGAAGTTGTCCTGCACCGCATCGTAGACCAGCCGGAGCACAGTCTGCTTTCCGGGCTTGATATAAATGAGGCTCGGATCCTGCGCGGCGGCAGCCTGCCGGTTGGTGAAGCAGATGGAGTCGGAGTAGGTGTAAACATCCCAGTCGTCCGCGCTGGTACTGGCGCCGTCCCGGCCGTCCTTCAGCACCCAGATCTCCTTGATCTGATAGTGCTCGTTGTCCATCAGCTTGTCAACATATTTCGGCTCCGGCGCGCTGACATATTCAAAGGTATTGTCGGCGTACATCCGCGTCAGTTCCGGCGTAGTCGCAACGACATATTCCTGCGTTGCGTTTCCGGCATTCTTGCTTGTCAGCGTCCCGGCCTCTGTCAGGTGAAGCTCCCTTGTGGGGTTCGTTGTGCCGTTGGTTGGGAGCTTTTGACCGCTTGTGTCAAAAATGGTCAGTGCAGCGTGTCCCTCTGAGGCGAAGCGCGGAATTTCCGCGTAATACTGCACCGTGAATTCCGGATTCGCCGACGAGGCCAGCAGAACGAGCGTCCCATCCTGTACGCTGACCGTCAGCACGGGCACAGACTCGCCCGGCGCGACCGTTACGCTCTCGACCTCCTGCAAACCTGCATCCTCGTCCGTCTGCATGACGGACACTGTCACGCCCGTGTCGGCATCCAGTATATCTTCGTCCGCCTGTTCAAACAGGGAAGACAGAGCGGCGCTCTTGACCAGAACCTCCGCCGTCAGCGTCATTTCGCTGGTATCAACCGGTGTTTCAGCCTGTGTCAGTCCGATCTGCCGGACGATCCACTGCTCCGCGCCGCTCGATGCGGACGCAGACAGAAGCGTGCTGTCTGCGTCCACCGTCTGCACGGCAAGCGCTGTACCCTCCGGCAGCGGCTGGGGGCTTTCGACTGTGACGCGCAGATGCAGCTGTGCATCATCATAGCTGAAGTCCTGCTTGGCCGGTTCTTGCGGGAGATAGCAGGAATCCGTATGCGTATGCTCCGGAAGCGTGCAGAGAAGCGTTCCGTCCGCATCATAGCAGCTTTCCGTATGTGTATGCTCGTTCAGACCACACAGCGGCGTTTGCTGTTCCAACTGCTCGTAGCAGTCCGCCGTGTGCGTATGCTGCGGCAGCGGACAGATCAAAAGCCCATCTTCGCTGTAGCAGTCCGGGCCGTGCGTGTGTGCTTCCAACCCGCAGATGGGCTGCGGGCCAGGATCCGGTTCGTCAGGGGTGTCCGGTTCATCCGGGGTATCCGGCGCGCTGACGGGCAGGACGCCGTAGCCGAGGATCGAGGCGTCGTCCAGGGCATAGGTTTTTCTGACGACGCAGCCGCCAACATTGCCCTCCGCAGTTGTGATCGCTTCGGGCTGTGCGTCTGTGATGATGCCGACATGGTCGGCAAGGCGGTCGCCGTCTCGATCAAAGAAGACAAGGTTGCCCGTCCTTGGAGCCATCGTTCCGGCGGTGGCATAGAGTCCCGCGGCCGTCAGCTGCTCTGTCCAGTAGATGCAGCCGGAGGCATAGGGGAAGACGGACTGCTCGACGCCTGCATAGTGCAGACAGAAAGAGGCGAACATGGCGCACCATTCGCCATATGGATCGCCGAACCACGCGCCGTAGCGCGTATAGCCGTGAATCCCGCCGTTTTCATCCACGGCATAGTTGCGGCTGCTCTGCGCGTAGCCAAGCTGGCTGTTTGCGACTGCCGCGACATTTGCAGCCAAATCGTCCGTGAGATCCTGCGGGATTGTCCGCTCCCATACGGCGGGGGACTCCAGGTCGGCTTCGGGGTCTGAATAGCAGGCAAGACTGTGCTGATGCTCCTCCAGTTCGCAGATAAGCAGATCTTCATAGCAGGCATCGGTATGCTCGTGCTGCGTCGAGGCTTCTTCGTCCGCGCCCTCTTCCTGTCCGCAGATGAGCACCCAACTTGTGCGGTAACAGTCGGCCGTATGCTGGTGCCCGAGGTTCTCCTCCAGACCGCAGACGATATTGCCCGCTTCGTCAAAGCAGTCCGCCGTGTGCAGGTGGGCACCCTCGCCCTCTGCAAGTTCGCAGACCAAAATGGCCTCCTCCTGATAACATGCGTCCGTGTGGACGTGTTCCGGCTGCTCCGGCGTGTCTTCATCCGGCGCATCCTGTCCGCAGACCAGCACGCGCGCATAGCAGCTTTCAGGATCGTGGATATGCTCTTCCTTTCCGCAGAACGGCTGCTGCGACATTGTAACCGCTGGAAGGATCAGCGCATAGGTCGTGCAGAACACGACGATGCAGGAGAGCGCCGTCACGACGCGGCGCCATTTTTTCTTTTGGAGATGTGTTTTCAGATAGTTGATTGCCCGAACCGGCAGATGTCTCCGCATGCCGATACCTCCTCTCTTTCCGATTCTGTGCGTGTTTTGTTACATTAGTCACATTATCAATATACAGGGCCGAATACGTTGAGCGGCCAGATCCGGAAAATGACCTTGCCGACGATCTGCTCCGTCGAGACGCAGCCGACCGTCGTGTTCCGAGAATCAACGGATACGTCGCGGTTGTCGCCCATCAGGAAATATCGCTCGTCCGGCACCTGATACGGTAGTTCGATGTTGGTTTGGCCGTAAGCCTTTTCCATAAGATACGGTTCGTCCAGCAGCGACCCGTCAACGAAAACGTTCCCATTTTCGTCGATGTCAACCCACTGCCCGGGGCCTGCGATATACCGCTTGATGAGAAGCTTGTTCCCGTGATAGAACGCGGCGATATCGCCTGGCTCAAAGCGTGAACTTTTGATACTGACAACGATTTGGCCATCCTGCAGCGTCGGTGACATGGAACTGCCGTAAATGCGCAGCACCGGCATCCAGAGCGTAGCGATCAGCACTGCCAGCGCTGCGACGACGACCAGAATTGCAACCGTACTTCTGAGCGTCCGGCTATATTTGCTTTTATATCGCAGCCGCCTGCGTTCCGTCGCAAGCTGCTCTGCGGTCGGCAGGTCAACAGGCCTGCTTGTGCGCTTTCCCATGATTTCTCTGTTCCTTTTGTAAGATGCGGTTTTGTTCGGCGTGCGTCCGGGACTTGGCATATATGTCCCGGCGCGCCCTCATGAAAGTAAATGCCTCTTTGCGGACTATAATAATAGCAGTTTTTCCCGTAAATTTCAACCCTTTTCGACATTTTTGCCGATAATTATATGGATTTTCCTTGCTGATAGGAAAAGAAATCCAGACGGCCGCCGGATGGAATATCTGCCGTTTTCTCTGGCCTCGGGTCTGCAAAATAGAAAGGAATTGACGCTTGCGAACGTTTGTTTTCTATGGTATAATACCTTTTAAGACTGTCTCTTGGAATTTGATTGACAGAAAGGAATGAGAGCCATTCATGAAGGATATCCTACCCTATCTGAAGCCGTACCGCAGGCGCATTGCACTGGCGATGCTGCTGGTCGCGGCGGCGACAGTGTGCGATCTGCTGCTGCCGACGATTATGAACGACATCTTGAATAACGGTGTCCGGCAGTCGGATTTTGCATATATTGTGCGCTGCTGCGCGTGGATGCTGGCCGTTGCGGCGGCGGGTCTTGCCGCGCTTCTGGCTGGGCGGAAGATCAGCTGTGACGTGGTCGCGGGTTTCAATGCCGATCTGCGCACAGACGTGTTTTCCCTCGTCAATAATATGACGTTCGAGGAATTCAATTCTATCGGCGCGGCAGCGCTCCTGTCCCGGTCAACCTACGACATCGGCACCGTCTCCTGGGTCGCATCGATGATCTCCGGCAGCCTCATTACGATTCCGGTGCTGTTTTTCGGCGGTGTCATTCTGGCGCTGCGCAAGGACGTGACGATGAGCCTGATCCTGCTGCTGTTCGTCCCGGCGATTTTCCTGATCGTCCGGCCCATCAGCAAGCGCATCGGCCCTCTGCACGAAACATCTGATAAGTACATCGATATCCAGAACGACGTCATGCGCGAACGTCTGCACGGCATCCGCGTTATCCGCGCATTTAATAAGGAAGCAAGTCTGCAGCAGAAGATCGCCGACGCCACACACGTCATGGCCGAGAACATCATCAATGCCAACGTGCAGATGGGACTTCTGAGCCCGGCGGCCGTGCTGCTTGTGAATCTCGCAGGCGTGGCGATCATATGGCTCGGCGGCTGGCGCATGGAGACGGGCAGCCACGCCATCTCCGGCGGCGATATCTTCGCCATCATCCAGTATCTGGCGCTTGTCGCCAACGGCGTTCTGATGGGCGGCTTTGCCATGGTCATGCTGCCGCACGCAAAGGTCGCGGCTGATCGCATCGGCGAGATCTTTCACGCCACAGGAATGCAGGAGACAGCCAAGGGCGCGGAGCACACGTTCGGCGGCGAAATTACCTTCGACCATGTGACCTTCCGCTATGAGGGCGCGTCAGAGGCCGCCGTGCAGGACGTCAGCATGCACATCCTGCCGGGGCAGAAGATCGCCGTCATCGGCGGCACGGGCAGCGGAAAAAGTACGCTCGTGCAGCTGCTGCTGTCCTTCCGCCTGCCGACTGAGGGACAGATCCTCTTCGACGGCGTCAGTGCCTCGCAGATCGACCGGGGCGTGATCCGGAAGAACATCAGCTGCGTCCTGCAGAAGACCGCCGTGTATTCCGGCACTATCCGGCACAATATCGAGATGGGCCGTCCCGGCGCGGAGGAAGCGGACATTCTCGAAGCCGCCGATATCGCGCAGCTCACACCTTTCCTCAATTCCCTGCCCGAGCATCTGGAGCATCCGCTCCAGCAGTCCGGCAAGAACCTCTCCGGCGGCCAGAAGCAGCGTCTGTGCATCGCACGCGCGATTTTGAAGGACGCGCCGATCTATGTCTTCGACGACAGCTTCTCTGCGCTCGACTTCCTGACAGAAGCGAACCTGCGCCGGAGCCTCAATGAGAAAATTCAGGGCAAGACCCAGATCGTCATTACCCAGCGCATCACCTCGGCTATGAACGCGGATCACATCTTCGTCATGGACCGCGGGCGGCTGGTCGATCACGGTGTACACGCGGAACTTTCGTCCCGCTGTAAGATCTATCAGGAGATCTACGCCTCGCAGACAGGAGGTGACGCGAAGTGAAGCAGGAACAGAAAAACCACGTTTCCGCCGACGCGCTTATTCAGCTGCTGAAGGGTGCGAAGTCCATCCGCTGGCAGCTTGCGCTTGGCGTATTTATGAGTCTGGTGCTTGTTGTGTGCGCACTCATCATTCCGACGCGGATGGGCGATCTGGTGCAGATCTTAATTGACTATTTTGACGCGCCGGAGACAGGCACGTCTGTTCTGGCGCAGCTGGCGCCGGGGCTTCTGGCGCTGGCCGGTGTGTATCTCCTGCGCGCCGCCATCAGCTACGGCAAAATGCAGCTGCTCAACCGCGCCGTCAGCCGGTATTTTACCTGCAATCTGCGCATCCAGATCTCCGACAAAATCCAGCGCCTGCCCGTCAGCTTTGTCGATCATACGCCCGTCGGCGATATTCTCTCGCGCATGACAGAGGACGTGTCCCGGATCGGCGGCTCCCTGCATACCGTGCTCGATACCATCACGGGCGGCTTTTTGCAGATTCTTGCCATCGCGGTCGTGATGTTTTTGCAGAACTGGCAGCTTTCGCTGGCCGTGATCGTGTTCATGCCGGTTTCCATCTGGCTGTCAGCAAAGATCGCG
>ENA-ORRU01001218-ORRU01001218.1-human-gut-metagenome-genome-assembly--contig:-NODE-1218-length-16277-cov-2.423746_pt1 | contig 16277 bp, 33 predicted proteins | sample MGYA00242184_ERZ509151 | MGnify/ENA primary metagenome ERZ509151 (study PRJEB26280, sample SAMEA2338667) | human gut metagenome | biome: human gut; feature: human-associated habitat; material: faeces... | reverse complement strand
TGTGCCAGCTCTGACAGCTGGTAGGCGGTATGCCTGCACCCAATCCTTGAAGTACTCGGAGAAGGGAATATCCCTCTTAGCTTTCAAGACACCGTCTTTCTCAGCTTCTATCTTAGCTGCCCAGGCTCTTGCTTCCAGCTTGGATGAAAAGCCCTGTTTGCTTTTCTGTTTGAGCTTGCCACTCGAGTCACGTTGGCTGACCGTCACTTTCCACCCATTTTTAAGTTTTCTATAACTTGCCATGGCAATCCCTCCTTTCAAGTGTAAAATTGGAGCATACATAGCGCACCTTTGTGGAGGGGATGCGATTTTTTTGAAGATTACCTTTGAAATTCAGGAACATAGTTATCTCTTTGGGAGAATAGGATGGAATTGATCGATGAATTTTCATAAAGATGCAAGATATCATTGTTAATACTATTTATGTCTTTATCCTTATCGTTGATGAAAACATAAAAATTTGTATTGTCAGATCCAAGTGTTTCTCTAGTTTGTGCGACATCTGTTACAATCGACTGAGCGTATATTTGGTTATTTGGAGATGTCATAACTTTAATCAATCTTTGTGGGATGTCATTACCGAAACCTGGAATGCTATACTCAAATTTGTGAGTTAATCCGCTATTACCGATGTAAGAAGCGTCTCTGATAACACGAATTTTGTTTTTGATGAAGAAATCATTAACATCCTCTAGAAAAAGGTTGGAAGTAGTCTTTTTAGACAACATAAACATATCGTTAACAAACAAGATCGCTTGCAGCAAACGGTGTTTCGATTCACCGTATTTTTTTAAATCGGTGACGATATATAGTTCTCCGTCGTCTTCGCTTACTCCATAAATTTTGAGCTGACGTTTGAATAAATCAAGCCTTTGTTTTGAACGATTAAGAAAAATGCCATGAGACTTCAAACCATCTAAAGTCCAACCATCATCTGTTAGCGTAATTTCATCATTATTATTATTGGCAATAGCGTATATAACGACACCATCAGAAGAGTTATCGATAAAAGGCGTATCAATTCTAATGATACCGTTCTCTAATTGACTATACTGAAATTCTTCTTTTACCCAATCAAGGTGTCTTTTTTTTAGAATTTTTGCGGTAATCATGATAAATCCCTCCTTCCTTGTATGTTATTTTATTCCTTTATATTCAAAAACTTGATAAATTTTTGAAAAGATTCGATAAGCTCATCAGATGCTTCGAAAATATGATTTTCTAACTCGTAAGCGTAAAGACCATCTGGTTCACTACTCTTATAAATATGAATATGATTTCTTCCAACGTTTGTACCATCAGATTTGTTAATGTGATTATTGTTTGCATTTATACATAACCTGACAAGATGTAAATTATTTTGCTTAAACCTAATGTGCATGGAGTAGCGATGAATATCATGTTTACCTCTGTAAACATGCAAGACATACTCTATTTCATATTTTTCATCGACAATCTTATAATCGCCATCAACCTTATAAAGTGTTATGGTTGGAAAAAATCTAGGCAATTCATCCAAACTTCTCTTGATTGAATCAATTAAAATATTGACTTGGTCGTCCGTTAAATCATCTAAATCCATTTGTTTCTCCTTTTTATATTTCCGATAATATGTTTTCGACCTCTTCTTTAAGCATGTACTCGATAGCCTCAGCTTCCATCTTGTAGTGCGACGGTTTAGAGCAATTGTACAAACCCGCATAGTCCGTTTGCGGGACATGGCCCAGCTCATGCAGCAACACTTTGGTTTGTTCTGATTCGGACAGCGTATTATTAAACCCGCATCTCTGAGCGGGTTCGTTGTTAATTATTAATATTTTTAAAGATTACTATTTGTTAGAAAATTCAAGACATCAATTTTTCTAGAAAAAACACACCTTAAATCATCTTCTGAAGTTGATATTAAGTGATGTATTAGTATATTAATCACATTCAGGCATTTTAAGGTAACTTTATTTTTTTTCTTATTTGTAGCAAATTCACTACTTTTTTTTAACACATCTGATAATAACATTGAGATACCATCGGTATCTTTAGATAATATACTATGGTGTATTATATCACTATCTTCCCTAAAAACAGACATAACCTGAGATTTTTTATCATCAGGTAATTTAGCTTTGTTAACTAGGGCTTTAGTACTTTCTCTAGCTTTAGACTTAGTTATTATTTTTAATAAAGTCTCTATAATAGTACGCTCTGAAAGAGAGAAAGCTCTATAGTCACAGGAGCAATAGTATTTAATTAAGTAAAGGAATTCGCTAACTAGTATGATAGAATGCTCTTTATCATATTCATCGATGGCTAGCATTTTGAAAAAGATGGCTTTTTTCAAAACAAAACATATAAAATCGGTATCTATTTCGAAAGCATTAAATTCTTTTTTGACATAATCTATTGATAAATTTAGTTGTTCTTTGATGTATGGAAGACAAGATATGCTATTCATTTTGATCTGTCAAAACCTTTCCAATGTAGCTATATAATTTTGTTTTAACGTTAAAAAGTTGCTCGTCAGAATAATCATTTATTAATCTGGATATTCTTGCTAATAACAAGGTTCTACTTCTTATAACGTAAGGCCTGAAAGAAGTAGAAAAAACTACTTCTATAAATGAAACTAAGTCAATATTATTTTTAAATAACTCTTTTGAGAGAATCAATTCACTAGAGATACCGATAATCTTATATTTAGGGATAATTTTATTTTTTAATTCATTTCTATAAATATATAATTCATCCATTGCTAGCACCTCTTCAATCTGATGTCTTTTCGTTTATGCGACTTATTAATTCTTTTACAATTGCAATGATGTCTTCCCTGGAATTTTTATATTTGGTTGGTAATGTTCCACCTGTTTTTCCAAATTGAACGTTATTGTCTATATGTTGTTTAGCAGAGAAAATATCAAGTTCATTAACTGACTTTTTTGATTCAAAACTACTTTGAATACGAGATTGTTTTTTACCAACGTCTGTAGGTACCATTGTGTAAACAATCCCTAAGCAACGCAAAGACAGGCGATTACTTTTTATTAAGTTCTTAACTGAATTTTGTAGTGAGTCAATACCGGTAATAGAATATCGATCTATTCTATTTGGAATAACATAATAATCCGATGCGCATAAAGCGCTATCTGTGTATATAGTTAGGGTAGGAGGGCAGTCTATGATTATGTAATCATACTTTTCCTTTATTTTTTCATCTTCAATAAAGTTTTTAATTCTATGCATGAGTTCATAATTGCTATTTTTATTAGCAAGCACTAAATTCAAATCTCCACAAACAATATCTAGGTTATCAGTCAAATTAGTAATGATATTGTTAGGGGAGCTGTATTCCTCATTTAATTCTACCTGTGGGGTAAATAGTCTATAAATAGTTTTGTGACTATTCTTTATCTTTTCAGTATAATAATTATATTCATAGGTTTCAATGTTATTCATTGCTTCATTTTTACTTATTTTTTCTTTTTCAGAAATAATACTAATAGTTTCTTCCCTTTTGTAGTAATCGAGCAAACCCTGAGTACCATTAAATTGGGGATCGATATCAATAAATAAGGTTTTTTTATTTTGCTCAGCCAGATAATCGGCAATGCCCATGCTTAATGTTGTTTTACCCACGCCACCTTTCATGTTAATAAAACTAATAACTTTTCCGTCACTTGCCATTACAGTCATCTCCCTGTTTTTTCTCAATATCTGTTGAATTCTTCCTTGACGTTCTCGTATAGGTCAGAAGGGATGCACCAAGTCTCGGCAAACTTTATGTAGCTGCAAGAGCTGTCGCCTTTAGATTCTGCATAGCGTCTGATCAAGCCGATTGCAAACCTGTTGGCTGCTGCTTCATACTTGCTCCTGGCAGAATACGTTGAGTAGTAGCACATGCCAGAATCACCATTGAGAACATGACCTATTTCATGTGCAATGATAAAAGGGATGTGTTCCTTTTTTTCGTAGTTGGTATTGATAATTATTGCCTGTCTGGCGGGAATTGCGCATGAAGGAACATTAGGTGGCAGCTCTCCAGTCAGCGTATATCCGATTCCATGGCTGAATGCAAAATTAAGCAACCATTGAGTCAATTCATTTGTATCCAAAATTTAATCACCTCAACACTTCACTATTTTCCGTTCATGATCCGTCTAATTAGCTCTCTGTCTTCATCAGACAACGGCTTCCCTCGCCATGTCATAATTACGTCATCATCGGACAGCTCGACATTGGAGGGCTTTTTATCCTTATTTTTTCTAGACTCTACTAGATCTGATTTATCAATCCCAAAGTATTCAGCCATCTTGTCTATTTTGTCGATTCTTGGATATGTCTTAGCATGTAACCAGTCCAAAACTGTTGAATATTTGAACCCTAAAGTAGCGGCAAAATCTTTAGCATTAAGCCCCCGCTTGTCCAGTTCGGATTGGATATTAGCAGCCATCACTTTTTTACTTGCACTCATGTTTTTTCGCCACCTTATTTATTTCTTAATACCATTATAAGCGTGTTTTAGGCAAAAAAACACGAAAAAAGTAAAAAAAACACGGTTTTAGCATTTACAACACGGTTAAACCGTGTTAAACTATATTTGTAAGGTTGATTGAGACCTTAACAACCTAGAAAGGAGGATACGGTTCTTGAAAAGGACAGAAAAAAAGAACCAAAAGAAAGAAAATTGTCAGAAAGAATGGATGTTTCGAATAACCGTCCTAACATTCATTCTAGAATTGATTGACAAGATTCATTCTTGGTTCTTCTAAAAAATACTAAAGTCAGGGGAGAAATCCCCCAGGCTTTAGTATACCTTGATAGGACCACTTATTCAACATGAAAAGAGAGACAAAAGATAAAATTACCTTAGGATTGCTGATAGGTATAGCATTGCTGAATCTAATTGATTTGGCACTTAAATTATTCTAGGAAGGAGAATAGCAAGTGACAATTGATAATCGGCCTACATTGCGGGTTCTTCGCGTTGCCAAGGGGATGACCCAAAAAGACGCTGCAAAAGAGCTTGGGGTTAATCCTGGAACCTTGAGCAAATGGGAAAGAGGATTGTCTTTTCCAAATGTTGTTGAAATCGATAGAATTCAGAGGCTTTATAATATCGGCTATGCCGATATTAATTTTTTAAACATAACACGGTTTAACCGTATCGAATGAATTGAAGCACGGATTTGCCGAAAGTGAATAGGGTGATATTAAAAATCATCTCTGATTTTAAGCTTTCCTAGAAAGGATGTTTTAAATGAATGAATTAAAGAATTTTAGTTTTGAAGGCCGACAAATCAGAGCCTTGACAATCGAAGGGGAACCTTATTTTGTCGGAAAAGATGTAGCAGAAGTGCTAGGGTACTCAAACAGTCGCAAGGCTATCGCTGATCATGTAGACAGTGAAGATAAGGGGGTAACGAAATGTTACACCCTTGGAGGAACACAACAAACCACAATTATCAATGAGTCGGGTCTTTATAGCTTGATCTTGTCAAGCAAATTACCAAAAGCTAAAGAGTTTAAGCACTGGGTAACGAGCGAAGTTTTGCCGACAATCCGCAAACACGGCGCATACATGACGGATGCGAAAGCGGCGGCAATTGTCACAGATAAAGGTTCGCTTGCTGATTTGCTTCAACAAGCCGCTGAACAACTCAAGCGGAAGGATATTCAAATTGAGCAGATGAAGCCTAAGGCGCTGTTTGCTGATGCAGTGTCAACAAGCGACACACCGATTCTTGTTGGCGAGCTGGCCAAGATTCTGCATCAGAATGGAGTATCGATGGGGCAGAACAGAATGTTCAGATGGCTGAGAGATAACGGTTATCTCATCAGCAAAAAAGGCACCAGCTATAACATGCCGACTCAGCGGGCGATGGAACTGGGACTGTTCAAGATCAAGGAGAACGCCATTACTCATAGCGATGGTCATGTAACGATTACCAAGACGCCTAAGGTTACAGGCAAAGGGCAAGTGTATTTCGTGAACAAATTTGTGCAAGGTTTATCTAGTTGAAATCATTGCATTTAAAAGGAGGAACGGAGAAATGGACGAACTGCTCGAAAAAATGATTGCAGCCAAAGTTGATGAGGTCCTCGAATCTCAGCAACCGACTGATACTCCGGACGGCAAGGTCTGGGGCATCAAGGACTTCTGCCGCGAGTGCTGCGGTGGAAGAGGCCGCGACTGGGTGCGTGAGCATATCCTGCACCCCTTCCGCAACCAGATTGGGATCGTCAACAATCCCGAGTGCGGGTGGGTGTACTACCCGGGCGAGGTAGGTGGAACCTACTTGATCCGGAGGAAAAGAGCACAGAAGTGGATGGAAGACCACTTCAACGATATTGACTGGAGGAGATAAAAGATGAACGAGGAGATAGAAAAAGAAACAATGGTCCCGGTGTCGGTTGCAGAACTTGCTGCACTAAAGGCTATGGCGATGCTTTCTGATTGTAGGGTAATCGATTTTAGAACCATATTAAGTAGAATCGATGAACGAGCCGGAGACAACTCAAAGAGCCTCATCGGTTTAATGTCACTGGCTTACGTGATTTTTGAATATAAAAAGAGGGGAAGAGAGGAAGCTGCACAAAAAATCTTTGATGAACTGAAACCGGAGATAATTCCTTCGGTGGTAGAACTATTAGATGTTTTAGAAGAAGAATGGAGGAAAAAGAATGAATGAAAAGGAATTGCTAATCGCGTTGAGATTAACGCAACACAACCATCGCATTCTGATGGAAATCAAAAACAAACAATTGGAGGCGAAGAAATGAAAAAATTCAGAATTACGTACAAAGAACTCAATGAGGAGCATTATCCTCTCGAAAGTCGGCTTACCATTTTAGACGTTTATGATATCGAAATTGACGAAGGCTTTGTTGGCATTTGGATTGATGATAGCCACAAAGGCGCTACACCTGATATGGCCATCAATACTAATTTGGTGTATAAAATCGAGCGAATCGAGGAGGAGAAAAAATGAAAAATTTATCTGAAATCAGAAAAGAACGTAAAGACGTCCTGGCATACTGGACTGTCGGAGACATCACGGAAAACTGGGCGCCTGAAAGGGTTGCCTGCATTGCCGTTTTTTTAGAAGAGTTAGATGGCGAAAAAGACGCCATCGTAAGGGGGTGAGTAAATGGAATACAAGAAAGATGCCTGCTTGATGATTAACCCTAGAACGGGAGCTGCCAAGCTGGTCGAACAGCCTAAAGAACCGGAGCAAATCGTGAAGGCTTTCTTTAAGAAAGCCAAGGAACCTAATAGTTTGATTTGGGCCTTGGATGAGCTGGCTTATAAAGACTGGCGGAAATGGGACCCGGCAAGGCAAAAATTATGGAACGTGTTAAACGAGCTAGACAAGCTCGGATATTAAAAAAGCCGCCTTGGAGGAGGCGGTAAAAAAGATGTTATCCCGACAAAAGGAAACATCTGTATTATAACACGAATTTAGGAGGAGAAAAATGAGTAAAAAAATTAAAATCAGTAAGAAGTTGTTGATTGACACAGTTGGTTGGCTTATCGCAACCGACAGGATTAGAAAAGGGTGTGGTACAGGCGGCGATCATGGAATGGGCACCATTTTAACGAGCGGCAATTTTTACGCCTACCCTTTGTTTGAAAAATTATGCAAAGAACTCGGCGAGGATGACAAACTTGCGATTGAAACTCGTGCGCAAGACATCAATGACGATTGCGCCAATGCACGTTTGACAGAAAGTGCCAACCTTCTTCTAGAGCCGTACTTAATCTATGACTTTGACCAGCTATGCAACACAAGCAAGGAAAAGGAGGAAAGATGGGCGAAAGAAAAATACTTAATGACCAACAGAGATCTTGTGGAATTTCTCGAAAGCGACGCTGTGAAAAAAACCATTCAAACAAATACTAGAAAAGCGTTCCAATATTTAGAAAACGTAAAAGATTTTGAGAGTCGGCTAAACGCTTTTAAAAAAGCACTCAAAGATGAAACACCAACGCCATTTTAGGAGGAGAAACACATGTACAAAATAAAAAAGAATTCAAGAACATTAGAAGATGGAACTAAAATCACGACCTACAGTAGAGAAATTGAAAGCTGCAACATTCTAGAGGTTGAAGCCGGGACTACTGGCTATCGTGGCGGTGATACCGGCCATGGTGGTCGCACCTATTTTCGCATTCAAAATGAAGCAGGCACGGATATGGAGATCCACAGTTATAGCGATCGGTACAACTATTACGTGTCTGATGAATGCGGGGATGAATGTGGGGTTGAAGTTGCCCTCGGGGGTGACTGTGAGCTTGAAACGATGATCCAGGCTTTGAAGTTTATCGTAAAGGTCCTTGAGGACGAATCTAAGGGAAAAATGTTAGAGGAGGAATAGAAATGAATCAATTACAGAAGCAACAAACACGAAGCATTACATTCAAGGCAAACGGCGATGACGTGACACTTTCTCCAAGCATCGTGAGGGACTATCTTGTCCGCGGCAATTCCAAAGAAGTTACCGGACAGGAAATTGCGATGTTCCTTAACCTGTGTAAGTTTCAGCATCTTAATCCGTTCCTGAATGAGGCCTTCATTGTCAAATTCGGAGATAAGCCCGCACAGCTTATCACGTCGAAAGAGGCCTTCATGAAACGTGCTGAGTCTCATCCTCAGTACAACGGCCTTAAAGCGGGCGTAATTGTTGTGAATAACAACGGGGTTGAGTTCCGCAACGGTGCCTTTACAGTACCGGACTTTGATCAGCTTGTCGGCGGTTGGTGTGAGGTGTACCGCAAAGACAGGGATATTCCCGTCAGGGTGGAGATTTCGCTCAGTGAATTTTCCAAAGGTCAGTCAACCTGGAAGACCATGCCGGCAACGATGATCCGGAAGACGGCCATCGTGAATGCCCTGCGTGAAGCATTCCCAGACGCTCTCGGAGCACTCTACACGGAAGATGACGACGGACAAATGCAGATGCAGCAGACAAAGAAGCAGGTGCAGGCGACCGAAAACAGCAAGGCCAAGAACAAGGCTGACGCCCTGATTGCACAGGCGATGGATCCGGAACACGTTCAGCAACAGGAAACGGAAGAATTCCAACGCGAACCGCGCCCGGTAGATTTGTTCAATCCGGCAGAAGAATACTCAAAGTAAAGGAGAATGAAAAATGGAACTTACAGCGGAAAACTACTACGATAACGCGACAAGCTTTGACTACATGAGTACGTCGCTCTACAAGGACTTCCGAAAATGCGAGGCCTTTGCCCTGGCGAAACTGAACGGAGAATACATGCCCGTCATGGATCCTACCGCTCTTCTTGTAGGGAACTACGTGCACAGCTACTTTGAGAGCGAGGCCAGTCACTCTGCATTTATCGAGAAAAACAAGGACGCAATGATGACCAAGAGCGGTGCGCTTCGTGCCCCGTACAAAGTCGGCGACAACATGATTGAGTGTCTGGAGGCTGATCAGGTGTTCAATAACCTGTACAGTGTCGGCGAGAAGGAAGTGATTGTGACTGGAGATATCTTCGGCCATCAGTGGAAGGGTAAAATTGACAGTCTCAATCTTGACAAGCAGTACTTCTGCGACATCAAGACCACGGCAGACATTCACAAGGGATTCTGGGACAAGGATGAGCGTCGCAAGGTGCCGTTCATCAAGGCATACGGATATTACCTTCAGATGGCGGTATACACCGAGCTCATCAAGCAGACGTTTGGCGTTGAGTGTCAACCGTTCATCTTCGCGGTGTCAAAGCAGACACCATGCGACCATGACGCTTTCAGTTTCAATTCCGAACAAGATCAGGAGTATCTTAAGGAGGCTCTGGAAGATGTCAAGGAACATCAGGATCATATCGCCGACCTGATTGCCGGCAGAACTGAACCGGAGCGATGCGGTCATTGCGAGTACTGCAGGGCGACGAAGCAAATCACGGCGTTCACAAGTGCCGCGGATATTGAAGTTGAGTGAAGTTGAGTAAGGAAGCTTGGGCAGTGGCCTTATGACACCGGACGGGTGGGATGCCCGAATCGGAAAGGAAGGAGAGATAGTCATGAGGGTGGAGAAGATGAAGCGCAACGGATTCACAATCATCAATAACGGCGTGCTTAATAACACCCAACTGAGTTGGAAGGCAAAGGGTTTGTTTGCTTATTTGTGGTCCCAAAGTGATTCATGGGATTTCTACGAAGTTGAGGTTCTGAAGCATTCTACTGACGGGAGAGCTTCGCTTAGAGCGGGGCTAAAGGAGTTAGAAGAGCACGGATATCTTAAACGATATCGAAACAGGGATGATAAAGGAATTCTTCGTGAAAGCAAGTGGATTTTGTCTGAACAGCCTATGTTCGATTTTCCAAAGTTGGATAAACCTACATTGGATTATCCTACATTGGATAATCGAACACTAACAAGTACTAACCAAAACAATACTAACTTAAACAATACTAACTTAAACGAAGACGCAGCCGTTGAACCAAATGTAGTTAACATAGAGGATCAGCAGAAACAGACAACCGACTGCGGCGGCTTCGCCAAAGTAGTCGACTTTTATAAGACCAACTTCGGCCTGCTTAACAGCTACATGGCGGAAGAGTTGAGACATACGTACGACGAGTGGAGCAGCCAGTCTGAAGAGCCTGGTGGAATCATCATCAAGGCAATGCAGATTGCGCTTGCGAAAAACGTTAGAAATTGGAAGTTCGTCTGTGGGGTACTTCGGCAATGGGAAGGGAAAGCCCGCACACTTGCTGATGCGGAAGCACTGGAGGCAGAGCACGGCAACCGTGGTCGTACCAGACAGGCAAGACAGAATGGCCGGCGCGTTCCTGCTGAGAACAGTCTGGAGAAGCACAATGCCGAGCTGGACAGGCTGACCGAAGAGCAGAATGCCAACTTTGACATGGAAGCGGCACTAGCCGAGATTGAGCGCATGAGGGCCGAGAGGGAGATGAAGGTATGAGTGCCAGAATGCTGATGGACTATGAGCTGATACCTGAGTCCGCCTATGAATTTCGGCCTGTGGCTACGAAGCCCGAACCAAAATTCGTAGAGGTGCAACTTGAGTGGCCAGATAAGCCAATGCAATTTTTGAAAGGAAAGGGAGAATGAAAATGAAAAAAGCAAAAAAACAACAGGACGTTGAAGATATCCTGAGCATTATCGTTAGCAGAATTTTTATAAGGCTTATAGAGGGAGAAACATTTGGCGAGATTGCCGGCGCCGGTTACATTTATGACAATATGGTTAATTTGCTTTGTGGCATTTACAAGTTGACGTTTGAAGAAACCAAAGAAGTCATGGAGCGGTGGAAATTTGACAGTGTGTTCAGAGATTGGAAGGAGAGGTTTGGCAATGCAGATGACAAAAGGCTTCATGATTGTCGATGAAATCATGAGTGATATTGAAAATGAAGTGAAAATGCATATCGAGCAGGGGTTCGAGATTGACGATGTTGTGGACAGCGAACTCAAATACGCTGACATGATATTTGTACTATGCAGTATCTACGATCTGTCGACAGCACAGTCTGAAACGATTTTCGAACGCTATGGATATGACGTACTGAAGAAATACGATTAACGGCATAATTAATGGACAAAAGGGAGGTAATACCAATGACTTATCTTGATGACTATATGAAATGGCTTGAAAAACACCGTGAAAAAAGCAACGGCTATTCTGAGCAGTTGTACAATCTGTGTGACTCGACGCGAGCATTTTCTGAAATGCTTGAAAAAGTGTTGTCCGATTACAAGCGTGAAGATGACAAGAGTGGGGCTTATGCGCTCAACTACTGCCTAGCCGACATGATGGCGGATTGCGCCAGGCTGATGCTGGCGACGTGGGGCGAGGAAGATAGAAGCAATGATTGACGGAGGGAAAGGAGAACGTATTAGTGCGAAATACACCTCATGCGGCTTCACACTTTGGAAAAAAGGTTGTCATCGACGGTCTTAAATTTGATTCGATGAAGGAAGCAAGCTTCTATCAGCTTTATCTTAAGCCGAGCGGCTACCAGTTTACCACACAGGAACGATTTACGTTGCTTGAGACATTCCCCCTGGAATTAGTCAAGCTTCGTCAGACGGTATATAAGAGCGATTTCGTGGTGTACGACAGGAACGGCTCAATCAAGCATGTATATGACGTCAAGAACGGATATACCGAGTATGCCATAGATCAGAAGTCTAAAATAAAGTTTTCACTGTTTGCGAGGAAGTACGGTGTTCCGGTTGAAGTGGTTGTCATGCGTAAGGACTACTTCAATGTCGCCATTCTAGGCACTACTAAAAAAGTCAGTCCAGTGCCGATGGTCAACATCGACTATGACTGGCAGGACATTATCAGATAATCACACCATGGCAAACCAAACACTGCATTTGCCATGGACACGGACCCTTAGCTCAGTCGGCAGAGCAGACGGCTCATAACCGTCCGGTCGCAGGTTCGAGCCCTGCAGGGTCCATCGCCCCTATATGCTCCGGGGCGAAAAAAGATATTAGTCTTATGATTTGAGAACGCAAGCGTTGACGGGGTTAGATACTCACAATTGAAAACCTGAAGAGTGTAGCGCAATCGGGTCATAGATAGCACGCGGACGTCATGGTCAGCGCTCAAAGCGTAACGCGTGCATAGCCGACTGATTATTCTTGAGTCGATAATTGGTTGGCTAGCCGTTGCTAGGCAGAACTCCTTTAAGAAATTAGTTGTAACGTACGGATAATCAGGCTCAGGCGTGCCGGAAACGGTCCATCTCACGATGAGGAGGTTCGAGTCCTCCGCCGGCGCATTGGAAGGAGGGAAGAAGATCAATGAAAAACTACTTAGTGACCATTAAAATCGGCAAGGTCATCACAAACAAGCTGGTCAAAGCTGAAACTGCTGAAGAAGCAGAGAAGGAGGCGCTTAGATGCGCATCACAAGAGACTACGGACTTACAAGCTCCAAATTAGAGCATGACTTGCTTGCACGTTTGAACAAAGATATCATTGTGGCTCACAGGAAAGCCATGGAGAAGAGTCCAGACGATGGACGAGTAAACAGACGCGGAAGGAACAAAACGGCTGAAAATACACGCATTTGTGGAAGAGAGGTTTGAATGAATGACAAAGTGGAGAATTTACCTGGACGACCCGCTGATGATTCACGACGACAGAAGCGGTTATGATGACGAAGCTGATTTCCTGTACCTGTATTCAAATGATCAGAAGGATTTTGAAAATGCAGCGTTCATCCCGTTTGATGAAATCAAACCGGTTAGCGGGCGCATGATTGAATGCAAAGGGTATGTCAATGCTAAGCGGATTGGTTACGTACAGGAAATGGAAGATGAATAGAAGCATCCCCCAATAACTTTTTCAGGCTAGCCCCTTTTGCTGAGGACCAAAAAAGGTTGCCACCTCCTTTTAACGCATCTTATCACAGCAAGCTGTGATTTTGCGATGCTAAAGGAGGTGACAACCTTGGAACAAATCATTTTGATTCTCATTTTAATCTATTTGCTGATAAATAGCAAGTAGGGCTAGCCTGAAGGGCGCGCGTCAAAGCTAACGCATTGGCGCGCGCCCCTTGGGAGTGATGCAGAAATGAGGAAAGCAATTGATACGATATGCGGTACAATTTGCATTTGCCACTCTGAATTCGAAAAAAGAGAGAAACTCGTTTTAAGGATGCGAGGGAGAAGGTGATTAAAGATGAATGATTTATCGAACGAACTAAAAGCTCTGATCGAAGAAGGGAGCGGCTATCGCCAAAACATGACTATTGAGCCGTTGGGAGATGGTGAGTGGTGCAGTATATCCACAATGTCCGACGATATTTACGGGGACAACATTGTCATCTACGCACGGCGAACGGACGGAATGATCGAATTAAGTGATTTCGGGGTGACGGATTTCAATATCAACGACGAATACAAATATATAATCGAGGTGGAATGCAAGATCTGGCACTTGATCTATGACCTTGAAAAACGCACCGATATCCATACGACTGTGGCGGCACGGCCAAAAGATTTCTGCTATGCCTTTACGCGTATAGACTGGGCTGTCACGAGCATTAACAACATAGCTGCCTATCTGCTTGAGGAAGGAAAATGAAATTATGGGAGATGAAACAAAATGAATGAGGAAGAATTACTCAGACAACTGAAACACAATCTGGTGATATTTGCTAAAGACTACAGACGTATTTTTAAAGAGTATAAAGATGATAAAGATCAGCATTTAAGTTGGAGTTATAAAACAGCAATAGGACTAGCAAGAATATCTGGCCAAGACGTAATGACCAATTTAGGAATGCTTGAATATTTATGGGACAAAAAAGCCGAAGAACATGATGAAAAAATCAGACAAAAGTTAAAAGAAGTTAAAAGAGCAAAAGGGGAAGGAAAATTCCGATGAAAGAGATGAATAAATTAGGATGCATTGTTTCTGCAGCATTCTTTGCATGGTGTATGCTGATGTTTCTGATATGCAACTGGCTTGTGAGGTGAGACGATGGGATTGAAGTTTGGAAAAGCGGTTACGATGATTGTGGAAAGATATGGCTGGAGTGCATTTGACAACTTGAGTGCAATTAATGATCCGGATCTTGGCAAGGCTGTTGAAATGGTTCGGAAGGTCAGGAAGAAAAAGGACGATATACATGCGAATAAAACTGGTGCAGACTTGCGCCGTGCACGTCCGCCACGCGAGAAAATCGAGAAAATGGTTGATAAGGGAATGACTTATGCCGAGATTGGAGAGGCAATCGGTTCCACTCCCGAAGCGGCAAGCAAGACTGTCAGGAAGTATGGGTTGTCAGAAAGATACTGGCTTGCGCATGGCATGTACAATCTCATCAAATCAGATCCCTATCGCAAGTTAGTTGAGCAGAAGAAAGCTGAGCTGAAATCCTTGATTAATCACGGAGCCACCGATGCCGCCATAGGTGCGGAATTAGGAATGACCGTCGGTCGAGTCAAATACTGGATTAAGGAATGGAATCTAGGGCGTAGGAAGCATATTATCGCAACCGGGAGGTTCAGATAATAAGCAGGAGGGGAGGATTGAATGAACCCACAGAGATATGCTGTCCGTGTTGTTAACAGCAGAGCGTTATGGTATGCAAGGACTGATGATAACAGAATAATTACCGTATCCTCATCAAGCATCCCAAGAAATTTGTCCGATACATGGACTTTTGAAGAAATAAGAAACTATCATCTTGAAAATGCTTTGAGAATCCGCGTGTAAAACAAAAATGACTCCACAGGGGAGCCACTCTCTAAACAATCAACTAATATATTATAGCATTATAGCAAAGGGAGTGGCGTAGTGGAAGATTTACTGTTGGAGATCGATAACATCGACTATAAAGCAACTGCCAACAATGTTAAGAATTTCTTGGAAAATAAATTGCCCTGCATTTTGCGTTTGGCAAATTCCAGTCCAGCAAGCCTGGCATCACCGGTTATTTCCGACATGCCGGTTAATCGAGGCGGGGGCAATCACAGCGAAGAGAAGATGGTCAAGTACGTTGCTGCCAGAGCAATCATCGATGGGGTATCACAAGCGCTTGCGCATTGTTCCCAGACGTCATCCCACATCCTCAAAGAACGATATGTTGCAGGCATGGAGAACTGGCAAATAATTGAGACTATGTACTGTGAACGCGCAACGTACTACAAGCTTCGAGACAAGGCATACAATGAATTCGCTGATTGTTTGGAACTGCAGCAGGGGTGTCCGGATCTGCACGTGTATAAAAATTAGACGATTGCTAGACGATTGCGAGACAAACACTGGACACATACTAGACGCATTAGGTGCTAACATAGTAGTGTTGAATAGTTACGGATAGGGCAAGGGAAACCTTGTCTTTTTTAATATCAGAAAGAAGGTGTGGTGGTGTTATGTGAGCAGAGGTCTAACTGCTAAACAAAGAGTTTTTGCAGACGAGTATTTAAAAGATGGTAATGCCTATCAGGCTGCAATAAAGGCAGGCTATTCTGATAACTATGCAAAGGCACAATCATCTAAATTGTTGGAAAATGTAGGAATAAAATCCTACATTGATGCCAAAATGTCCGAAATTGAATCTAAGAAGATAGCTACTGCACGCGAGGTAATGGAATTCTATGCGAGGGTGTTGCGTGGGGATGAAACGGAAGAGGTGGTTGTAGCCGGTCTTGACGGTGCTGAAGTTGTCGAACGCAAACCGCAGCTAAAAGAGCGGATTACCGTTGCCAAGGAAATTATGAAACGATACCCGTTAGCAGGAAACGATCCCGCCCTTGCTGAACAGTTGCGCAAGAT
>ENA-ORRU01001212-ORRU01001212.1-human-gut-metagenome-genome-assembly--contig:-NODE-1212-length-16327-cov-3.357731_pt1 | contig 16327 bp, 14 predicted proteins | sample MGYA00242184_ERZ509151 | MGnify/ENA primary metagenome ERZ509151 (study PRJEB26280, sample SAMEA2338667) | human gut metagenome | biome: human gut; feature: human-associated habitat; material: faeces... | reverse complement strand
GTCATTCTGTACGGCGGTTTTCTCTGCTCAGCGCCCAGGCTCGTTTCGCTTCTTCTCCTTTGGCTGAGCGTCCTTTTCAAGCTGCTCCGCTGTTTTCCGCAGCTTCTCCACGGCTTTGATCTCCTCCCGCATGGCGCGTAGCTCCTGACACTGCAAATTCTTCTGTGCGGTCAAAACATCCGCCTCACTCCGCCATTTCTTCGGCGTGATGGCTTCGCCCTCGGCTTTGAGATTTTCAAGATACCGAACGGCGGCGTCATACAGGGCAAGCTCGGCATGGCAGCACTGTTCAAACTGCTCCTGCTTGGCTGGCTTCATCTTGACATACGCCAGCTTCGGAAACCCTACACAAAATAGGAAAACAATCGTTTTTTGACAGACTGACGCTTCTCTAAGAAGCGCATATCCACTGTATTCAGAACGCACATGGGCGCCAGCTTTCGCTGGCGCCCATGCTGATTCTATTCAGATGTATCCGGATAGGCCTTCTGTATGCTTATGGCCGCAAATCCAGAATTTCGGCCCTGCATTGCTGGTCGCGCTCTGTATAAATGCGGTCTGCGAGGAAGCCAAGCTTTCTGTCCGCATCTTTGCTGAGAATCTGATCGCCCTGCATTGTCATTTGTGCGCGCTTTGCCGTGAAGAATCCGCCTGCCGGTACGCTTCTTGGCGACAGCGAGAAGGACAGTTCCAGTTCTGCATCTTCGCATACAGAAATACGCAGGAAGTCAGACAGCTGCACGCGCTGTGGCTGCCCGTTGATCTGAACGGACACGTCTTTTGTCCCCTGCGGGATGTACAGATGCAGCTGCAATTCTCTCCGTATACCGCGCAGGGAAAGTTGCACCCTGTTTTCGTGCGGATAGTTGGTCTTTACATCGATGTCCGCCTGTTCTGTGTGGAAATGTCCCGGCAGGTAATGCACGAACCAGATCTGGCCGTCTTCCGTCAGAATGCTGTTTGCCGCTACGCTGCAAAGGCCCTCTGCTCCGCGCATGGAGCAGCACCACCACGCTTCATAGACGTCCGTATTAGCCTGCACAAACCTGCCGCTCTGCTCCGTTCCGCTGCACAAATCACAACCGAAGCCGCCGTTCGGCCGCTGAGAAGCAAGCAGCGCATTGTAATAAATCCTGTTTGCCAGTACCGCATACTCGCTCTGCTGTGTCAAGCGGAACAGCGCCATGGAGGCCATATAAGAATCGACAATCGCACAGGGTTCTGTCCAGTATGGCCGCCCAAACCAGTTATAATTTGCGTAATTTGCGGTCATTCCGTACTGCACATAGTGCGCGAACACTTCTTTTGCAAACGCGAGCAGTTCCTCATCCGGCTCCGCCTCACACAAGCGCAGGATCCCGCGCAGCGCGGAGAGCGTCGCATGTGTCTGCAGGGAACTTTTTTCCACGTCGATCTGCCGGAATGCCGCGATCATTTCCGACAACAGCGCACGCACGCGCGTATCTGCAAACAGCGTCTCGTACTGCGCCAGCGCATCCATGGAAATAAACGCACAGCCAATGTCCGTGGACAACCGCCAGCCGTCTATGATCTCGTCCCCGAGATGCCCCGCTGCTTCCGCGTTTGCCGTGCGTTTTTCCCGCGCGGTCGGATAAGTTGGAAACCTTCCCGACAACGGCAGGTAGAGATTTTCCACGATCCGCTTTGCGCATTTTGCGTATTTTTCTTCGTCCCTGCTGATATACAGTTCCAGCAAGCCTCGGAGAAGCCAATTATGGCCGGAAAGCTGCTGTTCATTGATGGCGTCCGGTGCACAGATGCCTTTTAAATATCCGCGTTCGTTCCACTGCGTATCCAGCGCTTCCAGAATTTCGTCCAAAAACGCTGCTTTTCGTCCGGAGATTCGCTCGTGCAGGCACAGGGCCAAAATCGTCCGGCCCTCCCAGTCGCCCGGCCAGCCCTGCTTGTCTGCCTGGAAGATCTCTGCCGCGCGATACATCGGATCCTCCAGCCGGGAATAGTTTCTTCCCAACCGGAACGCCAGTTCCCCTGTCAGCGTGATATTGTTTAAGTCAAGCGCCTGCATATTGTGTCTTCTCCGTTCCGTAGATCTTCGCCAACCAGTATAAAACATGGGACGCAAACCCATGGCAGCAGCTGGCGCTCGGCTGATCATGCTCCCACAGGGTTCCTGTCCTCTCAGCCATCGGCGTAAAATATTCTTTCAGATCCTGCAGCAGCTTTTCCGTCTGGCCATCCAGATACAGAAGTTCCAGCCGCAGATAATCCCCGATAAACGCATTTGCCGGCGCAACATCCGGGCAGCAATCCGCAGCCCGGTGCGGCCCAAACTTCTGCACAAGCGTCTGCCACAGTTCCGGGTATGTCCGCTTATCCGCAGTGCCCATGAAAAACGCGTAATACTGGCAGACCTCGGTTATATTCCCGGGGTTTTCAAGACCGTGTGCTGTCCGCCGTTCATTGTCGGTAAAGAACAAGCCATTAAAGGAGCGCTGCCGTATCGTCTCCTGCAGCTTTTGGGATTTTTCCAGAAGCGCGGAATCGCCGTACAGTCTTCCTGCGATCTGCAGCATTCTGGCATACAGCATATTGGTCGGGAAATTGACATCCTGCACAACATCCGGATCATTTGCGCGGGACCACTCGACGAACACCCACTTTTCCAGCTTTTCCAGCAGGCCGTATTCGTTTTCAAACGTCGCAAAATATTGAATCAGGCCATAAACACGCGATTTGGCACGCTCCGCAAATGCGCAGTCTCCGCTGCGCTTGATATATTCCTCCAATTCCAGCACAAACCACATGGCCCAGTTCGGGATAAAGTTCCCGTCATAGTGGTCTGCCGGATAGCACATCGGCAGCATGCCGTCCGGGAGATGCGCAAATCGCTCGGCCAGCAGGAAGTTCTCCAGAAATGCTTTTTCGACCGTGCATTGGCCGGTCAGCGCATGCTCCGTGCGCGCGGTAAAGAAGCTGTCGCAAAGCCATCCGGCCCGCTCGCGGGAGGGGCAGTCCATAAACAAATCCAGCGCATTCTGCCGGTATGTGCGAACCGCCGCGTCGGCAATTTCCCGAAGCTGCTTCTGTTCTGGAAGACGAATCTGAAATTCCGGCGCCGGGTGCTGATATTGGAGCATCCGCACCTCCGAAACCCGGCAGGCGCCCTTTGCGGCGATTTTCAGGTACATCATCGTATACGGGGCGAACGTCATGGTTTGATGGGTTCCGGCGTCCAGATCGTATTTAAAGCAGTTGCAGTTTGTAAGCCGAAGGAAATCCACGTCTCCGTCGGTCAGAATCTCATCAAACAGCAGATAAACCGTACATGCCTGCGCGCATTCCACCGTCATGCACAAAAATCCGGTTGCGTTATAAGGAAACCGGCAAGTCGCATAGCTGTTTTCCAGCGTGATCTGGGCCATATCCTCCGCCGCATGGCAGGACGGCTTCCATGCAAATGTCTGTGCTTCGTCGGACAGGTGCTCTTCCAGCGTATCCGCCGGATATCCCTTGAGCATGGGGCCGATCTGCGTATAGGCGCGGTCTTTCCGCAGCACGCCGCATGGCACGTCAAAGGAAACGCTGCCGGTCTGGACGATGCGCTGTACCTGCAGCGGCTCAAATTGCGGCATAGGCGTTTCCCGGCGCAAATACCGCTTTTCTGCCTGCGTCTCCGATTCCAACCGCTCTGCGCCGCCGTCGCTGCCAAGATAAAAGGCCTGCTTGCAGGCGCGAAGCCGGTATGCTTCGGCAAATGCACGCTGGAAACTGTAGCGCTGGACGCGCTGGATTCTCTGGTGCAGATCATACACGCCGAAAGAGCCGTCCCCTGTTGCCGCTGTCACTGCGTGGTTTTGCAGAATTTCCGCTGTCAAAAATCCCGGCTGATCCAGCGTATCATAACTGTTGACGTTAAAGGCCGTTACCTCGATCACGACCGTATTCTGTCCGGCGCACAGCTGCGGCGTCAGATCGATCTCGTCAACGCGGTAAAAGCCGTGCGCCGCCCGCGCAGGTCCCGCACAGATAAATTTTCCATTTACCCAGACACGATAAATGCTGGATGCCGCAAGATGCAAACTGGCGTCTTGGCCGGCTATGATCGCTCGGAACGCCAGTTCGCAGTTCATCTCATCTGCCCGGCCCTTGGCCCATATTGGTACTGCTTTTTGAAAAAAAGTATTCATATTTACCCAATCTAATATTAAATATGTATTGTTTACCCCTCGTTCAGCGTCAGGGTGTACCAGCGAATATCCGTGCCGTTTGCGCTCATAAACACCCGGAACGACGTTCCCTCCGGGTACAGCGTCAGATACGGATTGGAGACATCCGCCCGTTTGACTGCAATATGCTCCGGTTTTGTCCAGTGCAGCAGATCTTCGCTGAAGCTGAGTTGGCAGGTACACAGCCCGTTCTGCCACGCATCCCGGTTGTAGGTTGACATGACAAACCGGTCGTGTGCCGGATCTTTACAGACAGACGGAATTGCGCCGCCGGTCAAAACCGGAACATCCCGTCCGCAATTTCCCGGCTCTGTAAAGCCGTTTCCCGTGTACTTTCTCCACGCCGTCACATCTTCCAGTTCATCCAGCCGGCAGCGGGCAAGATAAACCGCATCTGCCACCGCCTCCGACCGCTCAAGATTCGTAAAATGCTTTGTATAGAACAAATACAGATAGCCGTCATGCGGGTTCGGAAAAACGGAAAAATCCCCGCAGCCGAGGCAGATCTCATCTCCGGTCTGTCCCGGCTGATTCATTCCGGGCGAAAATCTGCTTGTCCAGCAGGGCTCCTGCGCGGTCAGAATCCAGCCGAAAAACCGCCATGTTCTCCCGCAGTCGTCGGATGTCATCATTCCGATGTGCCGGAAGTCCGGTTCGCCCTCCTCCTGCGCTCTCGCGGTATAAGAGGTTTTCCCCGCGCCCCAGCCTGTCTCATTGTGAATCAGGCAGTAAAACCGGTTTGTTTCCTTGTTGATCCACAGTCCGCACGGCCAGATCTGTCCGCGGGACAATGGCCCGTCCGGATACGGAATACCGGAAAACGCCTGCCCAGCCTCCCCCAAGGCAAAGCAATATTGCGCATCATATTTTTTCTTCAAGTCCAAAAGCGAACTGCCGCTCCACACGCTGATGCCGCCTAAATTTGTATGGCCGAGGAGCGCCCAGAAACGGCCGCTCCGGTCTGCGGCGTATGTGAGCAGACTGTCCTGGTAAACGCCGTTTTGATTCGTCAGATTTGTCTCATGTACGGACGATAGTTGATAGTTGTTCATTCTTTTCCTCTCTGCCGCTCAGCCGATAATCCCTTCCGGAGATACCTGCACCTGAAGCGTGTGATCCTCAACAACGCGCCGGACCTCCTGCAGCCGGTAGTCTCTGGGTGTGCATCCCATTGTTTTTTTGAAAACCCGCGCAAAATAATTTGCATCCGAAAATCCAACCTCGTGCGCGATCTCTTCAATCCGGTTCCGGCTCCTTAAAAGCAGCGAACTTGCCACCTCGATCCGGTGCTGATTCAGATACTGGATTGGGGAAATATGCAGGGCTTCCTGAAAGCGCTTGGATAAATACGGGATAGACACATTGCAGGCCTTTGACAAATAGGCCAGATCCAATTCGTTTTTATACTCTGTCTGAATCAGCGCCATACATCTTTGCACCACATCCGACATACTCTGCGTTTTCGTCTGTTCGATCAGCGTGTTATACAGCTGCATCATAAACTGATACGCATATCCGGAAGCCGTATAGAAGCTGCCCATCTCGTTGTTTAACGCCGCACGATAGATCTCATCCCAGCACCGCATGACGGCCGAATCCGCAGGAAGGTCAAAAACACGGCCAAACCGTTCCGCCAGATCGCTCCAGATTTTCAGGCAGGATATATTAAGCGTAATAAATTTCAGTTCCCAGTGTTTCGCATTTGGGGAGCGGTAATACTGGTATTGTCCGGGCCGTTCGATCAGGAATGCCTGTCCCGGCTTGATCGCATAGGCCTTCTGGTTGTAGACCAGCGTTCCCTCACCGGATACGGTATACTGGAATACACACTGCTTATATGCAGAGGTCCGGCAATCCCGGTAGTAGACCTCCGGCGAGGCCCAGTATTCCCATCCGATTGAAAAAAGCGCATAGTAATCCTCATAGAGGCGCTGATCGCGGAACTGGTACTCGATTGATTTATACTGCGGCGCATCCATAAAATTCTCCTTCAAGCAACTGCACATGCCTCAGCCCTTTACGCTCCCCATCACGATACCCTTGGAAAAATACCGCCGCATATAGGGATACACGATCAGAATCGGCAGCATGGCAAGGAAGATCTGCGCCGCCTTTGTCGTCTGGGTCGAGATTTCAGAGAGCGTTTTGATGGTTTCCACATCGCCGGTCTTCATAACATCCAGACTGCTGTTGACCACCAGATTGTGCAGATAGGTCGCCAGCGGCTGACCCGTGCTGGTATTGAAATACAGCATGCCGTCAAACCACGAGTTCCAGTGATTGACGATGCAGAACAGCGTGATCGTCGCAATAGAGGCCTTGGACAGTGGAACAATGACCTGCCAGCAGATCTGCCACTGATTGGCGCCGTCGATCAGCGCGGCCTCCTCCAGTTCGGGCGGCAGACTGCGGAAGAAGTTCATCATCATAATGACGTACATCACAGGCACAGCGCCGGGAATGATCATCGACCAGAAGGAGTTGATAAGTCCGGTTTTGCTGACGACCATATAGGTCGGGATAATCCCGCCGTTAAAGAGCGTGCAGAACAGAAAAATCCAGACATAGACCTTTCTTGCGCGGAAGCGGTTATCGGACTTCGACAGCGGATAGGCGCACAGAATGCACAGCAGCAGATTGAGCGCCGGACCGGTCAAAACGCGCATCACGCTGACGGAAAGGGATTTGAGGAACTGCTGGTCGTCCAGCACATATTGATAGGCAGCCGTCGTAAACTCAACCGGCCACAGCGCAACGCGTCCGGCATCGGCAGCGGCGCGCGAGGAAAAGGAAATGGCCAGAACGTTGATGATCGGCAGCAGACAGATGAGCGAGAGCACAAACAGCAGCACGCCATCGACGGCCGCGAACGTATTGATGTGATGCTTTTTCTTGTTTTTCATTCCAGTCACCTCAGAACACACGGTAATCGCCGTATTTTTCCGCCAGCTTGTAGCCCAGCGCGATCAGCACAAGCGAAATCACGGATTTCATGAGTCCGACAGCCGTGGAGATGCTGTATTGCGCGTTGTCGATGCCGAGACGGTAGATGAAGGTATCGAGAATGTCGCCGGACTGATAGACCTGCGGGCTATAGAGATTGAAGACCTGGTCAAAGCCGGCATTAAGCACATTGCCGAGCGACAGCACAGTCATGACAAATACCATCGGCAGAATGCCCGGCAGCGTCACATGCAGGATTTGCTTGATCTTGCCGGCGCCGTCAATCTCAGCGGCCTCGTAGAGCGCCGGGTCGATGCTACTCATGGCAGCGAGATAGATGATCGAACTATAGCCGAAGTTTTTCCATGTATCCGTAATGATCAGCGTCCACGGGAACGTGCTGTTTTCGCCGAGGAAATACACCGGTTCTCCCCCGAAGAACCGTATGATCTCATTAACAAGGCCGTTTGACGGCGAAAGGATGTTCGTGAAAATACCGCCCAGAATGACCCACGACAGAAAATACGGCAGGCAGGTGACAAGCTGCACATAGCCGGAGAAAATCTTGTTTTTGATCTCATTGACCAGCAGTGCAAACAGAACCGGCACCAGAATGCCGAGAACCAGCTTAAAAACCGCGATGAAAACCGTATTGTAGATCACCCGCAGCGCGTCCGGGTAGGCAAAAAAGCGTCTAAAGTTCTCCAATCCCACCCATGCAGAGCCAAAAATGCCCTTGGTCGGTTTGTAGTTTTCAAACGCCATCAGCAGGCCGAACATCGGCGCGTAATTATAGATAAGAATGATCACCAGCCCCGGCAGGAGCATCAGGTGCAGCGGAAGTTCCTGGTGCAGACGGCCCGTTTTTTTCCTGTCCGGCAATCTGGTTGGCGTTGCTTTTTTCATCGCTTTGTCCTTTCCGTCGTGTAATTGCTGACAGGGAAATGGAGCATATGCTCCATCTCCCTGTCGATTCCGTTATCTGTCAGGCGAGAACGCTGTTATTGCGCAGTATACCATGCGTTGACTTCTTCGGTGATCTTGTCGCCGCCGTTTGCCTTCCAGCTGGCAACATAGTCGTCGAAATCGTCAACCGTCTTCACGCCGCGGATGACGTCGGTTATGAACTGCTCCGTGAGCGTCTTGAGCGTGGAGTCATAGTTCAGCATGCTCTCTGTCGGACTGCCGGTATAAGCGCTGACGAGATAGCCGTTCGCTTCCACAGCCGCATTGACGAGCGCTTCGGTGCTGTCCGGCCCGAAGATTGCGTACATCGACCAGCCTTCCATGTTGCCGTCTTTGTTGTACTTCTCGCAGGCTTCCACCGTGGAGTCATAGCCAGCCGTCACAGTTTCGGGCGTCTTGCCGGTCTCGAGGAACTGGAGATACTCGTTATGGATCTTATAGTTGGCATTGATGTCATCCACGACGAACGGATACGCAAAGTTGCGCAGACCTGCGGCATTGTTGCCGGTCTTCTCATCGAATTCATACTCAGCAAAGAGGTTGAACAGCTTGATCACAGCCTCGGGATGCTCACACTTGGCGCTGACGACAACGCCGCCAGTGAAGTTAGCGGATTCCTGCGCAAGAACAGGCTCGCCGTCCACGGACGGGACTGCGTAGAACGACCACTGCTGGCCGTCGGCAGCTGCATTGGCAAGGTCAAACGGCGCGCAGAAGTTGGAAACCACGATACCGCAGCGGCCAGCCATGACGTCTTCGACGATCTGTGCATTTTCCTTGGTACCGAATTCCGGATCGATGAGGCCTTCGCTGTATTTCTCAGCCAGTGCGCCGAGCGCAGCCTTCATCTCAGGCTGAATGTTGGAGTTGACAAGTTCGCCGTCCTTTTCCAGCCAGATGTTGCTGTAGGCATGGTAGCCGTTCAGCAGGCCGACACCGGCGGTCAGCACGTCGGTGACGTTCTTCGTCATGCCGATGCCGATGGTGCATGTGCCGCCCATATTGTTGTCCTTAAAGGTCTTGGCAATGTTCCACAGATCATCCATCGTCTTGGGCGCTTCCAGACCGCACTCTTCAAGCCAGTCGGAGCGGATGGAGACGACCGGAATATAGTCATAGTAGGCAATCGGCAGAACGATCGCATAGAGTTTGCCGTCCACATAGCCGTTGGACATCATGACGCCGCCGTCGGCATACAGCTTGGCCTTCAGCTTGTCGGAGGCATAGGTCTCAAACACATCGGTGAGATCAGCCAGCATGTCCGTGTCGGTCAGATCCGCAAACTGCGTAGCCGTGACACTCATCACATCGGGCAGATCATCGGTGGCGATCGCCATGTTGATCTTCGTTTCCAGATCGGAAGCAGAACCGCTGAACTTATAGGAGACATTGATGCCGTATTCCGCAAACAGATCGTGCCAGACGTTGCTGTCCATGGTCTGAGACGATTCGACGTTGCGGATGTTGTCTTCATTCATGGTTGTGGTAATTTCAACCGGGGTGTCGTATTTGCCGAGCGGGTCAACATCGGCAGTCGCAGTTTCGTCTGCATTGTCGGCAGTGTCAGCCGGTTCCTGCGCGGCAGGCTGATCGGTCGTGTCAGATGCAGTCGTCTGATCCTTGGCTGCACAGGCGCATGCGCCCAGCACAAGCAGCACAGCGAGCAGCAGGCATACGAGTTTTTTCATTTGTGTTTCCTCCATTCATTTTTTGCATAGGCAGTTGTGAAAATGCACAACCATTTCTTGCGAAATCGATATGTTGTTGAGCATTTTCATTTTTATCATATTAGAACAGGCCGCCGTATTTCAATAGGATTATTTCGTAAATTATAGCACAAAAATATTTTGTGTAAACATGTTTTTCTTGATTTTTTGGCTATATACGCGATAGCTAGCATAATTTTAGCATTTCTCGTTTTTTAAATCCTATATTTAAATCAGAATATCCTGTTTATCGGAAAGCAATCCCCCGGAAAGCCTGCGCTTCAAAGACGCAGCCCTTCCGGGGGATCTTTTTCATTTCTATCAGGTTTTTCGCGCCAGACGCAGTCAGCTTCTATACCGCAGGGCCCGGATTGCATTCAGAACAGCCAGCACCATCACGCCGACATCGGCGAAGATGGCAGCCCACATGTTGGCGACGCCGAACGCGACAAGCGCGAGGCAGCCAAACTTCACGACCAGCGAGAACACGATGTTCTGCCGGACAATGCCGATGCACTTGCGGGAGATCTTGATCGCCTTGGCGATCTGCAGCGGGTCGTCGTCCATGAGGACGATATCAGCCGCTTCAATCGCAGCGTCGGAGCCCATTGCGCCCATCGCAATGCCGATATCTGCCCGTGTGAGAACCGGCGCGTCGTTGATACCGTCGCCAACGAAGGCCAGCATATCTTTTTTACTCTTCGCAGCCAGAAGCTTCTCGACCTCCGCGACCTTATCGCCCGGCAGAAGTTCGCTGCGCACCTCATCGACGCCGAGTTCGGCGGCCACGCTGTCCGCTACGCGCTTCGCATCGCCCGTCAGCATGACGGTCTTCTGGACACCCGCGCGCTTGAGCTGCTCGATTGCTTCCTTCGAGTGCGGCTTGACGACGTCGGAAATGACAATATGCCCCGCGTACTGGCCGTCAACAGCCATGTGGATAATCGTGCCGGTGCTGTGGCAATCGTGATACTCCACGCCCAGCTTATTCATCAGCTTGCTGTTGCCTGCAGCAACCGCATGCCCATCAACCGTGGCGGTAATGCCGTGACCGCTGAGTTCTTCAATATCTGTCACGCGGCTGCGGTCGATTTCCTTTCCGTAGGCCTTTTGCAGACTCTTGCTGATGGGATGCGAGGACGCGCATTCGGCCAGCGCCGCATATTCGAGCAGCTGTGCTTCGTCCATCGGGCTGTGATGAACGGCCGTGACCTCAAACACGCCGCGCGTCAGCGTACCGGTCTTGTCGAAAACAACGATCTTTGCTTCAGACAGGGCCTCCAGATAGTTGGAGCCCTTGATCAGAATGCCCTCCTTGCTGGCCCCGCCGATACCGGCAAAGAAACTCAACGGAATGCTGATGACCAATGCGCACGGGCAGCTGACGACTAGGAATGACAGCGCACGGTAAATCCAATCTGTCCAATTCGCGTCAAGCCCCGCAAGCATCCGGCCAAGCGGAACCAGCACAGCCAGCGCCAGCGCCGCCGCACACACGGCAGGCGTGTAGATCTTGGCGAAGCGGGAGATGAATGCCTCGGATCTCGATTTGCGGGAACTGGCGTTCTCGACCAGATCAAGGATCTTGGAAACGGTGGACTCGCCGAACGCCTTTGTCGTGCGAATCTTCAGCACGCCGGACATATCGATGCAGCCGCTGATGATCTCGTCGCCCTCTTTGACGTCGCGCGGCAGGCTTTCGCCGGTCAGCGCACTGGTGTTGAGACTGGCAGTTCCCTCAACGATCACACCATCGAGCGGTACTTTTTCGCCCGGCTGCACGACAATCATGCTGCCGACCGGAACCTCATCCGGATCGACCTGCGTCAGCTGGCCATCCGCCTCAATATTCGCATAATCCGGGCGGATATCCATCAGCGCGGAGATATTCTTCCGGCTCTTGCCGACGGCGTAACTCTGGAAGAGTTCGCCGATCTGATAGAACAGCATAACGGCGATGCCCTCAACATAGTCTCCGCTCTTCGTCCAGATGGCGAGGAAAAACGCGCCGAGCGTAGCCAGCGCCATCAGGAAATTTTCGTCAAACGCACGGCCATTGAGAATGCCCTTCCCGGCCTTGCGCAGAATATCGTAGCCGATGACCAGATAGGCCGCCACATACGCAAGCAGCTGGGGGATCCCGGTGATGGGAATGAAGTGCAGCGCAATGAGCATCACAGCAGTGATGAGAATGCGCACGAGCATCTTTTTCTGTTTCTTTGTCATAGCAAACACTCCGTTCTGCGCTGCCGGAGCAGCGGCCATGGATTAAAGTTCGATCTCGCAGTCCGGCTCGACCTTCTTGCAGGCCTTGAGCACAGCCTTCATGGTCTTCTTCTCATCCGCACCCTCGGCGAATTCCACGATCATCTTCTGCGTCATGAAATTGACGGTTGCATCCGCAACGCCCTCGGTCTTCTTCGCGGCCTCTTCCATCAGGTTTGCGCAGTTCGCGCAGTCAACCTCGATCTGATACGTCTTTTTCATGGTTCATACCTCCGATTGAATTTTTGAATTAAACATTTGCTTAATCATTACATCCGCAGTATACCGGGAAAAATGCCGAAAATCAAGTCCTCGGCACCGCTTGCTTCCAATCGGGCGAACGGAATTTCCAAAACGGATAACGCCGCCCCGGCCAGATCCGCAAACTCCCGCCGCCCCCTGTGCCGCTGACTGAACCGTATCAACAGATCCGGCATAAGAAACTCATTGACCTGATCGATCGGCCGCAGTGGACTGGCACGGCGCCGGACGGCGAACCGTTCATAAGGCAAGCCGAGGATACGCTGATCCCGGATCTCATTTCCATCGTCTATCTCGACGGAGTCTGCCAGTTCATCATCTTTGACGCCAAATACTATAATCTCCAGCTGGAGCACGACAAAAAGCTGCGCGGCCAGCCCGGAATCGAATCCATCACCAAGCACTCAATCTATAAAAAAAGCAGGCAGCATCTGCCCGCTTCGTATTTTGCCTTGCCCGCCCTTCTGGGCGGGCATTTCTTTACCTGTTTCCGAACCGCTCTGCGTAGCCGCAGCGGCGGCATAGGGCGGCGGCGCGCTCCCCTTTTTCAAAGCCCCCGCGGATTGCGCGGGCCAGCGGCGAGGCGAGAATGTCGGAAAGTTCCTGCCGGAACAGATTTCCCAGCGCAAGCGTGCCCTCGTGGTCGAGGCAGCACGGCACAACCGTGCCGTCTGACAAAACGGCGATCTGATCAAACAGCGCACGGCAGTAGCCGGAGTTCCCGCGCTCCTCTGCCTGTTCGTCCGGCCAGTCAAAGCGCTCGCCAAAACTCACGAATACGCCGTTTTCCAGCCGCCAGCCCCATGTGTTTTTCTTCCATACACCAGGAAACGCCGCATGCAGCCGCTCCAGAATTTCTGCATTCCGGTCGTGTAGCCCCTTTGTCTGTGCGCCGTCGAGATTCCAGAGGCGGAAATCCGCCAGAACACCTGCCTTTTGCGCCGCATGGGCAAACGCCGTGCAGCCTGTCAGATACGCAGAGAAATCTCCCGCCTCATTCGCCTCAAAGCTGTGCAGGCTGACAGAAACCTTGCGCAGCGCGGGCGCAGCAAGCAGCGCTTCCTGCTTTTTCGGCAGCAGCGTCCCGTTCGTTGTGAGCGTCGCGCGGAAGCCGAGTTCCCGGCAAATCTCCAGCAGCTGCGGCAGCTGCGGGTGCAGCAGCGGTTCGCCCATCACATGCAGGTACAGATGCTCCCCATAGGGCCGAAGTTTTGCGGCCAGCGTGTGGAAGTTTTCCGGCGATAAAAACGCAGCAGGCCGCTTCGTGCCGGGGCAGAAGCTGCACGAAAGATTGCAGCAGGTCGTAATCTCGAGATACATTCGTGAAAACATAGGAAAACCGCCTTTTTCGTTCTGCTATCAGTATACCGGTTTTAGTAGCAAAAGGAAAGATGGAAAAACAATGCCCGCTGTGCTATCATGGACGCAGAAACGGAGGAGATACGCATGTGGACGCTTTCGCAGGTACAGGCGGAATACCGGCGGCTGGACAGACTGCTCGGAATCGACACGGGCCGCGTGGCCGTGTCCTTTTCCAAACGCATGACGCGGCAGTACGGCGTGTGTACGTTCGTCAAAAACAAACCGCAGGAGATCCGCCTCGCGGACTTTCTGCGGCAGGAGGATCAGGTCTTCTGGGACACGGCCCGGCATGAGTACGCCCACGCCGCCGTGGCTCTGCTCACAGGCAAACGGCACGGGCACGACGAGGCGTGGAAAGCAGTCTGCCGGAAAATCCGCTGCCCGCCGCTCGGCGCGTCTATGAATACCTGCAATCGCTTTCCGGCAAGTGCCTGACCGGGCAGATGGAAAGCCAATGGTGCCGCTCGACTGAGCATGAAATCAGCTATCTGACCGATGTCACCGGTCGTCAGCCTGCCATTCGAGGGCTGGATTTCATGGATAACGACTATCTGGGCGTGACGCAGCGCGCGAAGGACTGGTGGGCGCGCGGCGGCATTCCCACCATCTGCTGGCACACGGGCGCGGATTTCTTCTCCGGTTACCCCGAATGCCGCGAAAGCGAACTGGACTGGGCCTCCGCTTTTGTGGACGGCACGGAAGCGAACCGCCGTCTGCTGGATGGGCTTGACCACGCCGTCCCCTACCTCAAGCGCTTGCAGTCAGATGGCGTTCCCGTTCTTTGGCGGCCTTTCCACGAGATGGACGGCGGCTGGTTCTGGTGGGGACGCGGCGGCGCGGCGAATTTTGTGCGCTTGTGGCGGCTGATGTACGACCGCTACACGCATGTTCACGGTCTGCGGAATCTAATTTGGGTGCTGGGCTTCTCTGACGCGACGGCGGATTTGCGCCCGTGGTATCCGGGGGACGACGTGGTGGACATTCTCGGCGGCGACAGCTACAAGGGCGGTGCGCAGGGGGATTTATACCGGCGATGTGCCGCGCTTGCCCCGACAGGGATGCCGATTGTGTTCCACGAGTGCGGACAGATTCCGACTCGCGCGGAAATGGACGCGGCGAATGCCCCGTGGGCGTACTTCATGGTGTGGCACACCAGCTGGCTGACGGACAGCAGCAAGGGGAACACGCCGGAGTCGCTGCGGGTGATTTATCGGGATAGCAGCTTTGTGACGCTGCATCAGCTGCCGGATTTTATCGAAAGCGACGAATGATTGCTGAAGAACATGCAAGGAGGTTATTCTCATGACCCTTCACGAACAAGTCACCGATATTCTCGCCTCCGCTGTCGAAGCGCAGGAATGCGCGGGCATCAGCGTACTGGTGCGGCGCTGCGGAGAGGAAATGCTCTATACGCAGGCGGGCATGTCCGACGTTGCGTCGGGGCGGCTGATTCACCGCGACAGCATCTTTCGCCTGTACAGCCAGTCCAAGCCGATTACGGCCGCCGTGATGCTGCTTGCGGAGCGCGGGCAGATTGACCTGATGGACGGCGTAGACCGCTATCTGCCGGGCTTCCGAAATGCGCGCGTCGTCGATAAGCAGGGCACGATTCGCCCCGCGACCCGCGCGCCGTGGCTGATGGAGCTGCTCGGCATGACGGCGGGCGTCTGCTACCCCGACAGCGACCCGGCGGGGCAGTACGCCGCAAAGGTGTTCGACGAAGCAACGCAGGAAATCCTTGCGGGCGGCGGCGTGCCGACAGTGGAGTTCTGCAACCGCTTGGGGCAGCAGCCGCTGTCCTTCCAGCCGGGCACGCACTGGCGCTACTCCACCTGCGCGGACATCCTCGGCGCGGTGGTGGAGGTCGTCAGCGGAATGCGCTTCGGCGAGTTCCTCCGCAAGGAGTTCTTTGAGCCGCTGGACATGGTGGACACCGGCTTCTACGTTCCCGAAAGCAAGCGAAATCGCCTTGTGACCGCCTACAAGCGCACGGAAAACGGACTTGTGCCGTGGACAAGCACCCACCTTGCCGTCGGCGTTTACGACCGCGAACCCGCCTTTGAATCCGGCGGCGCGGGGCTTGTTTCGACGCTGGAGGATTACAGCCACTTTGCCGATATGCTGCTGGCGGGCGGCACTTACGAGGGGCGGCGGATTCTCTCGCCCGCGACAGTCGCCTGCATGACGCAGCCGCAGCTGAAAGACGCGGTTCGCCGCGATATGTGGGATTCGCTGGACGGGTACAGCTACGGGCACCTGATGCGCATTTGCGCTGAACCGGGGCGCATCGCCGGATTGGCTTGCGCGGGCGAATACGGCTGGGATGGCTGGCTGGGAACATACTTTGCCAACTTCCCCGGGCAGCAGATGACGATTCTGTCGATGCAGAACACGGTTGATTCCGGTACGACGCGGGTGGTTCGACAGATGCGCAACGCGGTTTTAGCCTCCTTAAGCCGCGAAAATTAACAGCAATGGAAACGCGCTCAAGCCGGGGCGCAAAAAAAGGGTCAAGGGGGGATCCCCCTTGCAGGGTCAAGGGACAGCGTCCCTTGTGGGGCTTGGGGCAACGCCCCAACAGTTCCACGGGCGACAAGTATGCCAAACGCGCTCAAC
>ENA-ORRU01001204-ORRU01001204.1-human-gut-metagenome-genome-assembly--contig:-NODE-1204-length-16374-cov-2.869968_pt1 | contig 16374 bp, 9 predicted proteins | sample MGYA00242184_ERZ509151 | MGnify/ENA primary metagenome ERZ509151 (study PRJEB26280, sample SAMEA2338667) | human gut metagenome | biome: human gut; feature: human-associated habitat; material: faeces... | reverse complement strand
AATCTGTCCCTGTACCCGTACTTCGCCCTTCCAGAAGGTATCTACGGACATTTTTATTATTTTCATGAGGATTCCTCCATATTACAGATTACATGTGTTCCGGCGATTCCATTCCGAGCAGATCCATACAGGTATCCAGCACCTGCTTGGTCAGCGTGATCAGGCTGATAAAGGCTGCCTGCTTCGCTGCGTCCTCCTCGGAGAGGATCTTATTTTCCAGATAGAATGCATTGAACGCATCCGCCACTGCCGCCATGTATTGGCAGAGCTTATGCGGCGCCGCCCCATAGAATGCAGATTCTGTCACCTCGCCGAAACGGCAGAGCGCCATCTGAAGTGCTTTCTCTGTCTCGCTCTCAGCCGGACGGATCGGAACCACTTTAGCATCCGCACCGCGCAGTTCCTTGTATTTCTCCAGAATGGACTTGATGCGGACGATCGTGTAAAGAATATACGGGCCGGTGTTGCCCTCGAACGACGAAAAGCGGTCGAGATCGAACACATAATCCTTCGTCGGCATGTTGCTGAGATCGCCGTATTTGAGTGCCGCCATGGCGATGCACTTGGCCGTCTGCGACAGTTCTTCATCGGAAACCGTCTGGTTCTCCTTGATCTTATTGGTCACATAGTCCGTCACATCTGCAATCAGCGTTTCCAACCGCATGACGCCGCCCGCGCGGGTCTTGAAAGGCTTGCCGTCTTTGCCGTTCATCGTGCCGAAGCCGATATGCCCAAGCTGCGTATCCGCGCCAACGAGTCCGGCCTTTTTTGCCACGCGGAAGACCTGCTCAAAATGCAGATTCTGCCGCTTATCGGTCAGATACATGTATTTCTGCGGGTGATAATCCTGTTCACGCTGAACAATAGTAGCGAGATCGGTTGTGGCATAGAGCGTCGCGCCGTCGGACTTGACGAGAATGCAGGGCGGAACCTCCTTTGCGTCCGTCTCCTCCTGCACCGGCACGACCAGCGCACCCTCGGACTCCACGCAGAGGCCCTTGGACTTGACCGTCTCGAGCATCTGCGGGATGTATTTCTGCGCGTCGCTTTCGCCGAGCCATACGTCGAAGCTGACGCCGAGATTATCATAGTTGCGTTTGAGATCTTCAACGGACACGCGCAGAATGTGCTGCCAGAGCGCACGTTCCCCCCGTTCACCATGCTGGAGGCGGAACGTCTCCTCATGCGCGCGGGCCGCAAAGGCTTCGTCCTCCTTGCTGCGGGCGCTGGCTGCCGGATAGATGCGCTCAAGTTCCGAGATTGTAAACGGCGCTTCGGCTGGATATTCGCCGGTATAGTCCGGGTTGAAGTACGGAAGCCCCGGCTTTTCATCCTGAAGCTGCGCCATGATGAGCCCCATCTGCAAGCCCCAGTCGCCCAGATGGATATCGCCGATCACATGATTGCCGAAAAACCGGTAAATACGCTTGAGTGATTCGCCGATGATGGCGCTGCGCAGGTGTCCGACGTGCAGGGGCTTTGCGACGTTCGGCCCGCCGTAGTCCAGAACGATGGTGCAGGCAGCAGGATCGTCCTGCGCGCCGTAGTGCGGGGCCTGCGCCATTTCGCGCAGATAGGAAGCCAGATAGTCTTCGGAAATCTTCAGATTCAAAAAGCCAGGCATGACAGCCTCGGCGCTGGAAAACAACTCATTTTCGCCCAGCGCGTCCAGAACCGCATTTGCGATCTGGATGGGAGCCTTATGATACTGCTTTGCCGCTGCCAACGCACCGTTGCACTGGTATTCACAGAGATCCGGGCGGTTGGAAAGCGTCGCTTTGCCATAGGCCGCGTCAAACCCAGCCCGCTCAAATGCACCTGCCAGCTGCTCGGAGATCAGATCGATCAAAAATTTCATGCGTGTCACCCTTTATCCTGTCATAATCTTTTATATTATAACAGAACCCATCGCGGTTGTACAGAGAAAAAAGAAAAGCCGCGCAGCAACAAAGCATCGTTTGGAGCACTCCAAAATATGCGCAGCACCCTGTAGGGAGAAGCCTTGGGGGGACAGCTCAGCCGTGGCCTTCGGCGGCTAGCATGTGCATGGCGTATTCAAGCGCACCGAGAACGGCGGAGAGATTCTCCCGCGCAGCCTTTTCTGAACCGGGAAGATTCAGGATCAGACTGCTGCCGCGCGTTCCGGCTACAGCGCGCGAAAGCATGGCGCGGGGCGTGGCTTTCAGACCCTCGACCCACATGGCGACCGGAATAGCGCGGATCTCGCGGTCGAGCACAGCAAGCGTCGCCTCCGGGGTCACGTCGCGCGGGGAAAGCCCGGTGCCGCCGGTGGTCACGATAAGGCCGATCTTTTTTTCGTCCGCGCACGCACGAAGTTCCGCGCTGATCTGCTCCGCCTCATCCGGGAGCATGGCGGTATGCACGACAGAAAAACCCATCCCTTCCAACATCGCGCAGACGGCGGGGCCACTGGTATCCTGCCGAAGTCCCTGGCTGCCAAGGTCGCTGACGGTAATGACTGCTGCTGTGTAACTCATATCGGTTCCTCCTGCTTTTGATAGCCCAGCGCCGTCGAAATCATGCGGGCAGTGTCCTGCACGCAGTTGACGGCGACCTGAAATTCGTCTGAATGGACACTGCGGAACATGCCGATCACGCCGACAGTATACCGCACCTCACCCTCGACAGTATAGACCGGCGCAGAAATGGAGCGCAGGCCGATCTTATACTCGCCATTTTCAATCGCGTAGCCGTTTGCACGGCACGCATCCAGTTCCTGCATCAGTTCCTGCACATCCGTCACGGTATACGGCGTAAAAGGCGCCAGCGAGAGACGCCGGAGCAGGCACTCAGCCTCCTGCGGCGGGCGGCTTGCCAGAAAGCCCTTCCCCTGTGAGGTGCAGTAAATGGGAAGCCGCGCACCAACATCGGAGACAATGCGAAGCTTGTCCCGCGCCTCGACCTGATCGAGCGTGATGACAGACGTGCCTTCACAGATTGACAGCATCACGGACGCATTGGCCTGCTGTGCCAGCAGTTCCATATAGGGCCGCGCCACGATCGAAATGTCCCACGAACGTTCCACCTGACGTCCAAATTCAAACAGCCGCAGGCCAAGCGCATATTTCCCATCTGCCGTCTGTGTCACAACGTCGTAGGCACGCATTGTGGCAAGCAGGCCAAACACGGTACTTTTGGGATAGCCGCTCTTTTGTACCAGTTCCGTCAGCGGCATAGGCTTTGCCGCCTGATTGAGCAGCTGCAGCAGTTCCATCGCCTTGGCGACAGACAGAATGATGTTTCCATCCAGCATGTCAGATCGTCCTTTCTTTTCTTGTCTATCATACCGTGTTCGTTGTTCTTCGTCAAGAATATCCGATAAGGCCGACAGAAAATCCGACAATATCGGACAGTGGGTTTGAATTGGCACATGCCGAAATGATAAAATATCGAAAACGGAGAGCGGGAGGCATATCGGACAGGAAGCTGATCCGGACAGAAGATGCAGTTGGGCAGGTACTCTGCCATGATATGACACAGATCGTCAAGGATAAGTACAAGGACGCCCGCTTCCGCAAGGGTCATGTTGTGACTGAGGCAGACATCCCCTTGCTTCTGAGCATGGGTAAGGAGCATCTATATCCGCTTGTTAACTCTCTGCGCATCGCCGCCATCAGCGCGGTGGTCGTGTTCTTTGCGGGCATTGCCGCAGCGTATTACATTGCAAAATTCCCGCGTCTGGTCAAAGGCGTTTTAGACGTATTTCTTACACTTCCGCTGGTATTGCCGCCCACGGTTGTTGGGTATCTTCTGCTGCGCGTCCTGGGCCCGAAGCGCCTGATTGGCGCGTGGGTGCTGGAGACGTTCGGTATCCGGCTGGTGATGACCTGGTGGTCAGCCATTTTCGCCACAGTCGTGGTCGTGTTCCCGCTGATGTACCGCACAGTACGCGGCGCGTTTGAAGCCTTTGACGAGACGCTGGCCTATGCAGGCCAGACGCTCGGTCTGTCCAACACCTATATTTTCTGGCACATCCGCATGCCCTACTGCCGTCAGGGCGTTCTGGCAGGCGCGGTGCTGGCATTTGCCCGTGCGCTCGGCGAGTACGGCGCAACAAGCATGATTGCAGGCTACACGCCCGGCAAAACCGCAACCGTTTCCACCACGGTCTATCAGCTTTGGCAGATCAACAACGACGAATTGGCTCTCAAATGGGTCATGGTGAACGTTGGAATTTCCGCTATCATTCTGCTGGTTGTAAACATGCTGGAAAAGAAGAGTTTATCGGCGGCAGGCCGGAAAAGGAGGCAGTGCGCATGAGTTTGCTCGTAGATATTGAAAAAAGGCTGGGGAATTTTATGCTCCGCTCCAAATTTGAAGCAAGCAGCGGCACTATGGCTCTGCTCGGCGCATCCGGCTGTGGAAAGAGTGTGACGCTGCGCTGCATTGCGGGCATCATGACACCGGACAGTGGCCGCATTGTCCTCGACGGCGAGACACTGTTTGACAGTGAAAAGCACATTGATCTCACGCCGCAGCAGCGGCGCGTCGCGCTGGCGCGTATTCTGGCCTCGGAACCGCGCGTGATTTTGCTTGACGAGCCGTTTTCCGCACTGGATACGTTTCTCAAGTGAAATCTGGAGTTGGAGTTAGCCGATCTGCTTGCGGACTTTCCCGGCCCGATTCTGTGGGTCAGCCATGATCTCGGTGAATGCTATCGCAACTGCAAAACAGTCTGCGTCATGGAAAATGGCCGTTCCGGTGCAGTAACGGATATGCAGGCGCTGGTTCTCCATCCTGCAACACAGGACGCTGCACGGCTGGCCGGCTGCCGCAATTTTCTTCCGGCGCACCGCTGCGCAGAGGGCGTCCAACTGGACGGCCGGGCGCTCACACTGCCGCTGCAGGCAGAAACAGAGCAGGTTACTATCGCTGTCCCGGACAGCGCAGTCACGCTGCACACAGGGCCTTACAGCGCCGTTGTCTCCCGCGTAATCCGCGATTTGGATGCGTCGATCGTCCTCCTGCGCCCGGAGCATCAGAACACCCCGCTGCTCCGTACCGCGCTGCCCAAGAATGCGCCCGCAGAACCGGGTCAGACCATCCGCCTTGACCTCCGCCCGGAAGCATGCCTCTGCTACCCGTCCGAGCAGGCACGAGCAGCCGCTTTCAAATAATCAAAGCAAACAAAAGCCGCCCCTTGCTGCGCATAGCGCAACAGGGGCGGCTTGGCGTTTCCAAGACACCAAATGGAGCCTTTTGTACGTCAGTCTGCCGACGTGCTGATATCGGCAGGGTTATAACTCAGCAGCACGTCGTCCTGACCGTCCACGTTTTTGGAGTACATGACACCGTTTTTCATGTCTTCCAGAATGCCTTCATACAGCGCAATCGTCTCGTCGATCTTCTCCTGTGTCCAGATGAAGCTGCCGTCGCTGCTTGTCCATGCCTCTTCGCCGAGCAGGCTTTGCAGCTGCACCTTTTCGTTGTCGAGCCATGCCTTGTATTCGTCATACGTCCACCATTCGACGTCCGGTGTCGGGAAACGCGCTTCAAATTCCGCGTCCGTCATCGGCTCAAAGGTCTTGCTGCCATCGAAGCTGTAATACGTTTTGCCGTCCGACGGATCGACGTAGGACATGAGCGTGTTTTCTGCGGACTCGGGCTCTATAGCGTTCATGTAACGATCCGCCAGTTCACGGCACTGCTGCTTTGTGACGATGGTTACCTCTGAAATACTGCTGCGGCTGCCCCGTATGATATGCAGATAAATGCCGTCCGCGGCTTCCCCATCCATATAAATACCGCCGTTGTCGTCGTAAATCATGGCGATGGGCTGCTTCTGATAGTACCACATGGTTTCCTGTCTGCGAATGCCGGCGGCAGCATATTCCGCGCTCGGCTCCAGCGGTTCGCCGGTTTCGACGGCCACAGAGCCGCCGGAGCCAGCTGCGCTGTTTTGTTCCACAACTGCGCCTGTCCCCTTGACCGGCACACTGGGTTCCTCTGTTTTCGCTGAGGTTGCAAAAACCGTTACCGTTCCGGCTACGAGCAGTGCTGCCAGAAGCAGAGACATGACTGTAATTTTTTTCGTTTTCATAATTGCTGTGATCCTTTCTTCAATCGCATTTCTGCTGAAGTGATTGCAGAGCGGCGCGAAGCCGCTTCTTGTTTCTTCCATGCTAATCAGAATATTTGCATAGGAGGCTCTTGCGTCGCTGCCGAAACGGCGAACAACGGATTCATCGCAGGACAACTCCATGTCCCGGTTTGCCAGCACATACATGACCCAAACCAGCGGATTGAACCAGTGTACACATGCAGCCGCGATCAGAAGCAGCTTGGAAACCGCGTCGAACCGCCGGATGTGTACAAATTCGTGCTCCAAAACGTATTGCAGCGCCGTTTCGTCGTTCCAATCTGTCTTTTTGGGCATCAGAATGACCGGGTGCAGGACGCCGAAGGTCAGGGGCGACGAAATCTGGTCAGACTGCCGAATGCAGATCCCGCGCCGCAGCGGATGCGTTTGCAGCCACTGCCGGGACGCATCATTGTCCACTGGAAAAGACATGCGGAACTCCCGGCAGCATTTCCAGTAAACCGCCGCGAAAAAGGCTGCGCAGAGAACCACCCCGGCAATCCATACAATGCTCCATACGGAGATTGTCTGCACCGGTGCAGCGTCTATCTGCGGCAGGGCAGCGACAGCCTGCCCCGGCAAAAGGGCCGGAGTTGCCGCTGCGGGCACGTCTACCACGTTCAAGGCTGTCTTCTGCCCCAGCAGTGAATAGATGCTCAGGGTAGAGGACAGCGAGACCCCCAGCCGCAGCAGCGCCGCGCCCCAAAGCGCCAGGAACGTCTTTTTCGGCACATGGTTCATCGCCAGCGCACGGAGGACCGTAATTGCAAGGATCATGACGCCGCCCGTGACGCTCATTTGCAGAAGGCTCATACCGGGCACCTCATTCCAGTTCCCCGACGATCTGCCGAAGCCGCTCGATCTGCTCGGCGGAGAGTTTTTTTCTGCCCAGCAGCGCGGCGAACAGCTTGTCGGCAGAACCGTCATAGACCTTGTTGATGAGTTCATCCGTCTCCGCCTCCTGCACCGCTGATTTCGGGATCAGCGCATGGCACAGAAAGCCCGGCTCACTGCGCTCGATCGCACCCTTTTTCATGCAGCGCTTGATGAGCGTATAAGTCGTATTGACATTCCAGCCCAATTCATTTGTCAGCTGCCGCGCGATCTCCTTGGCGGGGGTATCCCCCTCGCGCCAGATCACGTCCATCACCTTCAGTTCAGAGTCAAATAATTTGATGTCCATATACATACCTCTTTTCATAAGACTCCAGTAGTGGCCACGCATACATAATACCACAGTCTTATTTTGTTGTCAATACTACTGGAGTCTTAAACACAAAATACGAAAAAAAAGCCGCCCCGTTGCGAAGGGGCGGTGGTATCGGTGAAGTCGAGCCGGAGAGGTTGTGCAGCAGAGTGTTGCAGACTTCACGTTGATTTTCGGTGAATCTGTATGTACTTGCATCTTCGGTTGTAGGGGCTGATTCCCACATTGGTCCGGCAAAACGTACCGATTTTACGGTAGTCTTCGGCAAATTCGTTACTCCCCAATAAGCCGAGTGGGCATTGCCCCCTATGACGAAACAGGTAAGTGCAGTACGAATTTTTCCTTGTTCCGTGGAGAGGCGGCAGTTACTTTTTGCGGTGATAGCCGCAGTCGCAGTAGGGTCCACCGGAGGCAAGGGTATATTCGCGCACGAAGTCGGACGCACCGCCGGCATCGCTCATGGTGTAGTCCAAGCGGCACATAGCAGATGTCAGGTCGTACAGACCCAACTCCTGCATCAGCGTACAGATGCCGCAGCGGTCAAAGCGCGCCTCATAGCCGCTGCCGTCCGGATATTCAAACAGTTCCATGTTCCACGAATAGGGGTTGCGGTCGGCAGCGCGTAGGGCTGCGGTCGCACGCATGGAGGCAAGATCCTTTTCGGAGAACTTGTTTTTCCCGCTCTTGCGGCAGAACCAGCGCATGGGTGCGGTTATCATAGACTTTGCATAGTAATCCGTCAGACGCTGCACGTCCGGGCGCTGCGGCATGCTGAGGACGAACGCGCACAGCATCGCACAGTTCACGATGTTCATTTTGAAGCGGTCAGCCTTTTCAAATTCCGGCAGACCGGCAATGATCTTCCGGTAGCGCGGCTTTGCGTTTTTCGTAATTTCTTTGGCCGCAGCCGCATCATAGCCGAAAACGGCGGTCAGTTCCCTCCGGAACGAACCGGCGAACAGCGCCCACATCCCCATGGGCATCCCTGCATATTTCATAGCTTCTTCTCTCCTTCCGCAAATTCCAGCTGAACGATCTGCATGCGCATCATGCCGTCGCCGACTTTTGCAAGAAACCGATAAAAGCCGGGAACCGACGGGTCATCCAGACTCTGATAGCCCAGCATATAGCCCCGGCTCGACACGCGCAGGCGCGGCGACCAGCCGGAAAGTTCCTTTTTCGCATCGGAAACAGCGAAATATGCGCCGACATCCTGAATTTCAGCGGTTTTGATCCAAGTTTTGAGCATCAGGCGCACCGCCTTTTGATTTGCCGCGTCGAAGACCAGCCTGCTGCCGGGGAACGCTTTCGTCATGGCCTGTACGAGCGCTCTGACTTGCTCCGTCAGGAAATAGTAGAATACGCCCGCGGCAAAGAATACCGCGCCGCCCGACGCGTCGATGCGGCGGAACCACGATGTGTCGTTCAGGTCGCAGGCGATGTTTTCCTCCTGATCCCCTGCGGGCAGGAGTGCGTCGCGCACGGCAATCACGCCGGAAAAGTCTAGATTGTAGATTTTACACGTTCCGTTATCGCAGCTGCGGCCCGTATCGTCCAGTCCGCAGCCGAGGTTGACAACCGCTGCGTTCGGATGCCGGCGCAGATAGTCCCGCACCTCCCACGCAAGGTCGTTTTGGCGCATGGCGGCCTCCAGAAAGCCGAACTGCTGCATGAGGCTCTTTGATTTTTTGGACAGAAGTGAAAAATCGTAATCGATCTGATTGATCAGGCGCAGGGCCGTCTCGTCACGGTAGAGATTCGGATATAATTCCGAGCACATTTTCCGCCCGTAGAGCGGAATAACGAGCGTTTCCTGCACGGTGTTTTTTCAATATGGTATTTCATGGATTTCTCCGTATCTGCCAGTTAGTTTTATCTAACCAGCATCCTGCTGAAAAGCCGCCGCAGCGGTTTTCTTTATTTTGACACAAGCTTCGGCTTTTTTCAAGAGGCTGGAACAAATGCGGCATATTTTTTTCAAATCGCTTGCAAATTACGCCCATATCGTGTATAGTAGCAGACGAAAAAGCACAAGATTTTGCTTTTTCCAGCGTCAACTGACGCACAATTTCATATTGCCATCCGATGTACAGTAACCGAGGCATGCCGCTGGGCAGGCTTTGGCGTAAGAGAAAGGGAAAACCACTCGACCGGAGCTGTGCGCACAAGACCGTTCCGAAGCAGCAAAAAGCTGTCTGGGCGAAAGCCAGTCATTGCGGATTGAACCGCGAGAAGACAGGAAACGGGCGCGGAAACAGAGATTCTGCTTCCAAAGTGCAAGTCAGAAGAACTGCTGTCAGCGCCGCATATTGCGGCGAAAAGGATGAATGCGTGGGACGAGCTCTGCCTGTAGCATTCGGGACATGTGCGCCGTTTTTCCTCACAAGAAAAGCAGCGTTTTTTTGTTTCTACGGAGATCCGCCCGCCATTTTGAAAAATGGCGGGTTTTCGTTTCTCCAAAAGCCGTCTGCGCTCCCTGTTTCCGCCCCTACATTGGATATAAGGGGCTCACGATAGATATTTTGATTCTGGAGGAAAAATGTATGAAGAAACGAATTCTGAGTCTGCTGCTCGTGTTTGTGATGCTGCTGAGCCTGCTGCCCGCAGGCGTTCTGGCAGCAGAGGGCGATGTCAGCGTCACACTGTCCGGTATGCACGACGCACAGGTCAAGTCCCTGAAGCTGTATACCTACATGGACGGCGTGAAGGGCGCGGACGATCTGCTGGCCGCGAAGGAAGCCGCAGACGGCGCGTATACCATCGACCTTGCGCCCGGCGCTTACTGGGCCGACGGTTACGACGCAAACGGCGACTGCAACGGCGGCGTGTCCATCAACGTCAGCAGTGAGAACAACAACTTCAAGCTGCAGCGGATGTACCAGATCTCCGTCAGCCCCAGCAAGTGGGTCAAGGACACAGACTATACCCTCTCGCTGCGCGTCACCGATGCTTCCGGTGCGGAGCGCAAGGCAGCGTTCGGCTATACCGTAAATGGTAAAGGTCAGTCTTGGGAAAGCACTTACATGAGCTGCCTGTTTGTCGTGGGCGATACGGTCAGCGTGACAGCCACGCCGAACGCGGAAACGCATCCGAACTACAACCCGGCTACCGCTTCCAAGACCCCGACGATGAACGACAGCCTCAGCCTGACCTGCAAGGAATTCGTCACGGTCACGGTCACAGCGCCGAAGGGCTCGACCATCGACGCCGGTACGCTCGCAAAATACTATGTGTTCAGCTTCCTTGAGCCGTTCGCGCGTTCCGTCGAGGACGGCACGGCCACGTTCCATCTCGACAAGAACACGGATTACTTCTACCGTGTCCGCCATCCGCAGGGTGCAACATACTGGAACTACATCAGACTGAGCGCCGACGCAGCGTACACGGTCACGGAAGAGGATCTCGGCCTGACCGGTGATTTCAACAAGAGCACGATCTATCATTTTGAAAACAACATCTATGACCGCGCGGGCATTTACCTGAACATCAACACCAAGGGCTACAAGAACATGGCCGTTGGCGATACGTTCGAGCTCAACTCCTTCCGCAACTGGTTTGCGATCGAAAGCTTTATGAACGCCAAGGTCGCGCTGCCGGAGATGCACTATCAGGTCATCGATGTGAACGGCAATGCCAGCGACGTCGTGACCATCACGCCGAACGCGCTGAACAGCAACGTCGCTGTGATGGAGGCCAAGCACGAGGGCACGGCAATCGTGCTCGTAACCTATGACGCAATGACCCATATGGTTGGCCAGACCAGCACGGCCTCACATCGCTTCTCCGCCATCTGGCCGGAGTTGACGGGCGTGTTTGTCGTGAATGTCGGCGCGGACGGCAGCGCCATCCAGACCAATATGAATCTTGACCGCATGGACGCGGTCATCGAGAAGGATGAGGCGCGGCAACTCGATGCGGAGCATGACATTCTGTTCTACACTGGAACAGAGGGTGCAAGTTACAGCTTCAAGCCCGAAGCGGGCTGCACCGTGAGCGTCCTGCGCCCCACCGTGACCGCTGCGTCTATGACGTATTCCGGCGGCTTCACAAACACTGGCGTCACAACCGCTGAAGACGGTACTGTGACCGTCAGCGGTCTGATCACCGGCCGCAATATCATCAAGGTCACGAAGGGCGGCCTTTCGACCTATCAGGTCGTGACGGCACGCGGCGTGAACTACAAGTTTGTCAACGCGGAGGGCACGGAGCTGACGCAGGAAGAACTGGCTGCCATCAAGCCGGGCGATTCCGTCACGATCCAGTTCTCCAACCTGATCAGCCCCAAGGAAAAGCTTTCCGGCGCGTATAACTTCAACTTCTCCCTGTATATGCAGGGCCCGGACGGCACCTTCTTCAAGAGTGATCCCGGCGGAAACTTCGGCGTTTATGACTTCAGCGGCAACTCTGAGCGGCAGAAGCTGACTGTCACCATCCCGAAGTTCTGGGCTGAGGAGACCTACACGCTGAGCGGCGCGATCAAGCAGGCGGGCTGGCCCGGCGTTCCGACGCACCGCGGCATCACCTATGCTGTGGGCACGAATCCCGGCTTCGACGCGCCCAAGACGGCAGGCATTCTCAGCCGTCTGCCGGAGATCACGATCCCGGTCGTAAAGCTTGACTTCCTGACCGGCAAGCTGATTTTCCGGGATCAGAATGGCACATCCATTGACCGCAAGAACCTGACCGTCACGCTGGCGGACAGTGCAGGCAACGGCATTGCGGTCGCGGAAGACGGCACGTTCCAGTCCTATGCCGAGGAATACTTCTACACCGTTTCCGGCGCTGGCGTTGAATACGCCACTGGCAGCGTCACCATGAAGGAGGAAGGCCCCAACGAATTCATCATCACGCTGCAAGCGACCGCAACGGGCGCATGGGACGGCAAGACGCAGACCGAACCGCAGACCGACGAAAACGGCGTTTACCAGATCGGTACCGGCGCGGAGTTGGCATGGTTCGTTGCGAAGAGCAAGGACGCGGACGTTACGGGCGTTCTGACGGCCAATATCAACCTCGGCAAATACGCATGGCTGAACATCAGCTCCAACAAGAAGGTCACGCTTGACGGCGCAGGCTTCGAGATCACCGGCCTGAACGCCACGGCTGGCCTGTTTGCGCAGATCGGCTCGAATTCCTACATCCATGATCTGACCATCCGCGGCGCAGTTTCCGGCAAGGGCAACGCAGGCGCGATCGCCGGCTATGCCAGCGGCACTGCTCCGAAAATTGCGAACTGCTTCAACTACGCAGTCATCACCTCTACCGGCAACAACGTCGGCGGTCTTGTGGGATACACCTATCAGAACGCCGTGATCGAGAACTGCGCGAACTTCGGCTCTGTCACCGGCGGCAGCAGCGTCGGCGGCATTATCGGCGGCACAGTCGGCAACGGCTCGACCATCACCGGCTGCTATAACACCGCAGAAATTTCCGCGACCGGCAGCAAGGCCGGCGGCATTATCGGCGGTACCAGCAGCGAAATGACTGTTACAAGCTGCTACAACACCGGCAAGATCTCCGGCACGGCCTCCGGCGGCATCGCGGGCGAGGTCAAGGGCAATGTGAACTGGAGCGGCACTGTGCAGGGGAAGATCACCATCTCCAGCTGCTACTCCACCGGCGAAGCGGGCAGCGCCGTATTCGGCACGGTTGACACTGCTTCCTCCGAGATCTCCAAGTGCTATTATCTGAACACGCTGAACGCGGACGCGAACGCCGAAGCGCTGAACGAAGCTGACCTCAAGGACGCCGACCTGTCCGACGCGTTCGGCCCGGTCTGCGGCGGCTATCCCGCGCTCAGATGGCAGACCGATGTGACCTTCCACGAGGCGAACGGCGAGGGCACGGTCACGGCTCCGCTGTGCACTGTGAAGGGCTACACCAGCTACTCCTGCAGCAAGTGCGGCGAAAGTTACCGCACGGCCTATGTCGCGGCGCTCGGCCACGACTTCTGCGAGGATCTGGACGGCAGCGACAACAGCTGTGTCCTGACGGCTCCCACCTGCACGCAGCCGGGCAAGATCGTCCGTACCTGCCGCAGAGACGGCTGCTCAGAAACGAAGGAAGACATCGTTCCCGCCAAGGGCCATACGCCCAAGGACGGCACCGAGCAGGTCTTCACCGGCTATAAGACCTACGTCTGCGCCGTCTGCGGCGAAACCTACACGGTCTGGGACGACGACCGCCTCGGCCACGTCTCCTACCCCGAGCAGACTGTCACCTCTATCAGCGTTTCCGACAACGGCAATTACCCCTGGGTCTACAATGCCGATCTGGACCGCTTTGAGAGCAGCAACCAGGAGCAGGACAAGACAAGTTCCACGACCTCGTTCGCCTTTACGCTGAGCGCCCCCACTGTTCTGCGCTTCGGCTACGGCGTTTCCTCGGAAAACGGCTATGACAAACTGACCATCACGCTCGCAGCCGACGGCGGCAGCACGGAAACGCTGGCTGACGCTGTCAGCGGCGAGAAGAGCGGCAGCATCAAGAAGCAGCTTGCAGCAGGCAGCTACACACTGACGCTGTCCTATGTGAAGGACGACGCCTCCAAGGGCGGCTCCGACACGGCGTATGTCAGCGTTCTGACGCTGGCCGGTATGACCCGCGTGATCGTGGAGAACACCACGTTCCCGAAGGCGGAAGGCGCTGCGTGGGAAGGCACGCTGGCCGACACCTGGATCGAGCTGACTGGCGAATCGACCATGATGGGCTGCGTTGTGGAAGCACTGGACGGCCACACGATCGTCGGCGCGGAAAGCAACTACATCTCCTCCATTGACGACCTCAAGGAGCAGCAGGGCGGCTCGATGTCCGGCTGGATGGGCACACTCAACGACTGGTTCACAAACTTTGGCTTTGGTGAATTTACCGTTGCAAAGGGCACGCTCTGCGCGGGCGACGAGATCCGCATCATGTACACCCGTACCGTTGAGGATCTTGGCGGCAGCTGGAACAATTCCGACACCCGCCTCAAAGCGCTCACGTTCAGCGCAGGCAAGCTGACGCCCAAGTTCAGCGGCGACACCTTCACCTACACCCTGACTGTGCCGGAAGGCACGACCTCGCTGCTCGTCACACCGACGGCGGCAAACAAGAACTATCAGGTCCGCGCCTATCTCGGCACGCAGGCTACGGGCCGCGAATATTCCCGCACGTCCCTGATCCCCATTGAAAACGGCAGCGTCATCACCGTCGTCTGTGCAGACGACAGCTGGCCCACCATGAATGAAACGAGCGACGGCAAGCGCACCTACACCATCACTGTGGTTTACGGCGAAGTCAAGTCCGACGACGCGGGCGTCACATCTGTCAAGGTTGCAGGCGTTTCTGCAGCAGCCGGTACGGCTGAAAACAGCTTCTCCGTAACGCTTCCGGCAGGCACGGAGGTCACGGCAGACAGCTTCGAGATCACACTTTCCGACAGCAAGGCCACGCTTACCGGCCCGGCCAAGGGTGAGGACGGCGTCTGGACGTTTACTGTGACCGCTGAGGACGGCACTGCCGTGACCTACTCCGTCACGGTCACGGTGAAAGAGGCCAAGACGATCCACGCGACCATTTCCATGCAGGCAGAAAATATGTTTATCATGGTTCCGACCCGCGTGGAAGTCTCCAGCGATCTCGCCGAACGCTATGGCTACGCTGATGATGTCACAGACGGCGTTTCCGCGCTGGACGTGCTCGTCAAGTACCACGAGCTCACCTTCGGTGAGGACTTCACGAAGGACAGCAAGAGCGATTATCTCGTCGTCAGCAACGGCACGATCACCACGGTCAACGGAGAAAAAACCTCCGCGTTCAGTTTCGCGGTCAACGGCGAGTTCCCCTGCGACAAGAACGGCGAATACAACACGCAGTACGGCTACACCGGCTACACCATCAGCCAGGCGCCCATTGCAGAAGACAGCACCGTTGAGTTCTTCTTCTATCAGGACACCAGCATGTACATGGACTATTATACCTGGTTCACGGATGCGGATGGAAACCGGCTCAACACGCTTACAGTTCAGGCCGGAACGGACTTCACGCTCGGCATGGATGGCTATATGTACGCCTACGGCGGCAGCCTGAAGCCGGAAGACCGTGAGACGCACGGTGCAGCGCTTGATCCCGAAGATCTGCAGATCTGCACAGTCGGCGAAGATGGAACGCTCACGCCGGTCGAGGGCAAAACAATCGGTGAAGACGGTCAGGTCACGCTCTCGTTCGCAGCAGCAGGCAGCTATGTTCTGTCCGCAATCGGCGACGAGTACACCGATATTGTCTCCCCGTGGCTCCCCGTCACGGTCACAGCAGCGCCGAAGTCCAATGACGCGGGCGTCAGAAGCGTTACTGTCGCGGACATCGAAGCAGCAGCAGGCGAAAACAACACCTACACTGTCACCGTTCCCTATGGCACAGACGTTACGGCGGACAGCTTCGTGATCGTCACGAGCGACTCCGGCGCGACCGTCGGCGCTCTGACGCATGACGGAAACGTCTGGTCCTTCACCATTACCGCTGAGGACGGCGTGACCTCCAGGACCTACACTGTCACCGTTTCGTTCACTGAAGCGCCGAAGTCCAACGACGCAGGTGTCAGAAGCATCACCGTTGCAGGCGTTAAGGCTAAGACCAGTGTGAATAACGAGTACACTGTCACCGTTCCCTACGGCACGAACGTCACAGCCAGCAGCTTCGTAATCATCACGAACCATGCTCGCGCAACCGTCGGCGCTCTGACACACATCAAAAACGTCTGGTACTTTACTGTCACAGCTGAAGACGGCGTGACCACTGCATCCTACACCGTTACGGTCACGACCGCCGCGCTTCCGACACCGATCAAGCCGGCTGTTGACAACACCAAGCCCGCTTCGGACTCCAAGCCCAAGCTTCCGTTCACCGATGTCTCCACGTCCGATTGGTTCTACAGCGACGTCATGTTCGTCTACGAGAACGGCCTGTTCTCCGGCACGGACAGCAGAAGTTTCAGCCCGAACGCATCTATGACGCGCGCAATGCTCGTCACGGTTCTCTACCGCCTCGAGGGTGACACCGTCTTCGCCTACTGTCAATCCGGCATGGG
>ENA-ORRU01001203-ORRU01001203.1-human-gut-metagenome-genome-assembly--contig:-NODE-1203-length-16375-cov-3.349020_pt1 | contig 16375 bp, 7 predicted proteins | sample MGYA00242184_ERZ509151 | MGnify/ENA primary metagenome ERZ509151 (study PRJEB26280, sample SAMEA2338667) | human gut metagenome | biome: human gut; feature: human-associated habitat; material: faeces... | reverse complement strand
CTGATGGTTCCCGCGCTGGCGGAGGATGCGGACGGGCAGAGCAGCGGGAATCCGGCGACATACACGATTCCGGCGAGGGTGAAGCGGATTGAGGACTACGCCTTTGCGGGCGACACGAGCCTTGAGCGCGTGAAGATTCCCGATGGCGTGACGGAAATCGGCGATTACGCCTTTTCGGGCTGCACGAATTTGCAGGAGATTGTGCTGCCGGATGGGTTGACGAAGATTGGCAACCATGCGTTTGACGGGTGCACAGCGCTGGTGCGGCTGGGGGACATGAACCAGCTGGAGAGCATCGGGGAGTATGCGTTCAGCGGGTGCGAGGTACTGGAAAGTATTGGGGATATGCCGAAGCTGCAAACTATCGGGAATTATGCGTTTGCGGAACTGACGAATACAAATGAAACGACTGGTGCAACCACGACGGTATCCTGTCATGCCCTAAAACATATCGGTAATTTGAACAGCTTGACAACTATTGGAGAAAGAGCGTTCTTCAAGTGCCGTTCGCTGGCGAGCATCGGCAGCTTGAGCAATGTGCGTACGATTGGCGATACGGCTTTTGTTTATTGCCGTTCGCTGGCGAGTGTGGGCGACCTGCGCAATGTGACGAGCATCGGCGACCATGCCTTTGCCGGATGCAGTTCCTTGGAAAGCATCGGCGATATGCCGAATTTGACGAGCCTTGGCGACGGGGCGTTTGCGAATATTATCGTCTTGGAAAATGGAAAAGAGGCGGGCACTGCCGCGTGCGCATCGCTGAAACAGATTGGCGATATGCCGAAGCTGGGGCAAATCGGCGAGTCTACCTTCAGTGGCTGTACGGCGCTTGAACGGGTTGGCAACCTGAACAGCGTGACAAGCATTGGCGAGGGGGCATTTTTGGGCTGCACGAAACTGGAAAGCATTGAAAACGGAACGAAATTAGAGACAATCGGCTACGCTGCGTTTTATTATTGCAATTCGCTTACAAGTGTAGGCAGTTTGAATAGTTTGACGACCATTGCTGAATCTGCCTTTGAACGTTGCGCTTCCTTAAAGCAAATTGGCGACCTGCCCTGCTTAGTGAGCATCGGAAAAAGCGCGTTTGCTGGATGCAGTTCGCTGGCGAGCGTTGGCAATATGCCGAATTTGAAGTATATTGAGGATAGCGCTTTTGGCGGCAGCGGTATTTATGATGACGATGACAACTGGATTGGCGCTAATTATTGTGCTTCACTGAAAAGCATTGGGAATATGCCGAAGCTGGAGAGCATTGGATATGGTGCGTTTGATGGTTGCAGTGCACTTGAACATGTGGGCAACTTAAGCAATGTGAAAACAATAGGTGTGAATGCGTTTTTTGATTGCCGTGCGCTTAAACGCGTGGATACACTCGGCAGTGTAACAAATATAGGCGATACAGCGTTTGCATATTGCGGTGCGCTTGAGTATGTAGGCGACTTGAGCAGTGTGGAAAGCATAGGCGAGTATGCATTTGCTTTCTGTGAATCACTTGTGAGTGTTGGCAACCTGTATAACATGACGAGCATTGCGCCTTGGACGTTCTATGAGTGTGTTTCACTTAAGAGCATAGGCAACTTGAACAACGTAACCAGCATTGGAGAGTATGCGTTTAATGGCTGCACTTCGCTTGTGAGCGTTGGCAACCTGAGCAGCTTGAAGGAAATTCCGGAAAACTTATTTCAGGGCTTAACGAATCTGGTGTCTGTGGGTGACTTGAACAGTGCGATGAGCATTGGCGCAAGCGCATTTGATGGCTGCACTTCGCTTGAGAATGTGGGCAAGCTGACCAATGTAACAAGCATTGGCAATCGTGCGTTTTACAAATGCACTTCACTCAAAAAAGTGGATAATCTGAACAAAGTAAAGAGCATTGGGAACATGGCTTTCTCTACTTGCCCGTCGCTGACGAGTGTTGGCAATCTGGGCAATGTGACAAGTCTTGGTGAATATGCGTTTACTTACTGCAGTTCACTGACGAGTGTTGGCGACTTGAGCAATGTGACGGATATCGGCAAGCGTGCCTTTGCGGGCTGTATTTCCTTGCAGAGTATCGGCAATCTGCCAAAGCTGACGAGTATCGGTGAATACACATTTGCGGGCTGTGCTGCTTTGAAGAGTGTTGGCAACATGCCGAATCTGACAAGCATCGGCGAAAGAGCATTTGCAGACTATTCGTTGTATGATGATGACGGTCAATTGATTAGAACTGACTACTGCACGTCGCTCCAAAGCGTTGGTGATATGCCGAAACTGGAAGTGGTCAGCGACTGCGCGTTTTACAACTGCGCTTCACTTACAAAGATGGGCACGTTGACCAGCGTAAAGACTATCGAGAGGTGGGCATTCGGTGCTTGCGCTTCTTTGAAGAGCATTAGCAATATGCCCAAATTGGAGACAATCGGAGAGCATGCATTCTATAATTGCAGTTCGCTTGTAAATATTGATGCATTAAAGACTGCAACGAGTATAGAAGAATATGCGTTTACAAAATGCACCTCGCTTGCAAGTATTAACAACATGAGCAATGTGTCATGTATTGGTGAATACGCTTTTGCAGGGTGCACTGCCTTGCAGAAAATTGGCGACCTGCCTAACGTGACAAGCATCGGCGAATGGGCATTTACGGGATGCACGAAATTGCAGAGTGTTGGCAACATGCCGAATCTCACCAGCGTGGGGCAAGGCATCTTCTCCGGGCTTACATACAATGACGACAACGGTCAGGCAATTAGAACGGAGTACTGCGTTTCGCTCCAAAGCGTCGGCAATATGCCGAAATTGGCGAGCGGTGGCAGAGTGATGTTCTATAAGTGCAGTGCGCTGAAGAGCGTGGGTAACTTGAGCAGCTTGACGGTAATTCCGGACAGCATGTTTGAAGGCGCGAGCAGTTTGACCTCTTTGGGCGACTTGAGCAGTGTGACAAGCATCAGCAAGAGGGCTTTCCACAGCTGCAGTTCGCTCAAGCGATTGAACAATTTGAGCAGCTTGCGCACCATCGGAGAAAGAGCTTTCTGCAATTGCAGTGCACTTGTGAACGTCAGCAGCCTTAGTGGCGTGACGAGCATCGGCGACAGCGCGTTCTATGGCTGCCGTTCACTGACGAGCTTGGGCAGTTTGAGCAGCATCATCAGCATCGACCAGTGGGCATTTACGAATTGCACTTCGCTTGAAAGTGTCGGAAACATGAACTATTTGACGAGCCTTGGAAATAGGGCTTTCCAGGGCTGCACCTCGCTGATAAGCGTCGGCAATATGCCGAAGCTGACGCAAATCGGTGAAAACGCGTTTGCTAACTGCAGTGCGCTTGCAAGCGTGGGCAGTCTAAGCAGTGTGACGAGCATCGGAGACCATGCATTCTTGTCTTGCGGTTCGCTCAAAACAATAGGCAGTATGTCGAAAGTGCAGACAATCGGGATGGGCGCTTTCGCCAGCTGCAAGTCGCTTGTGAGCATTACCAGTCTGAACAGCGTGACAAAAATCGGCACGCGTGCATTCAGTGACTGCACTGCGCTGAAAACCGTCGGCGACCTCCGCAATGTTACCAGCATCGGCACGAATGCCTTCTACAACTGCCCGTATGTCACCCTCCGCGTCCTGCGCAATTCCTACGCTGCACGGTACGCCCAAAACAACGTTATCAGCTACACCTACATCCAATAATCCCCCTTGCGCCGTCGGCACATTCACCGGCGGCGCATTTTCATTCCTTAAACAAATCCCCCAAATTGTCAGGCGAAAAAATCCCCCGCCATGCAGGAATGCGCCCCCTTCGCGGCGAATCAACATAGAAACGGCAGCTGTCTGCCGCGAAAATCAAAATGCAAGCAATCCGCCGATTTGGCGAATGTGAAGGGAGCGCTGACTATGTTGGATTTGGGCGAAAATTTGCGCAAGCTGATTCTGGCGGGCGTCGGGATCGCGGCGGTGACGAAGGAAAAGGGCGCGGATGTGCTGAATGAACTGGTCAAAAAAGGCGAACTGACCATTGAACAGGGCAAGGTGCTCAACGAGGAACTCAAGCACAATATTAAGGATGCCATCCGCGAGAATGTGACGATTGTCACGCCGCCGGATGATGTGATTTCGGCGGTGGATTCGCTCTCCGACGAGCAGCTGGAGGCACTGAAGGCCCACATTGCGGCGCGCGAGGCGACGAAAAAGACGGCGGCATCGGCAGAATCCGATGCACCGGCATCCGGTGATTCGGCATCCGATGAGACGACCGAGAACTGAGGGCAGACAGCATATGACAGAGAAGGAACAGCAGCCGGTTACGCCGGAAATCCCTACCGAAGCGGCGGACAAGCCCGAAAGTGACAATCCGCCGAAAAACGAGAACCGCCGCGGCGCGAATCAGACAGAGCGGGAGCGGACAATCGCCCAGAATCGCCAGCGTCTGCGCGAAATTGTGGACGTGGTGCGCAAGCATGACATCCTGCACGGCATCACGCCGGAAAAACTCTGCGCCATTATCGAGGATCTTGGCCCGACGTTCATCAAGCTGGGGCAAATCCTCTCCATGCGGTCGGATATTCTGCCGCGGGACTACTGCGAGGCGCTGAAAAAGCTGCGCTCGAACGTGTCGCCCATGCCCTTTGAGCAGGTGCAGCGCGTGGTGGAAACCTCCTACGGCTGCCCGATGGAGGAAGTGTTCGCGTCGTTTGACGAGAAGGCGCTGGGCAGTGCGTCCATCGCGCAGGCACATGCCGCCATCCTCAAAAGCGGGGAGAGCGTCGTCGTCAAGGTGCAGCGCGAGGGCATCCACGAGGTCATGAGCCGCGATATCATCCTGCTCAAACAGGCGTGCAAGGTGCTGAAATACACCCCCGCCGGCAGTCTGGTGGACTTCAATCAGGTGCTGGACGAAATGTGGGTTGTTGCGCAGGAAGAAATGAATTTCCAGACCGAAGCGGCGAATCTGGAGCGCTTCCACGCGCTGAATCAGGACGTCGTGTTCGTCACGTCGCCGATTCTCTACCGCGCGTACACCACGACGAACGTGCTGGTGATGGAGCGCATCGACGGCATGGGCATCGACGAACACGACAAGCTGGTGGAAGCCGGCTACGATCTTGCGGAAATCGGCGCGAAGCTGGCGGACAACTACGTCCGGCAGATTATGGAGGACGGCTTCTTCCACGCTGACCCGCATCCGGGCAACATCCGCATCCGCGACGGCAAAATCGTCTGGCTCGACATGGGCATGATGGGCAGCCTGAACGAAAAGGAACGCAAGCTCATCGGCAACGCGATTGTCGGCGTGGCGCGCGGCGATATTGCCCTTGTGCGCGATGCGGTGCTGGGGCTGGGCGAATTCCACGGCACGGCGGACAAAAAGCAGCTCTACCGCGACATTGAGGCCATGCTGGATAAGTACGGCTCGGCGGATTTGGGCACGATGGACTTGGCGGAAGTGTTCGAGGACATGACCAGCGTCATGAAGACGAACGGCATCGCCATGCCCAGCAGCCTGACGATGCTTGCGCGCGGTCTGGCGACAATTGAGGGCGTCGTCGCTGACCTCAGCCCCGAATTGAACATCATGAATGTCATTACTGCGCGCATCGGCGACCAGATGTTTGACAACGTGGACTGGCGTGCGCTCCTGACGCAGGATGCCCGCGCCATCTACGAGAGCAGCCGGAAGTCGCTGGAAATCCCCGCGCTGCTGGCGGATATCCTGCGCACAGGCTTGAAGGGCGAGGCGAATCTCGGCGTTGAGCATCACGCGGGTGAGGACGTCCGCAAGCTCGTTATTGCCATGGTGCGCAAGCTCTGCCTGATGCTGCTGTCGCTGGGGCTGCTCATCTTCGGCGGCGCGGTTGCAGGAAACGGCCCGCAGGTGTTTGGCTTGTCCATATACAGCAGCGGCTGCTTCATGCTGGCGATGTGTGCCGCCGGATTTGCGCTGTGGAACAAGAAAAAATGACGGAAATTCCTTTTACATTGTTGACACGTCAATAAAAATGCGCTACAATGGGTTGTGACAACGAAGAGGAGGAACAATCCATGCGCGTGGATAAATCCGTGATTGTGCTGTTTCGGCAGATGAACCTGTTTCTGAACCGGGAATTGCTGGACGAGAAGCTGACCTCGTCGGACGTGCTGTATCTGGCGCTGCTGTACGAGCAGGACGGGCGCACGCAGGACGAGATGGCGGAGGCGTACACGGTGGATCGCGCCGCGACGACCCGCAGTCTGCAGGGCTTGGAGAAGAAAGGGCTTGTGCGGCGGGAAGTGGATACGTTCGACCGACGGATTCGGCGGGTGTATCTGACGGAGAAAGCGATGCAGTACCGCACGGCGATACGGCGGATGGCGGATGACCTGGCGGATGCGCTGTTTGAGGGCATGAGTGAGGAAGAAGTGAAAGCGTTCATGGAGCAGGTGGAAGCGATGGGGCAGAGGGCGCGCCACCTGAACCAGCGCCAAGAGCGCCTCAAAGCGCAGGGAATAGACAAGTAAGGGAAAAGCACTCAAGCCGGGCAGCCAAAAAAGGGTCAAGGGAGGGACTTCGTCCCATTTTCTTCCTCCCTTGCAGGGTCAAGGGACAGCGTCCCTTGCGGGGTTTGGGGCAACGCCCCAATTGTTCCGCGGGCGACCAGCATCGCAAACGCACTCAACAAAGGCGCAGGCAGCGAAGCGTCCCTGCCAGTAACTTTGCGCGTCCGCAGACGCGCCCCCAAGCTGCTCTTCCCCCAAGATTCCGTGAAGAACCAAAAAATTTCGCCGCAGGGAAATTTCTTTCTCTGCGGCGAATATTGTATGCAATTAGATTACATTGTACAGGTTACTTCGCGATGAAGTTCACCAGACGACCCGGCACGAAGATGACCTTCGTCACAGTCTTGCCCGCGAGGATCTTCTGGATTTCCGGCAGCTGCTGGAATTCCGTCTCCGCACGTTCCTTCGTCATGTCGGCAGGAATCATCACGCGGCCGCGAACCTTGCCGCAAACCTGCACGGCGATTTCGATTTCCGACTTCACCAGCGCGTCTTCATCCCACGTCGGCCACTTCTGATACGTCATCGTGCCGCCGAAGCCCTGATTCTCCCACATTTCTTCCGTGATGTGCGGCGCAACGGGGTTGAGCAGCAGGAGCAGGGTTTTGAGTTCCCCACGCGTCACGCTGCCGGCGGAAACCATCTCATTCACCAGCGTCATCATCTGCGCGATGGCGGTGTTGTACTTCATGGCTTCGTAATCCAGCGAAACCTTCTTAATCGTCTCATGCATGAGCGCGTTCAGCTTCTCGCTGTACCCTTCATCCGGCGTCACGTTCTCCTGCAAGCGCCACACACGGTCAAGGAAGCGGCGGCAGCCCTTCGCGCTCTGCGTGCTCCACGGAATCGCCTGATCGAACGCGCCCATGAACATCTCGTACACGCGGAAAGCGTCCGCGCCGATTTCATCAATAATGTCATCCGGATTGACGACGTTGCCGCGCGACTTGGACATCTTCTCGCCGTTCTCGCCCAGAATCATGCCGTGGCTGGTGCGCTTCTGGTAGGGTTCAGGCGCAGGAATCACGCCAATGTCATGCAGGAACAGGTGCCAGAAACGGCTGTACAGCAGATGCAGGGTCGTGTGCTCCATGCCGCCGTTGTACCAGTCCACAGGCAGCCAATAGCGAAGCGCTTCGGGCGAGGCAATGGCTGTTTCGCAGTGCGGGTCGCAGTAGCGCATGAAGTACCAGCTTGACCCTGCCCACTGGGGCATGGTGTCGGTTTCGCGCGTCGCCGGGCCGCCGCAGCACGGGCAGGTGGTGTTCACCCAGTCATGCATGACGGACAGGGGGGATTCGCCGGAATCGGTCGGCTCGTAGTTGTCCACCATCGGCAGCGTCACAGGGAGCTGATCTTCCGGCACAGCCACCATGCCGCACTTGTCGCAGTGCACAATCGGGATGGGTTCGCCCCAGTAGCGCTGGCGGCTGAACACCCAGTCGCGGAGCTTGTAGTTGACCTTCTTCTCGCCCAGCCCGTTCTTCTCCAGATACTCGATGATCGCTTCCTTCGCCTGCGCGACCTTCATGCCATCAAGGAAGCCGGAATTGACCATCACGCCGTCCTGAATATCGGTATACGCTGCTTCCTCAATATTGCCGCCCGCGACGACCTCAATCATCGGGATGCCGAACTTATGCGCGAACTCCCAGTCACGGGTGTCGTGCGCCGGAACAGCCATAATTGCGCCCGTGCCGTAGGTCATCAGCACATAGTCGCTCAGCCAAATCGGGATTTCCTTGCCGTTGACGGGGTTGACGGCGCGGACGCCCTCAATCTGCACGCCCGTCTTGTCCTTCGCCAGCTCGGCGCGTTCAAAGTCGCTCTTCTTCGCGGCTTCCGCGCGGTACGCCATGCACGCATCGTAGTTGGTGATTTGGTCCTTCAGCTTGTCAATCAGCGGATGCTCAGGGGACAAGACCATGTACGTCGCACCGAAGAGCGTATCCGGGCGCGTGGTGAAAACGCGCACCTTCTCGCCCGGCACGGTCAGGGAAAAATCCACTTCCGCGCCGACACTGCGGCCAATCCAGTTGCGCTGCTGCACCTTCACCTTGTCGATGAAGTCCACCGTGTCCAAGCCGTCGAGCAGCTTCTGGGCATAGGCGGTAATCTTCAGCATCCACTGTTTCTTGACCTTGCGGATGACCTGCGTGCCGCAGCGCTCGCACACGCCGCCGACAACTTCCTCATTCGCCAGACCGCACTTGCAGCTGGGGCACCAGTTGATGGGCATTTCGGACTTGTACGCCAGCCCGTGCTTGAACAGCTGAAGGAAAATCCATTGCGTCCAGCGGTAGTAGGACGGGTCGGTGGTGTTGACCTCGCGGGAATAGTCGAAGGAGAAGCCGATTTTCTGCAATTGCTCACGGAAGTGGTCGATGTTCTTCTTCGTTACGATGGCGGGGTGAACCTTGTTCTTGATGGCGTAGTTCTCCGTCGGCAGACCGAAGGCGTCCCAGCCGATGGGGAAAAGGACATTGCAGCCCTCCATGCGGCGCTTGCGGGCGATGATGTCCATCGCGGTATTGGAGCGCGGATGCCCAACGTGCAGCCCCTGTCCCGACGGATACGGGAACTCAATCAGGCCGTAGAATTTCGGCATGGTGTAGTCGTTCTTCGCCTCGAAAACGTGACTGTCCGCCCAGCGCTTCTGCCACTTCGGTTCGATGGCTTTAGGGGCATAGGGTTTGAATTCCATGATGCTTCCTCCCTGCTTTTCTCGGACGGAACAAAAAAACGTTCCGCCCCTGCAAATTCTGCAAAGACGAAACGGCTGTTTCGCGGTACCACTCTGCTTGTCCGGACGTGCCGAACCTCTCTTGCGCGTAACGTGCGCCATTCGCCGAACCCTTCGTCCGGTTTGCGCTCCGGGGCGAGCGGCTGACAGGCGTCTGACCGCGCTTCCACCAGCACGCGGCTCTCTGGAACAGACGGAACTTCCAGCGTTCCCCTTCATTGCGGGACAAGGTCAGTATAATGCTTTTTGCGGGCGTTGTCAAGGGTTTCGGTCTTTGCTTTTTCGGTGTTTTTACACGCAGAATGGTTCGCTTCAGCCGAATTTTGTGCTATACTATTAGCAATTATGCTGCGGCAAGGAGGAAAGGCGTTATGCACCTGATTATCCCCAAGAATTACAATCCCGTGCTGAACCTGCGGGATACGGAAATCGCCATCAAACTGGTCAAGGATTTTTTCGAGACGGAGTTAGCCCGCGCGCTGAACCTGACCCGTGTGTCCGCGCCGATTATGGTCACGCCCGGCAGCGGTCTGAACGACAACCTGAACGGCGTCGAACGACCGGTATCCTTTGACGTTCTTGAAACCGGTGAAACGGCGGAAATCGTCCATTCGCTGGCGAAATGGAAGCGTCAGGCGCTCAAAACGTACGGATTCCAGCCCGGTGAAGGGCTGTACACGGACATGAACGCCATCCGCCGCGACGAAACGACCGACAACATCCACTCGATTTTCGTCGACCAGTGGGACTGGGAGAAAATCATCACCCCCCAGCAGCGCACGATGGAGACGCTGCAAGCGACCGTCCGCGCGATTTACCTCACCCTGCGCAAGACAGAGGGCTTCGTCTGCGCGCATTATCCGCACATCAAACCTGAACTGCCCGACGACATCACGTTCGTCTCGTCGCAGGAATTGGAGGATTTGTATCCCGACCTGCCGCCGAAGGAACGCGAATACCGGGCAGTACGCGAATACGGCGCGGTGTTCCTGACGGGCATCGGCGGCGCGCTGCGTTCCGGACAGATGCACGACGGCCGCGCCCCGGACTACGACGACTGGTCACTCAACGGTGACATTCTGCTCTACGACCCGCTGCTGGACATTGCGCTGGAAGTGTCGAGCATGGGCATCCGTGTTGACCCGGACGCGCTGCGCCGCCAGCTGGCGATTCGCGGCTGCGAGGAGCGCGCGGAGCTGCCATTCCAGAAGGCACTGCTGAACGGCGAGCTGCCCCAGACGATGGGCGGCGGCATCGGGCAGAGCCGCATGTGCGTCTACCTGCTGCGCAAAGCGCATGTGGGCGAGGTGCAGGCGAGCCTGTGGCCGCAGGACGTGCAGGAGGCGTGCAGGAAGGCAAATATTCAGCTGCTGTAAGCAAAGCAATGAGGGCAAGCCTGAAATGCGGCTTGCCCCTGTTTTATTATCCCGTATGAAATTGCCCCATCATGCAGAGACTCTCGCCGCTGCCCCATCTGCTTCATACTGCACGATCCACCGCCGAAATGTTTCCTGACTTACGCCTGCCTCTGCTGCTGCGTCACGCATGCTTTTCTTTCCGAATTTGCCTTTTGCTGATATCCCATAAAATGCTCCCTCCATGATTGACAGTTTGGTTTTTTACTGTCTCTCATAGAGGGAGCATATCACATTCCCCAGCAGTGTCTTCATGTCCGAGCAGGGAAGCGTTCACTCCCCTGCGCGGACGTTTTTGATTGGCTTATACTATTCCCAAATGAGAATTCGCGGCGCAAGCAGATGGCGCAGGTGAATTCGGAAATAGTATTACTTCTTTTCCGACCCCATCGCGCCCGTCATCAGGACAGCACCCGAAATCGCGGCGAGCAGCATCAGGATGAAGGAGAGGATGAACGGAACGCCCAGCGCGCCGATGGTGGACGTGCCGCCGAAAATCAGCACGAGGTCATCCATGCGGAAGTTGATTTCCGTCACCAGATAACGGAACCACGCAACCAGTGTGCATGCCAGACCAGCCGCCGCCAGCAGACCAATCTTCTTCACGCCCGCGACGAGGTAGCACACTGCCGACACGAGGAGCAGCACCAGCACAACCGCGTCGAAGTTCATCTTCGTGGTCGCAGCCGTGTCAATGATGATGTAGAAGATAGCCGCCAGCACCGCAATCACCGCTGCGACAATCGAAACCGTCTTGCGGTCAGCGGACGCCGCCTTCTTCTTGACGTCCATGAAGTAGGACACCAGCATCGCGAGACCGAAGAGCGCTGTCAGCACAATCAGCACGATGCGCGCAATCAGCATGTCCGTCTCGACCCAAGACGTCGTGTGGACAACGTGGCTGGTTTCGTTCATGCCGTTCATGGCGGCAGAGTTCGCGTAGGTATAGAGGAAGTTCTTCGCCGAAGTGCGGAGGTTGTTCAGCAGCTTGCCGTCTTCCGCCGCCCAGCCTTCAATCTTCGACACCAGCCAGTCGCCGGAGGACAGCCAAGTGTCATTGCCCGCTTCCAGACCGATGGAAACGTCCATCCAGTTGCGGTTCGCCATAACAGCGTCCGTCAGCGTCACGCCGACGAAGCCCCATTCCTTGCGCAGAACTTCGTTGCAAAGTCCGCTGTGCGCACCTGCCCAGCGCGTGCCGATACGGTTGAAGGAGGTCATAGCGGCGTTCGCACCGCCCTCTTCCACCGCGTACTGGAAACCCTTCAGGTAGATTTCACGAATCGCCTGTTCCGTCGCGAAGGTTGCAACCGACTGGCGGTACGTCTCAAAGTCATTGAGCGCGAAGTGCTTGATGTAGACGACCAGACCCTTCGAGCGAGCCGCTGCCACTTCCTGCGCCGCCATCTTGCCGGACAGGAAGCCGTCCTCAGAGTAATACTCGAAGTTACGGCCGGAGTAAGGCGTGCGGTGGATGTTCATCGCCGGGCCATACCAGCCAACCACGCGGTTGTCGGAGCGCAGCGCGTCTTCGCCCATCGACAGACCGACATTGTAGAGGATTTCCGTGTTGAACGTCGCCGCCATGACCGGTTCGGAGGTATACGCCACCGTGGAGTTGTTGCCGGCATACGTCGCCTTGATGCCCTGCGGGCCGTCCGCTGCCACCGTCGCGGGCAGACCGATGGAGTCGATTGCCCGCGTGCCGTAGCCGGAGTGGCCAACCAGTTCCGCCAAATCCGTCAGCGTCAGCTGATTGAGCAGATCCACCCACATCGGGTCGTCGTAGTCCTTGCCAATCAGGTTCGCCAAGGTGTAGTTCGTCTCGGTTGAACCCGTGATGACCGTCTCGTCGGGCGCTTCCGCCGTGTAGTTGAATTGCAGACCGTTGATAATAGCGTCGTTCGCCGTCAGGCTGGCATAAGAAACCGGCCAAGTGCCCTGCCAGTCGCTGCGGGACAGGTACGTCACGAGCTTCTCGCCGTAGCTGTTCAGATCCGCATCACCAAACTGGTTGGTAATCTTGTAGCCCGTGCCGGACACGCTGTACGTCGCATTGTCGTCGCTGTCGACCGTGAACTTATAGACCTTTGCCGCGTCGCCAGGGGCATCCATCGCCGCCGCGCCGTTCGCGGTCAGCGTTGCGGTTTCCGCCTCTTCTGCGCCTTCCGCAGCCGGCGTTTCCTGTGCGATGGGGGCATAGCCCTTCGCCGCGAGGATGTTGTTCACCGCGTCGTGTGCATCCAGACCAACGCTCAGGTAGTAGTCACCCGCTTCGAGAATGTAGGTTTTGTTGACATGTTCGTCGTAAACCGTCAATTCTTTGCGGTCAACCGTCACAGAGACGGTCTCGGATTCACCGGGCTGGAGGACATTCGTCTTGCCGAAGCCGACGAGCTGCACGGATGCCTTCTCAATTGCGTTTGCGCGGTCGAATTCGGTGTACGGCTGCTGACCGTAGACCTGCACGACTTCCTTGCCCGCGACGTTGCCCGTGTTCGTCACCTTCACCAGCACAGTGAAGCTGTCGGTTGCCGCGTCGTAGGTCACGCTTTCCAGCGCCTGCTCAAACGTGGTGTAAGACATGCCATAGCCGAAGGGATACGCGACTTCCTCACCGTACACCCAGCTGTCGCCCTTGGACGCGAAGATGCCCGCATTGCCGGACGCGTTGCCCTGCTCCATGACCGCATCTTCATAGCGCGTTTCGTAGTACTTGTAGCCGACATAGATGCCTTCGGATTCCACCAGATAGTGAATCGCATAGCGCACCTTCGTCTTGTCGCCCGGCACGCCGTCAATCGTCACGCCGCCGACCGTGCCCGTCTCTTCATCCGCATTGGTGTAGACGTAGGAACCGAAGTTCTGAATCGCCGCGGAGGACAGGGAGGACACGGAGTAGGTGTCCACCAGTCGGCCAGAGGGGTTCACGTCGCCCACCAGAATCTGCGCCACCGCGTTCAGGCCGTACTGACCAGGGCCGCCGATCCACAGGCAAGCATCCACGCCGTATTCCGGATTGTTCACCCAGTCCATCGCCATGGCGTTGGAGGAGTTAATCAGCACAATCGTCTTGCTGAAGCCCTGCGAAGCCACATACTTGAGCAGCTCGCGCTCGGAATCCTGCAATTCAAAGTACGACGTACCGTCGGTGAATTCGCCGGTGTACAGGTCAGCGCCTTCGCCGCCGGAGCGTCCGATAACGACAATCGCCGCATCCTTGTAGCCGTCCAGATTCACGCCGGAAGATGCCACCGCGTCCGCCGAAACCTCGGCAATGCGGGTCGCCGCCGGAACGTCCGCATATTCGGTGAACATGCCGGGCGTGGAGCGGTTGGTCTTGTCTTCCTTCATCTGCGCAATCTGCGCGCTGTACCAGTCCATCATCGCGGTGTTGACGTTCAGCCCCGCCGCCGTGAGCGCGCTGGTCATTGTCGCTGCCTTGCTGGTATCAACCTGACCAGAACCCGTGCCGCCATAGATGGTATCAACTGCGCCGCGGCCGAAAACGGTCACGCCCAGTCCTTTTTCCATCGGCAGCGCGCCGTTGTTCGTCAGCAGCACAGAGCCTTCGCCCTGAATCTGCTCACACAGCGCCTTCTGCCACGCGGTCAGCGCATCATCGTCACGCGTGCCGTCTTCCTTCAGGAAACTGGAGGCATAATAGGTAGCGTTCTTGCTGGGGTCATCCGTCACCACGCTCGTGGTCACGATGCCCAGTTCCTTGTTGATCATCATGGCGTAAGCAGCCGTGAAGTAACTGCCCACCAGAACAATCGTCAGGAGAATACAGGAGATGGATGTCAAGAGTGCCAAGAGTTTTGTGCGTTTCATGGACACCTTTCCCTTTCTATGAGGGCGCAGCGCCCCCTTTGATGTGCTGATTCTATCACAAAAAAACGACACGAAGCGCATTCGTGTCGAAACTGGTTGTTTTTTGTGCGCAAATCGTCATGCGGACTGCTGCGGACGCGGCAGCAGAAGCGAGAGGATGAACATCTGGTCTTTCGTGTCGATGCTCATATGCCCGTCGTACTTCTCGATGATATAGCGGATGGAGCGCAGTCCGAAGCCGTGGTACTGTGTGTCCTTCTCCGTCTTCGGCAGTCCCTCGTGCATTTCCGGCGGCTTGCTGCAAAAATTCTCGAAGACAATCTGCGTCATGCCCACCACGTCGCTGACGCGGATATTGACGCTGCGGTTTTCGGGCGCTTCCGCCATCACCGCCTGAATCGCGTTGTCCAGCGCATTGCCGAAGATGGAATAGATATCGGACTTTTCAATGGGCGCGAGCAGCGATACATCCAGCATCGTCGTCAGCAGAATGTGATTTGCGCTGCAATACAGGCTCTTTTCAGACAGCACCGAATCCAGCGCCGCATTGCCCGTGTGGAACGTGTACTCATAGCGCTGAATCTCCTGCTCCACCTCGTCAAAAAACGCCGCGTGTTCATCCAGCTGCTGTGCCCGGCGGTAGGTGTCGATGTGGTAGCGCAAGTCGTGGCACTTCATGTTGATGCTGTCTATCGTCTTGCCCAGCAGCTGATGCCTGGATTCCTCCCGTGCCAACAGGCTCTCGATGATTTCCTTCTCACGGCGTATTTCGTCGGCGTACATGCACTGATAAATCAGCACCATCACCATAATGACCGAGAGAATCGAGAACAGGCGGTCAAGCAGCGAAATATCCGTCGGCAGCGACACAGAACGTACGAACACCGTCAGCAGCGTCACCAGCGTCAGGAACAGCACCTTCCAGTTGCCAAGCTTCAGATCTCCGTTCTCCGGAAAGCGCCGCACGAACATCAGGTAGCACACGGCGTACACCACCACAAACGATGCGCCGGAGAGCAGATAGAACAGCGGATCACGCGGCTTGGCCATCCAGCATGTCGCCAATCCGCCAACCTTGAACGCCAGATTCTGAATCGCATAGGAGGAAATGCCGATACAAAGCGCATTCGTCGTCGGAATGTCCATCGTCAGGCACAGCACCAGCAGCGATTCGGCAAAAATCGCTGCCACGCGCGCAAAGCGATGCCCCAGCAGCGGATGAAACCATGCCAGCACCAAGTAGCACAGCACCACCGGCAGCACAATTTTCAGCGGGCGCAGCCGCGACTTCATCCGCACAACGAACAGCCCCTCCGCCAGCAGAATCTGCACCGCGAAGAACATATGGAATGGAAAATCATTGTTCAGATAATTCGCCAAGTTCGTCAGCATCTTCGTCACCTCACGCCATAATAGCGGTTGACCGCATTCAGAAAGTCCCTGCGCATCGCGCGCGACAGCGGAATCGCCTCGCCGTGAACCGTCACATCGTTCTTTCCGACCATCGTCACGAAGCCCAGATTGACGATATAGGAATGCGAGCTTCGGCTGAATTCCGCGCCCAACTGTTCCTCCGCCTCCTGCAGGGAGGAGCGGACGGGGAATTCGCCCTGCGCCGTATGATAAATGACATGGTGATTGCTGCCCTCGGCATAGTAAATCTCGTTTTTCTCCAAGAACAGGATGTTGTCTTTCGTTTTCAGGCAGATTTTCGACTGCCGGTACTCCACCCGCTTGAACGCCTTGTTCAGCTTCACAGTCAGCCCCGGCAGCGTCACCGGCTTGACCAGAAAGCCGATGGCGTCCACCTCATAGCCGCGGATGGCGCACTGGCTGAGACGCGTGGTGAAAATCAGGATGGCGTCCGGGTGAC
>ENA-ORRU01001201-ORRU01001201.1-human-gut-metagenome-genome-assembly--contig:-NODE-1201-length-16396-cov-3.802888_pt1 | contig 16396 bp, 9 predicted proteins | sample MGYA00242184_ERZ509151 | MGnify/ENA primary metagenome ERZ509151 (study PRJEB26280, sample SAMEA2338667) | human gut metagenome | biome: human gut; feature: human-associated habitat; material: faeces... | reverse complement strand
CAACTACCAGCGCCTCAAGCCCGTATATGACGCCTTCCAGAAGGCGAAAGACAAGCCGAGCTTCAAAGCAAAGCACGAAGCAGAGCTTGTGATTTTCGAGGCGGCACGGAGTACGTTGCTTGCCATGCAGGGCAATGAAAAGCTGCCGAGCTTGAAGACGCTCCAAGTGGATCAGCAGAGACTTCTTGACGAGCAGCAGCGGCTTTATGACGAACGTGCGAAGCTCAAAAAAGAAGCTCGGATGATCGACACCATGAAGGCAAATGTAGATATTTTCCTCAAGCCGAGTGTAGTCCAAGAGCCTGAGCAAATTCGAGATAATCAGAGAGAATAACAAAAAGACTGTGCTGGTTTTTGACCGGCACAGTCTTTCCCTTTAGCTGTATATCATCCAAATCGAAAATGATGAACGTCTCGTGCAAATCGGTCGTATTCACCCAAAGTTTACGAAACTCTATTGAATAGCAGACCTTCTTGTGCTATAATATAAGTTAGGTTTATTTTACATACTTTGCTGAGGTGAAAGTCATGAAAGCAAGCTACAAAAAGTTGTGGAAACTGCTCGTCGATAAGGAAATGAGCAAGGGTGATCTTCATAAGGCGTCCGGTCTTTCTTCAAGCACAATGACCAAGCTCAGAAAAGGTGAAGACGTGTCAATGGAAGCTCTGAGAAAAATCTGCATTTGCCTTGACTGCAATATCGGTGACATTGTGGAGTTTGTCCCTGACAACACAACACAGTCCTAAATATGGGACAGGCAATATGGTACAGTATGCTATTAGGAATGGAGCAAATATAATGGATCAGACGCACCCTTATAACGGCAGCTTAACTGCTGAACAGTTTCTCTTCTACGAGATAAGAATTGCTGCAAAATACTATGTTTCTGGCTTGAAAATTGATGAGGCAATCGAGCGGATTAAGAAGAATAACCTCTTTCAATATCCAACAGAGAGACAAGTTTCCCGTTTGGCAAGAGCTTGTTATAAGCGGCTGGACGCGCTCGGCAACGATCAGCTTGTTCACGAGCTTGCCTCTGCACCAAATGAGATTGCAAAGCAGATCAATCTATACGCAGTGATGAGGTATAATCGTTTGGTCTGGGAGTTTATGATTCAGGTGATAGGCGAAAAATACCGCAATCAGGACATGAACTTCTCAAGGAAAGACATGAATGCGTTTTTTTCCAGATTGCAAGCACAGGATGATTCTGTTGCCGCTTGGAGTGATGCGACAATCACCAAAATCAAAAGTGTTCTCGTTCGGATGCTGATAGAGACAGGGTATCTGGACGGGCTGAAAGACACCACGCTGAATCCCGTTTTTCTCTGTGAAGAACTTGAACGAGGTATCGAAGCAAACAACGATTATGATGCACTTCCGGCATTTAATTACTTTAGATAGGCGGGCGGACACGACCATGATAAAACAGGAATTAGACAGGATCAAAGAGCGTATCTCGAATAAGGATTTCCTTGAAAACAAAGGGCTGAGCAACGAAGTTGGTATCCATGTTTTCTGCTACAAAGCGGAGGATGAGTTGATCGTTCAGGATTATATTCGCAGATTAAAAAGTGAGGTGAACACGCCATATCGGATCATTGAGTGCGACCTTTATGAAGTGTTTCTCTCCCTTTTGGAGGACAAGCGCATTCTGAAATCAGTTGCAGGGTTAGAAGAAAAACGAGGCAAAAAGTATCTTCTGGATCAGTTGCAGAAGATCGCCACACCGGAAGCTCTCCTTGCCAAGATGGACTATTCACCCCATATCAAAGGGCAGGATGTTCTCTTCATGACAGGCATTGGAAAAATTCATCCGTTTATGCGTTCCCATAAGATGCTTGATAGTATGCAGCATCTCTTTGAAGACATCCCTATTGTGATGTTCTATCCCGGAACCTTCAATGGACAGACGCTCAATCTATTCGACGAGTTCAAAGAAGGCAATTATTATCGGGCATTCAATCTGCTATAATGGAGGTAGCAACGTGAAAATACAGAATATGTTCCAGAAGGACATTGAAAGAGACATCAACGGCGTTATCAAGGTTATGCAGGATGATGACCGGAGTTTGGAACAGGAACTCAGCGAATACATAATTACCAAGGAGCTTCGCCGTCACTTCCGCACATTCTTTGACAACTACACAAAGGCTATCGACCAGCCGACTGATAAAATCGGCGTGTGGATTTCCGGCTTCTTTGGAAGTGGTAAATCTCATTTCCTGAAAATCCTCTCTTACCTGCTTTCCAATCAGGAAGTCTGCGGTAAAAGAGCGATTGACTACTTTGCAGACAAATTCGATGACCCGATGATGTATGCTCAGGCGGTTAAAAGTGTGTCCGTGCCTACGCAGTCTATCCTTTTCAACATTGACATCGAAGGTCCTCTCACGAAGGATAAGACCGCAGTGCTGCGCGTCTTTGCAAAGATGTTCTACAATCACTGCGGGTTTTACGGCGATGATCTGAAAATTGCCAAGCTGGAACGCTTCATTGAAAAGCAAGGCAAGACGCAGCAGTTCCGCGAAGCCTTTGAGAAGGTCAATGGTGCGCCTTGGACGGAGACCCGCGATTCCTTTGCGTTCTTTGAGGATGACATTGTTTCGGTTCTGCAATCTACGCTCGGCATGAGCGAACAGGCGGCGCGGAACTGGTTCAATGGTGAGGAAACGAATGAACTGAGCATCGCCCAGCTCGTAGCTGACATTCAGGAATATGTAGACGGCAAGGGCAAGGATTTCCGACTGCTGTTTATGGTGGATGAAGTCGGTCAGTACATTGGTGACGATGGTGACTTGATGATCAATCTGCAATCTCTTGTAGAAGAGATTGGCATTCGCTGCCACGGCAAGGTTTGGGTCATGGTGACAAGTCAGGAGGCGATTGACTCCGTTGTCCATATCACCGGCAATGACTTTTCCAAAATTCAGGGACGCTTCAATACGCGCCTCAGCCTTTCCTCGTCCTCCGTTGATGAAGTTATCAAAAAGCGTGTTCTGGCGAAAACAGATGCGGCAGATCAGCTTCTTCGCATGGTCTATGACAAGGAACACGCCGTACTCAAAAACCTCTATACTTTCAACAATCCCGTTCTTGACATCAAGGGCTTTACGGATGGTGCGGAGTTTTCTGCAACTTTCCCCTTTGTGCCGTACCAGTTCATCGTGATCCAGAAGGTACTTGCCGAGATTCGCAAGCACGGCAATTCCGGTAAGCATCTGTCCGGCGGTGAGCGTTCCATGCTCTCCGGGTTCCAAGAAGCAGCACAGGATGTGAAGGATAAGGATGAAAACGCTCTGGTTCCGTTCCATCTGTTTTACAATACAGTTCACACATTCCTCGAAAGCCCCATCCGACGGGTTATCGACCGCTGCCAGACTGCGGCAGACAATCACGATGGGCTTGAGCAGCAGGATGTCAGCGTCCTGAAGCTCCTTTACCTTGTACGTTATATTGAGGACATCAAGGCGAATATCGACAATATCTCCATCCTCATGATCGATGACATCCGCACAGATAAGATTGCGCTGCGGGCATCGGTTTCCGCCTCGCTGGAAAGGCTTCTCTCGCAGAACTACATTTCTCGCAATGGCGATACCTATGCCTTCCTGACGGACGAGGAACAGGACATTGCCATCGACATCAAGAACACACCGGTTGACAGCGCACAGGTCATCACCAGCATTGCACAGACCGTTTACGGAGAAATCTATCCCTCCAAGAAATTCAAACATGACAAGTATGACTTCGCCTACGACCAATACATTGACGAGACCCTGAACGGCTCTGCTTGCGGAGGAATGCGGCTTCGCATTGTTACCGTGGCAAGCGACTACTACGGTGCGCCGAACGAACGGCTTATTATGGATTCTCAGGTCAACAACGAAGCAATCGTTGTGCTCTCCAATGAGACGCCGTATTTTGATGAGCTGGAACAGGCGATGAAGATCCGCAAGTATGTCAAGCAGCGGAACGTATCTCAGCTTCCCGAAAGCATTCAGGACATTATCCGCAAGCGGCAGCAACAGGCGCGCATTCTGGAAGAAAGAGCGCGTAGCTATATTGAAAAAGCTATCGTCGGTGCAAAGGTCATTGTCCACGGCGAGGTCATGGACATCAAGACTGGCAACGCGAAAGACAAGCTGGACGCCGCGATGAACGGTCTGGTTGAGAGCGTCTATTCCAAGCTCAACATGGTCAACCGGTTCGTAGAGAGCGACGCAGACATTCTTTCCATCCTGAATGGAACGGATGACGGGCAGATTGCCTTCACCGGTCAGGGCGCAAACAACGAGGATGCGCTGAACGAGATCAGCCAGTGGCTTGAGCTTCAAAATCAGAAGATGCTCAGCACCTCAATGGGCGATGTGCAGCGCCGGTATCAGGCGATTCCCTACGGCTGGCGTGAAATTGATATTGCTGCGCTGATTGCTCGTTTGATCTCTCAGCAGAAAATCTCCATCAAATACGGCGGTGCTTTGGTTGGCAAGGACGAGCGTAGACTGGTTGATTATCTGCGCAAAAAATCCGAGATTGACAAGGCAGTCGTTACCCGCAGAATTGCCCCGTCCGAGGACCTTATGCGCAAGAGCATCGCCTTCCTCCGGGACTATCTTGGCGCGATGGATATTCCTTCTGATGAGGATGGGCTGATCCGCTTCGTGCTGGACACCTTTACCCAAAAGCAGGAGCATTATCAGGAGCTTCTTGATAAAGCCTATTCTGAGTTCCGTTACCCGGAAAAGGAAGTTGTCACAAAAGCCCACGACCTTATGAATGATGTTCTGAGTCAGCGTAGGGACAATGTTGCGCTTCTCACACGCATGGTGCAGCGTCAGGAAGACCTTCTGGATTGCTCTGAGGACATGGAGGGTGTGGAGTTCTTCTTCAAGTCGCAGCGGAGTGTGTATGATGAGGCACGGCGTCAGATGGAGCGCGTGAACAAGGAACGTGACTACTTTGCTTCTGATGCGGATACATTGGAGGTCTTCCATACTATTGCGACCATCCTTGCACAGCCGAAGCCCTATGACCGCATTGGTGAGCTGCCGGAGCTGATTCAAAAGGTCAAAACGGCATACTCCGGTCTGCTGGATTTGAAGAAGGATGAGGTTGCCGAGAATATCCGTCAGTGTATGCAGGACGTTCATCAGCTTGCAACCGAGGCACGGGATGCTGGAGTTCTGCTACGTCAGGCAGATGATTACTTTGTCGGCAAGCGTGAGGCGGCGAAGAACGCATCTTCTCTCACCGAGTTGGACGCTATGATCACCCAGCTTCTCACCTACAAGGACAATATCTGCCGTCGCATGGAGGTTATGTCTGCATCTCATCAGGAACGCACTACCCCGGTCGGTACAGGTACGGCACAGCCCGCTCCGAAGATGCCGAAGATTACGACACTTCGCCGGTATGACCTCTGCTCTGTCAAGCGTCTGCAATCCAAGGAGGATATTGACCGGTACGTCGATGGAATCCGCGAGAAGCTGCTGAAAACGTTGGAAAGCTGCGACGGCGTTCAGATCAACTAAAGGAGAATTACGAGCATGAATAAAGGTGCAATACAAAGATTTGCAATCTGGGCGCGGAACGAGCTGATCGCTCAGGTGTCGCAGAGAGCTTATCAGTATGGAATCACGAAGGAAGGCTGCGGCGAGGCAAACGCCGTGACGGTGGGCGGACGCGCACTGACTGGCGATGAGCAGAAGCAGCGCAAGGAGCTTGTCGATCAGATCCGCTCAAAAGGCTATACACAGGTTATGGAAGAGGTTGCCTACACTTGGTTCAACCGCTTTATTGCGTTGCGCTTTATGGAGGTCAACAACTATCTGCCCTCCCATATTCGCGCCTTTTCCGACAGTACCGGCGCGTTCAAACCGGAGATTTTGAGTGATGTCCTGCACCTTGACCTTCCGGGACTGAACCGGGAGAAAGTTGCGGAGTATATCGAGAGCAATGACACCGAAGGTCTCTATCGCTATCTGCTTTTGACGCAGTGCAACGCCCTGAACGCCCCTCTTCCCCGTATGTTTGAGAAAATGGGCGGCTATACCGAGCTTTTGCTGCCGAACAACATTTTGAAGCAGGACAGCGTTCTCGGTCACATGGTCGCGGATATTCCCGAAGCGGACTGGACGGATCAGGTGCAGATCATCGGCTGGCTGTACCAGTATTACAACTCCGAACTCAAGGATGACACCTTTGCTCTGCTCAAGAAGAATGTAAAGATCACCAAGGAACGCATTCCTTCTGCAACGCAGCTCTTCACCCCGGACTGGATTGTCCGCTATATGGTTGAAAACAGCCTCGGCAGAATCTATGTAGACAAGCGCAAGAACGAGGGCATCTATGCGGACGGTCGCGGCTTGGATGAAATGACTTGGCACGAAGCGGAATCTGAACGCATTGCAACAGAAACGCTGATTGCCGACAAAATGGGTTGGAAGTATTACTTGCCCGAAGCGGAACAGACGCAGGAAGTACGCAAGCAGCTTGACGAGATTCAGAACGAGTACGCCACGCTGGATGTCAAAGACATCAAGGTCATCGACCCCTGCATGGGCAGTGGTCATATTCTTGTCTATGCCTTTGATGTGCTGATGCAGATTTATGAGGCAAGCGGGTATAGCCAGCGGGACGCTGCGCAGAGCATTCTTGAAAACAACCTCTACGGTCTCGATATTGATGACCGTGCAGCGCAGCTTGCCTATTTTGCTGTCATGATGAAGGCACGGCAGTATGACCGCCGCGTATTCTCCCGTGGCATTCAGCCTCATGTGTATGCTATCGTCGAGAGCAATGGGCTGGACAGCAGCTCCGTTGAATACTTCACCAACAACGATCCGAAGCTCAAGAAGGACTTTGGAACTCTGATGGACGAGCTGCGAGATGCAAAGGAATATGGTTCCATTCTGAACATTTCTCAGGTGGACTTTGCCGCCCTCTATGCCAGAGTCGAGGAAGTGCGGGCTGACATCAGTATGTTCCGCGAGATCGTGTTGAACAGCATTCTGCCGCTGATTCAGGCTGCTGAGGTTATGGCGCAGAAGTATGACGTGGTGGTCACGAATCCGCCGTATATGGGGATTAGTAACGCATCAGAAAAGCTAAATCAATATGCGAAAAAGGCTTATCCTATTTCAAGGTATGATTTAAGCACTATCTGCATGGAGAAAACTCTTTCCATGTGCAATAAGACCGGAATGATGGCAATGATAAACATTCCTGTTTGGATGTCTAAGTCGAGTTTTGAAGACCTCAGATACTCATTGCTGACTAAACATACATTTGTAAATATGCTGCATTGTGGAAGAGGTATTTTTGGATCGGACTTCGGTACAACTGCCTTTGTTATCAGAAAATCCTTTGAAAAAGGATATGCTGCAACGTTCCATCAACTTTTTGATGAAATGGGAGCGGTTGATTCTGTTGAGCAAAAAGAACGGTGGTTTTTTGAAAGGAAAGGTCTCTACATTGCTGAGCAAAAGAAATTCTTGAACATTGGGAGCTATCCGATTGCTTACTCAACAAGTAAACGGCTTTTGGAGATCCTTGACACTGAAAAACCCCTGAGCGACTTTGCGTACCCCCGTAAAGGACTAACTACGGGAGACAATGATACATTTATCCGCTTGTGGTTCGAGGTATCTGGTCAGAAATTCAGCATGACTGGTAACGGGCGCAAATGGTTCCCGATGACCAAAGGAGGAGACTTCCGACGCTGGTATGGAAATAACGACTACGTTGTAAATTGGGAAAACAATGGATTTGCATTAAGGAACTTCAAGGATGAAGATGGAAAACTTCGATCCGTTTTGCGAAATACACAGTTTTACTTACGAGAGTGTATTTCGTGGAACGATACTACTGCAACCGGAAAGATTGCATTTAGGTATCAGCCCGAAGGGTATATTTCCAATGCGTCCGGACCGTGCGTATTCGCAGATCACGACTTGTTCTATCTGTTTGGACTTCTCAATTCTATTGTGTCGCAGAAGCTACTTGAAATTCTGGCTCCAAACATGAAGTTTGAAGTTGGTCAGATGGCATTGGTTCCGATTATAAAGAAGCAGTCTAACTATATTGATGATTTAGTCCGCAAGACAGTCGATATAGTGAAGTCTGACTGGGATTCGTTTGAAACCTCATGGGATTTCAAACTTCACCCATTGGTTGAAAACCAGCAATACGCCGCTACTTATCATTTCGATGAGCAAAACTCTCCTGCTCATCATATTAGCGCAGCCTATCAGATGTGGGTAGCAACAACTGAACGAAGATTCCAGCAATTAAAAACTAACGAGGAAGAACTCAACCGTATCTTCATTGACATCTACGGATTGCAGGGAGAACTTACGCCCGAAGTTGAGGACAAGGATGTCACTGTGCGAAAGGCTGATCTTGGAAGAGATATTCGTTCCCTCATTTCCTACGCCGTAGGATGTATGTTCGGGCGGTATTCGCTGGATAAGCCCGGTCTGGTTTTTGCCGGGTACAGCAAGATCGAGCAAACCACAAAGACGCTTGACGGCGAGGATCCTGAGCTTGAAAAGTTCGCAAAGCAGAACGCGGATGGTTCTGTCTCCTATGGCTCCTATTATCACGAGGTCAATCAGGATAACTATAAGTCCTTCTCGATTGACACGGACAATATCATTCCCATCTGTGATGATGACTATTTCGACGATGACATCACCGGACGTTTTGTGAAGTGGGTCGAAACCGTTTACGGAAAGGAAACGCTGGAAGAAAACCTCAAGTTTATCGCAGATGCGCTCGGCGGAAAGGGAACACCCCGCGAGGTCATCCGAAGCTACTTCCTGAATGACTTCTATGCTGACCATTGCAGCACATACTCCGTTACTGGTTCGGGCAAGCGTCCGATCTACTGGCTCTTCGACAGCGGCAAGAAGAACGGCTTCAAGGCGCTGATCTATATGCACCGCTACCAGAGTGACCTTCTTGCCCGGATGCGTACCGACTATGTTCACGAGCAGCAGGAGCGCTACCGCACCCAGCTCACTCACCTCGCGGACGCCATCGAACACGCCGGAGCTGCGGAGCGTGTGAAGTTGACCAAGCAGCAGAAGAAGCTCCAAGAACAGGCACTTGAGATTCAGAAGTACGAAGAGAAAATTCATCATCTTGCCGATCAGAACATCCAGATCGACCTCGATGACGGTGTGAAGCACAACTACGAGCTGTTTGCCGATGTGCTGGCGAAGATAAAGTGACGAAAGGAGTGTAACTGTGGGAACAACTAAAAAGCAGCATTATGTGCCTCGTGTTTACCTCAAAGCGTGGGAAACATCAGTCACAACAGATCAAGAACCAAACAAGCAGATACAAGGTGTTTACAGACTTGACCACGATGAGAAACGTGGACATGGAACGCCAATAACTGCTGTACTTTGGGAATCCAGACTATATACTGTTGACTTTGCCCACAGCTACATCACACAATCTTGCCCAAAGATACTGGCTGATTTTGTTGAGCAGATATATGAGATCCTGCGAATAAAGCGTACACCGCCTGTTTATGGAAAACTTGGTTATAGTGTAATCAAAACGAAATCAAGCATTCGCAAGCATCTCTCGGAGATTGACCAATGGGATTTCTTCTATGACACAGGAGATCGCGCCCGAAAGAACGCCATCCTGAATGATATTCATGCCATCAACTCTTATTTGATTGAAGATGGTCTGGATTCGCATTTTGAAACACATTGGCAATCTCTATTGGAGCAGTTCATCACTGAAATGAACTCAGATGAATCGGGAATTGATGGGAAAAGCGAGAGGCACATTTCTATGGAAACAGCAAAGGATATGCTTGCGTTTTTCTTTATGATGCTTTGTCGAAATCCCCGGTTTGATGGGACAGGTATATATAGCTGGATTCGAGACGATATACTCGTTCCAGCTTTTCGCGGAGAACCTGATACACAGTCTGGCGAGAGCAACGGGAACGAAATTGAAGGATGGGCTGATGACTTTATAGATGGCTTATGGTATGCAGAACTATACCGAATGCTATATAAAAACAAAGGCGGTCATTTCCATACATTCTTGGATATTGGAAGTCAGCGGCTCCAAATGATTCTATTTGAGGCTTACGGCGATGCCGGAGACTTTATCACTTCGGATAATCCAGCGTTTCAATATCATAGCGTTCCAGAATCGAAAAACATGAACGGCTATATCTTTCCGTTGTCTCCCAAGTATCTGTTGTTCATAGGTTCTGGCAATCTTCCAATCAATATTGTCGATATGCGATATGCTGATCGCAACACAGTTGCCTATTTCAATCAAGCCATCAGCCGAAACAAAGTCCAAACGGTCATTTCGCGTTGCAGGGACTTATCGTAATGGCTGTCATTCGCAATTAAGGAGAAAGAAAAATGTCCGAAGAACGCATACAATTTGATCTAATAGAACGCTTTACCGCCCCTCTACCTGAGTTCTATCAAAGACGGATCATCTTCTGGCAGGACGAGGATCGAGAGTTCGAGTCTATGCTTGACGAGCTTTACATCCCCGATGTAACAATTCTCAAGCTCACCGGCACGAACAACTTTGCCGTGAAAAAGTTGCTTCTGCACGATGATCTAACAGGCAATTATCTGATTTATAATCCCTTCTCTTATGCTGACCCAAAGGATAATTGGCTGCTGGATATTGAAAAATTCAGTGAAGAATACCGTTCCGACCTCATCTCCACGCGCATGAATGAGCTGAATATTGAGGCAAGTCCGGCGATGCGCAAGACGGTAAAACTGTACGCAAAATTCTTTGACAGCAAAGAGCGGATTGAAAGGCTGAAAAGAATTGGGCGAGAATACCATACACCGTTGCAGCTTCATATTGACATTATGGCTGTGCTGGCAGGACTAAACGGCGGCTCTGCGCAGGATGTATTTATTGCTGTCCTTTCTGCAGGACAGGGTGAGGAAAACAATGCCGTCCTCAGCAATATCAAAAAGTTCGGCAACATTGACGCTTTCTGGCAGCTTGTCCGCAAGTACACGGGCTACATCCATGAGGATGAAAAAGCGCTTGACCTGTTCGCTGCCCATGTGCTGCTGACCGCCCTTGCGCAGACGATGAATCCCAGCGTTCTCAAAGGCTTGGAGCGTTTCATCTCTGATTCCAACAAGGCGTATTGTTACAGTATTGTCCACGAATGGCGCAACCACGAGGACAACGGTGCGCTCTGGGAATTGTGCCGCAGTGTGGAGCAGGAGTTGCATCTTGCTTCCCGATTTGAAAAGCAGGATATTGAAACGCTGCTGACAGCAGACATTTTCCCGTCCATTCACGAGGTTATTCTGAGCCGTTTCTTCTCTGAAATCGCAGATCATGTGGTAAAGACCGAGCTGATGCTGAAAACTGCGGAAAACCGCCGCACTTCCGGATGGATTGAGCGGTTCGAGAACTATTATGACTGTCTCTACTATGTTGCAAAGATGCAGAACTTTTATCAGGAGAATGCAGCAGGCTTCCATATCGTAGAACCGAAAGCAATCTGGAAGCTCTATACGGAGAAGGCGTATGAGATGGATAGCTTCTATCGGCACTTCCACTATGCCTTCGGATGCACTCTCAAGAACAGCAATGTGCTTCTGGAAGATAAGCTGAAACACGCAGCAGATTACGTTGAGGGGCTGTATCAGAACTGGTTCCTCAAGGAGTTGATCGGCTGCTGGACAAAAGCAATTTCTGACAACCTTGCCGCATTGGGTTATGTGTCCGAGATCGGCAAACAAAGAGACTTCTACTCTCACTATGTTAAGCCGCTTGCGGGGAAAAACTCCCGCGCTTTCGTGATTATATCCGACGCTCTGAGATACGAAGTTGCTGCGGAGCTATGCGATACCATCACCCGGACAACCAAGGGAACAGCGAAGCTCGATGCTGTTCAAGCAGTTTTTCCCTCAATCACAAAATTCGGTATGGCGGCTCTTCTTCCGGGGCGAAAGCTGTCTGTCAATGACGGCATGGATGTTCTCGTGGATGAAATGCCCACCCGTTCTACTGATGAGCGTGGCAAGATACTCTGTGCTGCTAACATGAACAGCGTGGCAGTTCAATACACGGACGTTCTGAACATGAAACGCGCCGAGCGGCGTGAGCTTGTGAGCGGCAAAGAAGTCGTGTATATCTACCACAACACGATTGATGCTATTGGTGACAAAGCTCCAACTGAGAAAAAGGTGTTTGATGCTTGCGAAGACGCTATGCAGGAGCTTTCCAATATTCTTCGTATTGTCATCAACGATATGCAGGGAACAGACATTTTCATCACCGCAGATCACGGTTTCCTCTACACATACAGTCCTTTGACCGAAAGCGATAAGCTGGGTAAGGACGCGATCAGCGGCAAGGTCTATGAAATTGGACGGCGGTATGTGCTGGCAGAACCCTCCGCAGCAGCAGAGTACCTTGTGCCGGTTCAGCTTGACGGTGAGATCGTCGGTACTCCGGTCAAGGGCTACACGCCTTTTGATTCCACACGCATACGGGTTTCTGGTGGCGGTGAGAACTATGTCCACGGCGGTATCAGCTTGCAGGAGCTTGTTGTGCCTGTTATTAGCTTCAAGAATCTCCGCTCCACAAGCAAGAAGTATGTGGAGGTTTCCAACGCAGAATTGAAGCTGTTGAGCGAAAGCCGCAAGGTGTCCAACCTGCTATTCTCTCTGGATTTCTACCAGCGTCAGCCAGTCGGGGAGAAGATTCAGCCCTGCACCTACTACATCTATATGACGGATGATGAGGGCGTGGTCATCAGTGACCGTCAGACTGTCATTGCAGACCGCACAAGCACAAATGCTTCCGAGCGCGTCTTCCGTGTGCGCCTCAATTTGAAAGCCGGTGCCTATGACAAAAACAAGATTTACCGCCTTGTTATCGCCAATGATACAGATGTCCCGGAAGAGGCTGAGTTCCATATTGACATTGCCTTTGCGGATGACTTCGGATTTGACCTGTGAGGGAGAAACAGAAAATGAGCGAGTATATTGAAACGGTATCAACAGAGGATGCAAACGCTGTAATCGACAACAAACTGCGCAAGGTATTCGACGGCAGGATTGTCCGCAAAGACCTCACAAAGAAAATCAAGGAAGGGGCAAATGTTCCCGTTTATGTCCTTGAGTTTCTTCTTGGACAGTATTGCAGTTCCGATGACGAGGATGTCATTGAAACCGGCGTTGCAAACGTCAAGCGGATTCTGGCTGAAAACTACGTCCGTCCCGACGAGGCGCAGAAGATCCTTTCTGTCCTCCGTCAGCGAGGCAGCTATACCGTGATTGACAAGATCACGGTTAATCTCAACATTAAGACGGACAGCTATGAGGCGGAGTTTTCCAATCTCGGAATCAAAGCAATTCCTATCTCTGAGGATTACCCAACTAAGTATGATCGGCTTCTCTGCGGCGGTATCTGGTGCATTGTCCAGCTTGAATATGAATATGTGGAAGAGGATAAACGCAGATCCCCAATTCTCATTCACAAGCTCACGCCTATTCAGATGCCTCATGTGGATATTGAGGAATTGAAGCAGGGGCGAAAAGCGTTTACGCAAGAAGAATGGATCAAGATTCTTCTACGCTCTATTGGTATGGAGCCGGATAAGCTGAATGACCGTGAACGCTGGCTTCTGCTTGCCCGTATGCTGCCGCTTGTCGAGAACAACTTCAACCTCTGTGAGTTAGGTCCGCGAAGCACTGGTAAATCCCATATCTACAAGGAAATCTCCCCGAACAGCATCCTTGTTTCCGGCGGTCAGACCACCGTCGCGAACCTGTTTTACAACATGGGCAGAAAAACCGTGGGCTTGGTTGGCTTGTGGGACTGCGTAGCGTTTGACGAGGTTGCCGGTATCAACTTTAAGGACAAAGACGGCATCCAGATCATGAAGGACTATATGGCGTCCGGCTCCTTTGCCCGTGGCAAGGAAGAAAAAGCCGCAACCGCTTCTATGGTCTTCGTCGGCAACATCAATCAGAGCGTGGATGTGCTGCTGAAAACGTCCAGTCTCTTTGACCCATTCCCTCCCGAAATGGGAACGGACACGGCATTTCTCGACCGTATGCACTGCTACATCCCCGGCTGGGAGATACCGAAGTTCCGCCCCGAACATTTCACCAATGACTACGGATTCATCACCGACTATCTGGCAGAGTTCATCCGTGAGCTTCGTAAGGAGCAGTACGGCGATGCACTAGATAAGTATTTCCGCCTTGGTAAAAATCTGAACCAGCGCGATACGATCGCAGTGCGTAAGATCGTAGGCGGCTATGTAAAGCTGCTGTACCCGGACGGTGAGTTTACCAAAGAGCAACTGGAGGAGATCCTTGTCTTTGCACTGGAAATGCGCCGTCGTGTGAAGGAGCAACTGAAAAAGCTGGGTGGCATGGAGTTCTATGATGTGAATTTCAGCTACATTGATCTGGATACCTTTGAAGAAAAGTTTGTGTCGGTTCCCGAACAGGGTGGCGGTAAGCTGATCCCGGATGGAATGTGCAATCCGGGACAGATCTACACTGTTTCGCGTGGAAAAAGCGGCATGATCGGTGTGTTCCGGTTGGAAAGCCAGATGTTGCCGGGCAGCGGAAAGTTTGAGCGCACAGGTCTTGGCAGTGACCGTGACTGCAAAGAGTCAACGAATACGGCGTTCAATTTCCTAAAAGCAAATGGAAAACGCATCAGCGGAGGCATCAGCACTGCATCTAAAGACTACATCATCAATTATCAGGATCTGCAAGGTATTGGCATGACAGGAAAATTAGCATTGCCTACGCTGATTGCGCTGTGCAGTATTGCGCTTGGACGGCCAACAGTCAGTACCCTTGCTGTTCTAGGTGAAATTAGTATCAGTGGTACAATTCTAAAGGTAGACGAGCTTGCAAACAGCTTGCAGGTATGTCTTGACAGCGGAGCAAAGAAAGTCCTGCTGCCGATTACAAGCGCCGCTGATCTTGGAACGGTGCCACCCGAATTGGTAGGAAGTTTTAATTTGATCTTCTACAGCAGCGCAGAGGATGCGGTGTTTAAAGCACTTGGTGTGGAGTGAAGAAAGGCGTGCTCTATGAAAACGAATGATAGAAAAATCACAGACCTGATGTCTACGATCCATACTGGAAAAACGCAACTTCCTGACTTTCAAAGGGGATGGGTATGGGACGACAGTAGAATAAAAGCACTGATTGCAAGTATCACAAATGGCTATCCTGTTGGCGCGGCAATGTTTCTGGAATACGGTAATGAGAGTATTCATTTCAAATCACGAGTCGTTGAAGGGGCACCTTCTGCAGACAAAGTAACACCAGATGAGCTGATTCTTGATGGACAGCAACGATTGACATCCGTTTACTCTTCGCTTTTTAGTGAGAAGGCTGTTAGGACAAAGACAGACAAAGGACAGGAAATAGAGCGATTTTATTATATTGATATGGTCAAAGCGGTTAACAGTACGATTGATCGAGTAGATTCTGTTGTCTCTGTTCCGAAAGATCGAAAAATAACTTCAGATTTTGGCAGAAAAATTGAGTTGGATCTTTCTTCTGTTTCGCAGGAGTATGCACAGAACATGTTTCCTCTGAACATTATTTTAGATCCCAGTAAATACAGCAAGTGGCAGATGGATTATATGCAATATCATCAGTATGATCCGAATGCGGCAAAGTTGTATATGGATTTTCTGTCTAAAGTAATTGTTCCTTTGGGACAGTATACAATTCCAGTGATTACATTGGATAAAGATACACCCAAGGAGGCAGTTTGCCAGGTCTTTGAGAATGTAAATACTGGTGGAGTATCACTTACAGTTTTTGAATTAGTCACTGCGATTTTTGCAATGGATAATTTTGAACTACGCAAGGATTGGGAAGAAAGACAGAAAAAATATGACTTCTCCGAAGCTTACTATGATTCCTATGTATGTATGGCTGTAAAGAAAGGCAGCAGCATCAAAGGATATGAAGATTTAAAAGGTAAGAAAGTTGCAGCAAAGACAGGTACACAGGGAGCTGACTGTGCTGAGTCTTTAAAAGATAAATATGGATTTGATATCACATATTTTGATGATTCCGCAACAATGTACCAGGATGTTAAGACAGGCAACACCGTTGCATGTTTCGAAGATCAGCCTGTAATGGCTTATGGTGTTTCTCAGGGTAATGGTCTTGAGATTGTAGCAGAAGAGAAAGATAACTTCTCTACACCTTATGGTTTTGCCGTATTAAAAGGACAGAACGCAGATTTACTCAAGATGTTTAATGAAGGTTTAAAGAATATTAAAGCGAACGGTACTTATGATGAGATCGTTGCAAAATATACCTCAGCGAAATAATTGAGAGACAAAGGTTAGGTAAGAGGTTAATTTATGAATCT
>ENA-ORRU01001190-ORRU01001190.1-human-gut-metagenome-genome-assembly--contig:-NODE-1190-length-16492-cov-14.350672_pt1 | contig 16492 bp, 17 predicted proteins | sample MGYA00242184_ERZ509151 | MGnify/ENA primary metagenome ERZ509151 (study PRJEB26280, sample SAMEA2338667) | human gut metagenome | biome: human gut; feature: human-associated habitat; material: faeces... | reverse complement strand
AAGCACCGCCCAGGTCCCGGTCCCGGTCCCGATCCCGACCGCGCCACAGGCGCCTTCGGCGCCGAACTCTGCTAATTCACCTTCACCCTGCCGGTATACATGGCCACGGTGACCTGCCTTTTGTACTTCCCATCCCTGGTGGTGAGCACGGCGGAATAGGTCTCTCCGTCACCGGCAAAATCCTTGCGGAAAGCCAGCTCCAGTCTGCCGGACAGGCGAATGGAGGCGGGCAGCTTTCCCTCCGGCTCCATGCGGCTCACGCCGCGGCGGGTATAATAAATCACTTCCCCCTTTGCATCGGGCAGACAGAAGAAATAATATTCATTGGCCGTATTTCCATAACGGCCGGTGTCATTTCTGGACAGCACCTGCACCTGCCGGATAGCAGCTGCCAGTGTTTCCGCCGCCAGGTCCAGTTCCTTTTCCTCCTGCCAGGAGCGGATGGACGGGAATATCAAAGCCCCTGCCAGGGATACCAGAAAAAGAATGACCAGCGCCTCAGCCAAAAGGAAACCAGGGCGGCAGGAGAGGACCCCATATTTCCTGCCATCCATAAGCCATCACCCCTCCCAAGGCAATAAAAGGGCCGAACCGCACCGGATCCCCTGCTTTTTTCTTTCCCAAAAGAAGGGGAATCGCCAGAAAGAGCAGGGCGAACAAGGCGGAAAACCAGATAAAAAGGAGAGCCGTCAGCGGCGAAAGCCAGAAGGCGGCGCCGGTGGAAAGTACCAGATCCCCGGTGCCCATGGACTTTTGGGAAGCCAGGTACAGCACCATATATATGGTAAAAACAAGGGCCGCCGATAAAAGACTGTCCCCGGCGCCCTGCCGCCGGAAAGCGGTCATGAACCCGGTCACCGCCAGAAGCAGGCTCCAGCCGTCGGAAAGATAACCGGTACGCCAGTCCTCCAGCGCCGCCAGCGTCAGCAGCAGCACAAAAAGGGCAGGGGAAAAGAAGGATGGGCCCCTCACAAGGAGGACGCCATAGCCTAAGACGCCTCCTGCCCAGAGAGCCTGCCATTTCCTGTGCCGCCAAAGGCGGTCCCAGAAAACCGTTCCTTCTTCCCCTGCCCTTTTCATCGTGCCTCCATGGCCCGCTAACCGCTGACCGCCTTCCGCCGACCAGTCCACCAGCTCACTAGTCCACTAGTCCACTGATCTCACTAAGTCACCGTTCCAAAAGAAGAATAGGTCTTCCCCTTGAACGACGCCACCACTTCCCCTTTCTCCTTCATTTCATAGGTCACCGTCTTATCCGGCGGCTCCGGCACCTTTTTCAGATATCCCTCTTCCCTGCTGCCTACCAGGCTGTCTAGGGATGCAGGATAGACCCCATTCTTCACATAGTACATCTCCGCTGCCGTGCCCAGGGTGGAAATATCCGACCGGATCCGTGCCACCTTGGCCTCATCGGTGAGGCCCGTCAGGTTAGGCACCGCCATGGCCGCCAGCACCCCGATAATAGCTACCACAATGATAAGCTCCAGAATCATAAAGCCTTTTCTTTTTCTTTTCCTTCTCTCTTCTTGCATGATGTGACTCCCTGCCGGTGCAGCTTTTCCGCCGGAAATGACTGCACCTTTTCTCTTTAAACCCGTAAGAAACCAATCAAAGAAAAATCCAAATCCCCTGGGGATATAAAAAGAACCATCTGCCATGACCTGCTAAGCTTCCCAATCCTCCTCTCCCACAAAGCGGCCTACACGCAGCCTGAATGTTTCATATTTTCGCTGAGCCACAGGAAGGATCCTGCCGCTCTTCAATACCACCCGATCCGGTCTGATTTCCGATATTTCATTCCCATTCACCAGAATGCCCCGGCAGGGAGAAATAAAAAGAAATGGCGACACATCGGTGAGCCGCTCCTCCAGCTGCCGCATACGGCCCCGCACCTCCAGCTGCCGGCCATCGGTCAAACAGAGCACCTGATGATGATCATCGCTCACCACGGCCTCCAGGGTAGACAAATCCACCACTGCCTCGCCCTCTGCCATTTTAAACATCATCTGCCTGTGCCAGTCCCGTTCCACAAAAGCAATCCCCCGTCTCAGCCCTTCCAGAGCCTCCTTTTCCGACAGCGGCGTCACAAGATAATGGACCGCCGCCAGCCGGAAAGCATCCATACAGTACCCCTCGGTGGCAGACAAAAACACAAGAGCCGGCTTCTCCGGCATCCTACGGAGCGCCGATGCCGTATCCACCGCATTCATGCCCCGCACCGACGTATCCAGGAAAACGACTTCAAAGAGCTTCTTCCGGTTCTCCACTTCCTGCAGAAACACATAGCTGTTTTCATAGGACGCAAAGCCCAAGGACAGGCCCCGGCTCCTCATGAACTCACCGCATACCTTTCGAATCATGCCCACCGTATCGGGCTCATCGCTCACCACTGCCACATGAACCATAGACTCCGCCTCCCTCCGGGAAACTCCACGGCATAAGAAACAATGCAAAGGAATCCTGAAAATACATGGGTTTATGAAATGAGATAAAGCGGAAAACCAACGAAGGATTTTCTTTCATTATCATATAATTTTTCATATGAGTCCAATAGAAAAGAATCATTGTGTATAAAGATAAAATGCGTTTATTGCATAATAGAATGTTTTATCCGTATGGGAAAGAAATGAAATCCCCCGGTCCCCCTCCCGGGACCATCCTGTTTCCTATCTCATTTCCATGCTGTTATGCCTTTTTGGAAATATAGCCCTCCACTGAAAGTGATATAATAAAAGTTAACTACAATCATTCATATCCCTGCCAGCGGCGGAAAACCTGTCCCGCTGCCCAACAAGCAAAGGAGGAATCATTATGGCATTAAAAGAATTTGAATTCGGTTTCGGCCATGGCATCCAGAAAGTCAGTCTGCCGGAAGAACATATTCTGGACGTACTGGAAGGGAACCCCACACCGGCCTGCGACGTAAAAGAAGCCACCCTGGAATGCATGCGTCATCCCATTGGATCCAAACCCCTGCAGGAAATCGTCTCCAAAGGAGACAAAGTCTGCATCGTCTGCGCCGACGTCACCCGTATCTGGAACCACTCGGACCAGTTCGTCATCCACGTGGTGAACGAACTGAACCTGGCCGGCATTCCTGATGATGATATTTCCATCCTCTTTGCCCAGGGCACCCACAGAGAACAGACACCGGAAGAAGACATCATGGTGGTAGGCGAAGAACTGACCAAACGGGTGAAACTGTACCAGCACCACTGCATGAACAAGGACGAACTGGTCCACGTAGGCGATACCAGCCGCGGCACCCCCGTATGGATCAACAAACATGCCGTGGAAGCAGACAAAGTCATCGTGATTGACGGCATTACCACCCACCTCTTTGCCGGCTACGGCGGCGGCAGAAAACTGATCCTTCCCGGCGTGGCAGGAGACGACACCATCCAGATCAACCACTGCCATGCCCTGGGAGAAAAATTCGGCAGCGGCATCAACCCCAAAACCCGCTCCACCCTCCTTACGGACAACCCCGTTTCCGACGACATGCAGGAAGCCAGCGACATGATTAACCCCTGCTTCCTGGTTCACTCCATCATCAACTCCGAAGGCAAAATCTGCGCCATGGTGGGCGGCGACCCCTACAAAGCCTGGCTGGAAGGCACCAAAATCGTCTACCGCATCCAGAAAGTCCCCTTCAAAGCCAAATGCGACGTAGCCTTTGCCTGCGCCGGCGGCTACCCCAAAGACGTATCCCTCTACCAGGGCTGCAAATGCTATGACCCCTCCGACGTAGTCACCAAAGAGGGCGGCATCATCATCGCCATCATGGAAGCCAGCGACATTTACGAACCGCCGGCCTACATGGGCAGCTTCAAATACGACACCGAAGAAGAAATGGAAAAAGCCCTGCGCCACCATTTCACCATCCCCTTCTTCGTAGCCTTCAACCTCTTCTGCATGACCCACAAATACCACATCATCCTGGTCACCAAGCCCGAAAACTTCGAAGCCATCAAAAAGACCAACCAGACCCCCGTGGCTACCGTAGAAGAAGCCTGGCAGCTGGCGCAGAAAATCCTGAAAGACCAGGGAAAAGACGACTACACCATCACCGTCATGCCCCACTGCGCTGCCATCGTTCCCTACCTGAAAGACTGAGATTTTTCCAAAATCCATGGAAATCAAAAAGCAGGATACCCCGCGGTCATCCTGCTTTTCTGATGCTTTGTCCTACCCACAAAAACGCGGTTTTTCATTGACAGAACCGCCATTTCTGACTATAGTAAAATGTGTAGAAAAGAAAGGGGGCGCGCCATGCTTCGAGCTTACAAACATAATGAAAACCATATACTCTGTGAAGTACCGCTGGAGCAGCTGGAAAAAGGCTCCTGGATCAACTGCGCCGCCCCGGATACAGCGGAACTGAATAAACTGAACGAACTCACCGGCATTCCCGTAGACTCCCTGCAGACCGCACTGGATAGAGAAGAACGGTCCCACGTGGAACTGGAAGACGACTACATCTTCGTCGTCGTCAATACGCCGGTGGTACTGGAAACAGACGCCTACGACGCCCTGCCGCTGGGTATCTTCATTACCCGCCAGTACTTCGTCACCGTCTGTCTGGAAACGAACTCGGTGATACAGAAATTCCTGAATAACTCCTTCACCTCCTTCCAGACCTATAAAAAAACCCGGTTCCTCTTCCAAATCCTCTCCCAGGCATCCTCCTCATTCCTGTTCTTCCTGCAGCAGATTTACAAACAGACCGACGTCATTGAAACCCAGGTCCGGAAATCCCTGCAGAACAAAGAACTCTTCCGCATGCTGGAACTGCAGAAATCCCTGACCTACTTCAACTTCGCCCTTCACGCCAATGAAAATGTGATGGAGCGGCTCATGCGTCTCCGGAACAGCCCCCTCCACTCCCTCCTGAAGATGTACGAGGAAGACGAGGACCTCCTGGAAGACGTAATCATTGAAAACAAGCAGGCATTGGAAATGGCGGAAATCTATACAAACATTCTGATGTCCATGATGGATTCCTTCTCCTCCATTATTTCCAACCGTCTGTCCCAGATCATGAAATTTCTGACTTCCGTCACCATTATCCTGGCCATTCCCACATTGATCTTCAGCCTCTGGGGTATCAACGTGCCGGTACCCTGGGGAGATGCGCCCCTGGGCTTCGTGGAAGTCATCCTCATCGGTATCCTGGTGACCATGGTGGCCACCTTCATCCTGTGGAAAAAGGATATGCTGTAAATGAAAAAGGCCCCGATTTCGGGGTCTTTTTTCGTGCTTACGATTAAAAAGAAAGAATTGAGATTTGAGGTGAGAGAATTGAGGTTCCGCGGCTTCGCCGCACTTCTTCAGAATCCCTCTGTCACTGCCGTGACATCCCCCTTTGAAAAGGGGGACTATCTATCAGCGGCTTCGCCGCCGACTTCCAACCTCCCCCATCTATGGGGGAGGGGGCCCTCGCTAAAGTTGCTCCCAGGGTTCTCCGTCCATCCGCCCTTCCGTCTGCAGTAGCGAATCTGCAATACCATCATAGTCATTCATCTGAGAGATTTCTCCACTCATCGCAGCTGTAGCGATTCTTAACTGCAGCGTTATCCAGCATGCTTCCACCGGTCGAAATGACGGGATTGGTTTGATGCCATCGTAATCATAGATTTGAGGTCCTGCGGCTTTGCCGCTGACTTCCACCTCTTCGTGGTCCCCCTCCCCTCTAAAGAGGGGAGGTTAAGGGCATAGAACAATTCCTCTATCTCCGAGGGCCTCCATGATTATGGATAGAGTTGCGGTCCAGCGGCACAGCCGCCAATGCACTCGATTTCGGCCTCGACCCCATCTACGCCCCTTCTTTCCATTCGAGGCCATTCTGTCCGTCGCCATGGTTCTGGAGGAAGAAACGGACTGCCTCCTTCACCCCATCCAGGGGAATGATCCGGTGGGACGGGGACTTGGACAGCACATAGACGTACCGGCCCTCTTCGTGGCGGAGGAAGTACTTCACGAAGTGGTCTTCGAAAATGACGTGGTACGTCTTTCCCGCTTCATCGGGGGTGACCACCAGGTTCCTGACCTTCCCATCCTTCATGAAGGTGAGAATATAGCTTTTCCCCACTTCCATGGATGGCAGCTTTTCCACAAATTCCGCCGCCTCCTCTTCTTTCTGTTTCATGTAGGCCGGGCTCACAGGAGGGTTATCCTCGAAGGAGATGGCCGCTGCCTTTCCTTCCCGGGCTGCTGCCAGCAGCCGCTCCGCCAGGAGTGCGAGGCCCTCCGGACTTCCTTCCAGGGTGAGTTCGTTCATGGTATTGGTGGAATAGGTGAGGAATGTATCGCCTACGTTGGCATTTCTTTCTGTATTGACAGTGAAGCTGATTTTCTTATGCATAGAGAAGACTCCTTTCTTCTACGATGATTTTCTATATCTATATTCATCATAATGAAAAGGAGTCTTTCTGTAATTGATAGCTGTCAAGAAAAAGGTTCCGCCTGTGGCGAAACCGGAAGAATTGAGATTTGAGAGTTGAGAATTGAAGGCTCCGCGGCAAAGCCGCCGTAGAAATCCTAATGGCCAGGACCTCAAATTGGTAAAACAGTAAGTCATTTCATCTGCCGGGAATGACAGGCCTGGTCCGTAGGGCCTGCTCAGCTCAAGGCCCAAGGCTAAAGGCTCAATGCCCCACCTCTACCCATAGCAGCAGGTCTCCTCAGGACGCCCGGTCTTCCAGGCCCTTTTTGTCCAGGATGTCCACGTGCCGCCCTTTTCTTCGGATAATGCCTTCCGTTTCCAGGGCCTTCAGCTTTCGGGATAGTGTTTCTGCGGTGGTGCCCAGGTAGGCCGCCAGTTCTTTCCATTTCATGGAAACCGTGAAGGAATCGGCGCCGCCGGAGTGGCAGAGGTCCAGGAAATAAGTGGCCAGCCGGGTGCCCACGTCCTCCATGAGGAGGAATCGGGACTGGGTTTCCAGATCCGCTGCAATGCGGGCGTTGATTTCCAGGATCCGGATAGCCATCCGCGGGTCTTCCAGGAGGAGATTCGTGAAATCGGAGCGCCGGAGTGTGCAGGTCAGTGTATCTTCCAGGGCATCCACGTACACGTTGCCATTCACTGCCCCAAAGAGGGCATTCTGTCCCACATATTCTCCGGGCCCCACGAGGCGGAGAAGCTGCTCTCTCCCGCTTTCCGAGAGCTGGTATACCTTCAGCTTTCCCGTGGCCACGATAATGAGCACCGGTTCTGCGCCCGGCGCATACACGGTCTCCCCTTTCCTGAATTGTCTCCGGTGCACCAGGGATTCCACCCGGTCCTGCTCTTCTGCCTGCAGGTGGCTGAAAAGGGGCACCAGTGCTACACAACGATGTTCCATAAGGATTTCCTCCTTGTCTGTTGAATCGTTCAAATTGCGGTTTGACGAGCTGTTGGGGTTTGGCGGTTGGCATGCTTCTGGATAGAGTCACTCGCATGGAGCTCCTAGCTTCTAGCGACTAGCAGCTAGGAAGGCTGATCCGCCCGCGGCGCTTCCATCCGGTATTTCCGTCAGTCATTCGTGCCGTAGGCTGGCCAGCTTTCCTAGAAGCTAGCAGCTAACAGCTAGAAGCTCTCACGCGTTTGACTCTCTCCACCAGCGTCGCCCCATTAGCTCGACAAACTGAAATATCGCAATCAGATCAGTTCCGTTTTCTTTACTTCCTCAATGGTCTTCGTCCCTGCCAGCTGCATGGTGATGGACAGTTCCTTATTGAAGTGGTCAAATACCGACTTTACCCCTTCAGCGCCGCCCAGGTTCAGGCCATAAATGACGGGGCGGCCGATGGCCACCAGGTCTGCGCCGCTGGCAAGGGCTTTGAATACATGGTTTCCTCTTCTCACGCCGCTGTCAAAGATGACCGGTACCTTTTTATTCACCACCGCTGCAATGGAGGGCAGCACCGCAAAGGAAGCAGGGCCCCCGTCCAGCTGGCGGCCGCCGTGGTTGGATACCCAGATGCCGTCAGCACCGGCTTCCATGGCAATCTTCGCATCTTCCGGAGACTGGATGCCCTTCACGATGACCGGAAGGCCGGACATTCTCTTCAGCTTGCCCACGTCGGAGGGCACGAAGTCCTGCTTTGCGGCAGCGTAGATTTCAGAAATATTCTTTCCCTTGCCATCGGCAGCGCCATAGGCAGCAAGATTCGGCATGGGCAGGGGGAACTGGAAATGGGTGGCAATATCTTCTTCCCGATATCCGCCCAGGGTGGAATCTACGGTCATGATGATGGCTTTTACGCCGGCCTTTACGGCCTTATGAATCAGGAATTCATTGAATCCGTCGTCCTTGCTCATATAAATCTGGAAGAACTGGGGTGCCCCCGGTGCTGCTTTTGCCGCGTCTTCCAGGTCTGTGCTGCCGTAGGTACTCATGGCAAATAGGGTGCCTGCCATGGCAGCGCCAATGGCCGTATCCACTTCCCCCTTCATATGGGCCAGTCCATGGGCCGCCGATGGTGCTTCGATGACCGGTGTCTTCAGGGGGATGCCAAAGATGGATGTGGACAGGTCGGCATGGGAAATACCGCGGAGTACCCGGGGAACGATGTGCTTGTCTTCAAAGGACCTTGTATTTTCCCTCATGGTCCATTCATCTTCTGCTCCTTCCCGGATATAGCCGAAAGCGCCGGGATCCATGCGGGCCTTGACCTTCGCCTCCAGTCCTTTAATGTTCAGTATATCAATGGGATGTTCTTCATTGCTTGTGTAGTATGCCATACTGGTTCTCCTTTGTATAAATAATAATTAGAATTAAGATGTAAGAGTCGAGGTTTCGCGGCTCCGCCGCTGATGGTGTCTGATATCTGCAGTCTGACGTCTATCAGCCAAATAACAGGAATCGGTCAGTGGCCAGCTTTGGGCTGATAGACGCCACCATTCTCCCCATCACCAATCCATCATGCCCTTTTCCAGTTTCAGGAGCAGGGCCCGTAAATCCCGGATATCTTTCCGGGTGAGGGTCTCCTCCATGGTGCGGTTGATTTCCTCTTCCAGGGGAGACAGGATTTCTATTTTTCGCTTTCCCTTTTCTGTGATGGAAAGAATCATATTCCGTTTGTCCCTCTCATCGGGACATCGGGAAATAAGTCCTTTGGCCATGAGACGGTCAAGCAGGGGCTTTACGGTATTCTGGCTCTTATCGATATGGAGGGCCAGTTCTTTCTGGCACAGCGGAGCATTTTCGCTGATGGTCTTCAGGGCTACCCACTGTTCTACGGTGAGGCCATGGGCCTTAAAGAAATCGTCAATCCGGTAATGTACCCGCCGGGCCGTACGGTTCAGAAGGTATCCCAGTGTATCGTCCAGTTTCATGGAAGGCTCCTTTCGGTAATCTGGCTTTAGTATGCGAATGGCCAGAGTCACCGGCATAGGAGCTTCTAGCTTCTAGCCTCTAGCTCCTAGGAAAGCTCCATAGCCTACGGCATGATATTCCACCAAAATCATGGATAGGAACGCCGCAGGCTGGCCAGCTTTCCTAGCTGCTAGCAGCTAATAGCTAGAAGCCCCGCACCGGTGACTCTGACCGATAGCATGCTAATCCATGGTCATTTCAGATAACTATCAAAGAAGGCAGTGATGATATCCAGTACTTCCTCCTGGTTCCAGTAAATCCCGCCATGGGCGGCTCCTTTGACCAGGTACCGTTTCGAAGGGATGTGATTCTTCCGGAGGGCCTGGAAAAGAAGGTCCGTCTGGCTGGGGGAAACCACGGTGTCCGCCGTACCGTGCATGAGGAGCATGGGGGCAGAGGTCTTTGAAATGTAGTGAATCGGATTGGCCGCTTCCGCCCCCTTCGGGTTGGCTTTGATGCCGCCATCTACCCCGCCGAAGACCGGGGATCCGTTCACCCAGAGGGCTTCCGTGGCGCCGGCAGATTCGTGCTTTTTCTGCACGACTGCGCTGTAATCATCGCCGATGTGGGTGAGGTCGGAAAGTCCATAAAGGTCCACAGCCGCCTTCACATCGCTGGTGACATTGAGGTTGTCCCCTTTCTCAAAGATCTTTGTACCACTGGTGGTCCCAGCCATGGCGGTGAGATAGCCGCCAGCACTGCCACCCACGATGCCGATCCGGTCCGGGTCGATGCCGAACTGGTCGGCATGGGCCTTCAGGTACCGGATGGCGGATTTCACGTCTTCCAGGGGCTGGGGAAATTTCGCCGTTGGCGCTACCCGGTATTCAATGGACGATACCACATACCCCGCCTGCGCCAGGTGCATCCGGAGCTGGATACCGTTATCCTTGTTCGCATTGATGAATCCGCCGCCAGTGACGTATACAATGGCCGGCAGTTTCTTGTCGGACTTCGGCTGGAGGATATCCATCTTCATGGCCACATTGGGATATCCCCGCATGGGCACCTGCTCATAGACCACATTGGAAATCTGGTTGATGAGGGGCGTCTTCACCTGCACGTCCAAGGGAATACTGGCCACCTTATCCTTCATGCCCTCTGTAGAAGAATCCACGTGTACATCCATGGCCATGACGCTGCCTCCCATCCATACCAGCCCTGCCAGGGCCAGGGCCATCCATTTCTTTTTCATCATTCCCTTTTCCTCCCATAAAAAAACGATATAGTAGTAAGTAAATAAGTTACATTTATATTACTACCATATCGTACTATCGTCAATCGTTTATGATAACAAATGCCTATCAGGAAAAAGATGGCATATCCGCAGCAGGGATACCCAATTATGCCCGATTCTCGTGGAGGAAGCCGATGTATTCCTTTCCCCAGACCTCGATGCTGTCCAGCACCGGCTGGAACCGGCGGCCCATGTCGGTGAGGGAATATTCCACCCGCGGCGGCACTTCCGCATACACTTCCCGATGGACGAGGCCTTCCTTTTCCATATACTTCAGCTGGGACGACAGGGTGGCATGGGTAATGTGGATTTCCCGTTCCAGGTCATTGAACCGTTTCGTGCCGCCGGAAAGGGCATGAAGAATGAGGATGGCCCATTTTCCCTGCAGCAGTTTCTGGGCCGTCACAAAGGGGCAGACGCCGAATAATTGATTTTCCATGATTGACCTCCTGATCTGGGGTGCTGGCGAGTAGAGTCACCGGCATGGGGCTATTAGCTTCCAGCTATTAGCAGTTAGGAAAGCTGGCCAGCCTACGGCGTGGGCAGCTTTGGAAACATGAAGTGGAAAGTGCCACAGGCGATTGATCTTTCCTAAAAGCTAACAGCTAGAAGCTAGCAGCCCTGTGCTTATGACTCTGCCCACCAGCACCGTATCGGCAGATCCGCCAATACGCAAGCATTCCATACTTACGAAAGGGAAACTGCCTTCTTGTGTTTCATTTTACAAGCAGTCGTATAATGAACGCAAGTATAGAAATAATACTATAGGGAGATGATTTTCATGAAAATGCCCGTAATTTTTGCCGGCCACGGCAGTCCCATGATTGCCCTCGCTGATAATGAACTGACCCGTGCCTTCCATGACCTGGGAGAGGACGTGGTCAAGCGCTTTGGCACACCGAAGGCCACTCTCGCCCTGTCCGCCCACTGGTACACCAGAGGTACCTTCGTGCAGTCCGCCAAAAGCCCCCGGCAGGTCTACGACATGTATGGATTTCCAAAGGAACTGTATGAAGTGAAATACGAACCGAAGGGATACCGCCCTTTGACGGACCGGGTCCTGTCCCTCCTGCCGAAATCTTCCATCAACGATGACTGGGGCATCGACCACGGCACCTGGACCGTGCTGACCCACATGTTCCCCGGTGCGAAAATCCCGGTGGTCCAGGTTTCCATCGATGGCACCGCGGGCCCAAAGGCCGCTTACGAAACAGGAAAGGCCCTCGCCCCTCTCCGGGATGAGGGCTATCTCATTTTTGGAAGCGGCAATATCGTGCACAACCTGTACAAGGTGGAGTGGGACAATGAAGCCGGCAGCCCCGCAGCGGACCGGTTCGATGCGTTCATCACCGGAAAAGTACAAGACCGGGATGACAGCGCCGTGATTCACTTCGATTCCCATCCCGATGCAGACTACGCAGTCCCCACGCCGGACCATTTCCTGCCCCTCCTCTACACCCTCGGCGCTTCTGCCGGCGAAAAGCCGAAGGTCTTCAATAACGTAAGAAACCTGGGCTCCATGTCCATGACCGGCTACGCCTTTGGACTGTGATGAAGAGGGCCTGCGGCCCAGGGCAGCGGCCTGTCGGCCGGGGCTATGCGTAGCAAGGCTCTGCCTGCCGGCATGGCTATGGCCTCTGGCCAGGGCTGAAAGTGCGGCGCATAAAAAATAGAAGCGCCGCGGAATATATAATTCTTTCCTTAAGCCCAGGCGGAGCCTTAGCCTTGACAAAGTCACAGCCTTGCCTGCAGGGCAGAGCCCCGGCCGCAGGCCGCAGCCCTGCTTGTCATCTTTAGCCCCATCCATCGTTCTATTTACTGTGATATCCTACTCCCTATTTTCCCTACAGGAGGTCCTACCATGTCCCTTTCTTTCAAAGTCTACCATTCCGGGCCGAAGGCCATTTTCGATGTGACGTCCACCATCATTTACGGCGAAAAGGACGCCTTCCTGGTGGATGCCCAGTTCCAGAAATCCAAAGCCCAGGAGGTGGTCCGGGAAATCAAAGCCCTCGGCAAGGAACTGAAGGTGATCTTCATTTCCCATTTCGACCCGGACTACTATTTCGGCCTCTCCGTCATCCACGATGCCTTCCCGAATGCAGAAATCCTCTCCACCGCCCAGACGGCCTGGATGATTTCCGCCACCATGGAACCAAAACTGAAAGTCTGGAAAGATGCCCTGGGTGACGACAAGCCGGACAGCTTCATCGTTCCGAAGGCAGTGAAAGAACTGCCGCTCCTGGAAAACCATGAAATCCGGATCATCCGGAATGAGGACGATGAGACTCACTCCTTCCTCTACGTCCCCTCCACCGGCACCATCCTTGGCGGCGTATCCCTGGCCGAAGGCAGCCATCCCTGGATGGCGGACACCAGGGGCCTGAATGAACTGGACAAATGGATTCTCCAGGTGGAAGCCATGAAGAGCCTTGCCCCTAAGAACGTCATCGCCAGCCACCACTATGGGGATAATCCGGAAGAAAGCCCCTCCATCCTGGACTGCACCCTGTCCTATCTCAAAGACTACCGGGATGCCCTGGCCAGCGGCAAGACCGCGGACGCCATTGTCTCCATTATGACAGACAAATACCCCCAGTTGGACGGCAAAGACACCCTCACCTTCGGTGCTAAGGTTATTACGGGAGTGGAATCATGGGAACGGAAAAACCTGTACCCTGGCGTAAGTCATCATGTGCTGGTGGATTTCATGCCGGCCAGTGCCTTTGATCTCGATTTCCACGACAACAGGACCTTCACCTTCACCCAGACCGGCGGAGAAGACAAGGGATACACGGATACTATGGACTACACCGCCGTGGAAGTGGCAGATCACGTCTTCATGGTGCACTGGCAGGAAAATAACGGTATCGCCGTCATCCACGTGCAGAACTGGAATACCCTGAACGTGTGGACCAACATTTATATCCCCGGCCAACCGGGGATTCACCTGAAGGGAAAAATGATGCTGAAGAAATGAAGCAAGTAAAAAAGCAGCGCTTTCGCGCTGTTTTTTATTGGGCCCAAAGGGTTGTCGGCCAATCCGGATGAATGGGGCTAAAGGTGGTAGGTTGGCATCGCTGCGCTCGCCCACCACCCTTAGCTCCATTCAAAGATCTGCGCCATATACTCACAAACCTTCATTCCTCATCATACATGGCATCGTAATTGGGATACTGGTCCGGTGCCTTTCCTACGGACCTCACAATTTCCGCATCGTCCTTTGCATCGTCCACTTCCCGGAGTACCCTGCAGTGGAAAGTCCACTCATCGCCGAAATCAAAAATATAAAGGAACTTTTCCCCTTCGTCAAGCCCACATCGGCCAGCCGTGTATTTCCCATGACCCGGGAATCATCATCCATCTCACCGGAATAGTAGGAATCCACATCACTCCAGGGGCGGTTATCCATGAAGAAGGCAGACATATGGTCCTCATCAAAATCATAGGCATCCAGGATGGCCGCGGCAAAATCAGACAGCAGCATGGACGCCGGCACCCTGATATGCCGGTACAGTCCCGAAATATGCTGATATAGCCCTGATGATTTCAGGGCCACGCTGATGACATAACCCTTTCCCATGGGAACAGCCTTCCGTCTTATCGATTTTTGTGCTTTGATTTTCGCATTTTTTCCTTCATCCATAGTCCCTACCCATTCATTGGCCTGGTCTCTGGAAATAACTCCCCTTTCAATCAACATGTCTAACAGGTTTTCCACGGCCCCGATGAGTCCATCATCATCAGCGGGTTTCAATAGGGAAATAAAGCTTGCCGTATTATCTTTTCTTTTCGTATATTTTAATTTTGCCATTTCATACCTCCCTGTTTCTGAACCATCCACATAGGCTGCCTCCATTGTACCCTATAATTCCCTTCCATACAAAAGAAAAAGCCACGCCCCTGAGAGGTTGCATGGCTTGCTGATAAATGATTCAGTTGGTGAATACCGTCGGCCCATCATATAAATGGGGCTAAGGGTGGTGGGTCGGGTGCCGCTGCGCTGGCCCGACTGGGTTATAAGTGCTTCGCACCGGGGCATAAGGGTGGTCCGCCGCCAAAGGCGGCTATTCAACCTCATGCTCCCGCTTCAACGAGCGCAGCGACTTTGAAGCCACAACCCGGTTGGCAAGCGCAGCGATGCCAACCCACAACCCTTATGAACCCTTCATATGTATGGCCCTCTGTCATCCATCCCGATAATTCTCTTACTCCTCCGGTTCCGTCAGGAGCAGGGCGAACTTGAAGTTCGTGGTGGCTTTGAGGTGGTGCCGATCCCCCTTCTTCATGGCAAAGTTATCGCCTGCCTGGAATACATAGTCCTTCCCCTCATGGGTGAACACCGCTTCCCCGTCCAGGGCAAAGAGCAGGGCGTCCCTGGGAGCTGCATGGTCCGGGAGGGTAGATCCCCTGGACAGGGAAATCACCGCAAACCGTACCTTGTCATTTTCAATAAGACCTTTATTGATGATCTGGTCTTCCCCGTAGGGCACCAGATCCTTCAGCTGGAATACTCCTTTTTCATTGATCACTTCATTCATAGTTTTGTCCTCCTTTTTCAATCCAATTTCCAGATAAACCGTATCCTCCGGTGCCGATACAGAAAGTGGCACCTGGGGCCCAGAAATAAAAGCATCCCCTTCTTTGAGAACCTGCTCCTCCCCCTGCCGGATCACAGCAGTCCCGGCGAGGCCATAAAAGAAATGGCTCTGTCCGTAGGCCGTATCACTGATATCGGTCCCCTTTCCCAGGGAAAAGAGAAGGATGTACATGGAATCATCTTCATAAATCCTCCGGGAAATCGTACACCCCGGAAGGGGCCGGTTGTCTTGTGCCAGGGAAAAGACCTGGCCCTGTGTTTTATATGCCATTTGCTTCATCTCCGATCTGCCCATAGTATAAGATAAACCGTTAAAAATAAAATTGACTGATATCAAGAATCATAAAAAGATAGAGAGAAAATAGCGGAACGGGCTCCGCGAAATGTTTTGGAACCTATTGATCCTTTCGAACCCTCCTGGATACCTGCTGCAAAGCCGCCACCATCTCCTGACCTGAACCCTATTTACTCTTCCGGTTCCGTCAGGAGCAGGGCAAACTTGAAATTCGTGGTGGCTTCGATATGATGCCGATCCCCTTTCTTCATGGAGAAATGATTTCCTGCCTTGAATACATGGTTCTTCCCTTCATAGGTGAATACCCCTTCCCCATCCAGGGAAAAGAGCAGGGCATCCTGCGGCGCCGGATGTTCCTGCAGCCCGGCCCCGGCTGCCAGGGAAATCACGGACATCCGTACCTTATCATTCTCAATGAGGCTCTTGTAGATGACCTTCCTCTCCCCGTAGGATACCAGGTCCTTTAACTGAAATACACCCTGTTCATTAACTACCGTATTCATAATCGTTTCCTCCTTTTCAGATGATCAATTCTTCATTCCGGAAACAGTATAACGAAAAAAATGAATAAAAGAATTGACAGGTGACAAGAACTGCCATTTTCCTGAGGAAATTCCGATTCATTCACAGAGTCCGATTATATAGAAACGTCCAAAATACATGGAGAGTTCCCACATAGAGGAATAGATACAGGAGAACGGATGCCCTATAGCCGCATCAGAAAATATATAACTCGCGGCACTGTGGAATCAGTGCGCCACGCCTCTCCCCAGTCACTCCAGCCGCCTCACACCGGATACTGCCTTTCAACCACCTTTTTCTTCAAGCATGGCTGCCGCTAAACCATTAATCACTTCCCCCGTCTATACAGGCAAAGCAAGACCACTTATCCTTCAGCCCTTTCTATATTAAGTAAAATTGACTATCATATTGGATAAGTATATAATTATAGTAAACGACAAAAGTAACTTTACTTAAAGCTGCACAACGACCTAAGCTGG
>ENA-ORRU01001186-ORRU01001186.1-human-gut-metagenome-genome-assembly--contig:-NODE-1186-length-16515-cov-9.948420_pt1 | contig 16515 bp, 15 predicted proteins | sample MGYA00242184_ERZ509151 | MGnify/ENA primary metagenome ERZ509151 (study PRJEB26280, sample SAMEA2338667) | human gut metagenome | biome: human gut; feature: human-associated habitat; material: faeces... | reverse complement strand
TTCTTACGTGGAAAATGGGTTTACGGATTCGAGAAATCCTAATCGCTATACCGAATAATCGCACAAAATTTTCTTTACATTTTCGATTTTTACAGGCTTTGCAAGGTGAGCATTCATTCCCGCTGCCAGACACTTTTCTTTACTATATCTGGTGCGGGAGCAAGTTTAAACAGCAATCAGACCTTTTACAATCGCCATTCCAAGTCCAATTTTTTCCTTTTTGAATTCATCACTTGACATTGTATCAAAGACTACCTGCTTTTCTATGAAAAGATAGTTAATTGGTTATCAACTGCATAGAAATGTTAAAATACACATAAAATAGTAATGTATATTGATTAAATAAATCCTAGATGATATAATTTAATTACCAAAAAGTGTGTAAATTTACAAAAACAAGGAGTTGAACTCATGGAGATTAAAAGAGATGCATACCTTGAACAGTTAAAGATAAGAAAAGATAATGGGATGATAAAGATTATCACGGGAATCAGGAGATGTGGGAAATCATTCCTGTTATTTGTATTGTTTAAGAAATATTTATTGGAGAGTGGTGTAGATAATGACCATATCATTGAGATTGCTTTGGATGGCATTGAAAATGAGGAGCTGAGAGATCCAAAGAAGTGTTACCAGCATATTAAAGATGCAATGAAAGATGACCAGAAATATTATCTGCTTTTGGACGAAGTACAATTTATGTCACGATTTGAGGAAGTGCTGAATAGCCTGCTTCGAATCAGCAATATTGATGTATATGTGACTGGAAGTAACTCTAAGTTTTTATCCAGCGATATTGTAACTGAATTTAGAGGCAGAGGAGATGAGATAAGAATATATCCGTTGTCCTTCGCAGAGTTCTATGCGGCTTTCGATGGAGATTATGATGATGCTTGGGAGGAATATATGATATATGGTGGTTTACCACAGGTGCTACAGTTTTCTGTGGAACGCCAAAAGGCTGAGTATCTAAAAAACATTTTCACAAATGTTTATATTAAGGATGTTGTAGAACGAAACAAGCTGCGAAATGTTGATGAGATTGATACTTTAGTAGATATCCTTGCTTCTGCGATAGGAGCTCCTACTAACCCAACTAAAATATCAAATACGTTTAAAAGTGAACGAGGCATCAATTACAGCAATAAGACCATATCCAACCATATAGATTATCTTGTGGAGGCATTTTTGATTTCTAAAGTTGACAGATATGATATTAAAGGTAGAAAATATGTGGGAGCAAATCTGAAATACTATTTTTCAGATGTGGGACTTAGAAATGCAAGATTGAATTTTAGACAGCAGGAACCTACTCATATCATGGAAAATATTGTTTACAATGAGCTGCTTATCAGAGGTTATAATGTGGATGTTGGTATTGTAGAGGCGTATGCGAAAAATGATGAAGGAAAAACAACTCGAAAGCAGTTTGAAGTTGATTTTGTGGTCAATCAGGGGAGTCAGAGATATTATATTCAGGTGGCTTATGATATGACCTCTGAGGAAAAGCAGAAGCAGGAATTTAATTCATTTAGAAATATCCCTGATTCATTTAAAAAGATCGTGGTAGTAAACGGAACAAAAAAGCCTTGGAGAAATGAGGAAGGCTTTGTAATCATGGGAATGAAGTATTTTCTGCTCAATGCGGATAGTTTGGAGTTTTAGAAATATTGCTGGGATATCGCCAACGAAAAGTAATTATAGATAGTTTACTTGACTTTGCAAGCTATGCATTTTATTCTATCAATATAGAAGTAACTTATGAGTTACTAACTTTAGAGTAGAGACATTAAAATCGGAAGTTACAGATTGGAGCATTATGAGAGCAGAAGAATTATGGAAAGCATATTGCGAGAAAGAGAATATAGATATTGATACTCCTTATGAGGCGTGGGGATTTGGAGATGCACCTGATCAGCTGGCAGACCTTGTATTAACGGGAATTAAGACTGCAACTGCATCTGCATATGATCTATATTTTATGGAAGGAGAAGAAGAACCATTACCACAGTCAGGTGATTATAGTGTTATTTTAAACTCAAAGGATGAGGCAGTTTGTGTTATTCAAACCACTAAGACTACAGTGGTTCCATTTGATGAAGTATCAAAGGAACACGCTTACAAGGAAGGGGAAGGAGACCGAAGTCTTGCATACTGGAGAGATGTTCATGAAGATTTCTTTGCAGAAGAATTTGCAGAAACAGAGCTTGAATTCAATGGACAAACAAGTATTCTTTGTGAGGAATTTAAAGTAGTTTACAGGGCAATAGACGTAAATTGAATTCTTAATACGTGAATTTATGAAATTCAAGTTTGCCAACTTTCCCTTTGAGAGAGGAGAAATCCTTTTCTCAAAGGGCTTTTTTGATTTTCGGATATTCGTAAACTACAAGACAAAGCTAAAACTTCATATACTCTAAGCACAAGGAGACCTCGGTTTGACTATGAAAGCACCGTGCCTTCCTTGAATTTCCGTGAAGTGGACGGCGCCCTCGAAGTCGCTGCGAAAAACGGATTGAAGATGCGCGCCCACACCCTGGTATGGCACAGCCAGAGTTTTGCGCGAACCTGGACAAACATTTACAAAAACAGCGGCGATTCCCTAAGTTATGTAAAGAAAGCCTTTGAACTCGCCTACGGAATGTTAAAAGCCTATAATGTTCAGGATAAAGTAACGTTATTCTACAATGACTACAATACCTATTTTGGCATTCAGAAGACGCTCAATCTCGTTGAATTTATCAACGCTGCAAAATCAATGGGCTGATAGGAAGTAACCGAATGGTTACCGCAAAAATCCTCTGCTGTATTACATGCAATGCGGCAGGGGATTTTTTTACAAAAGTAAAAATTTTACCCCTTAAAGTAAAATTAATCCGTTCAAATTCGATTGCATTTTCCTTATAATGGCTATATCATTATTTGAACAAGGAGGGTTTTATATGTTACTTAAAAAACGAATTCTTCCTCTGGCTTTATCTGCCATTATGGCTGTGTCCGCGTTGACCGGCTGTGGCAGCAGTTCAGAGAAAGACAGCTCATCAGGGGAAGAGACAACCCTGACCATGTGGACGATCGCCACAGAAAGCGACTCTTTCCACAAACCGTATCTTCAGGCAATCGAGGAGTTTGAGAAAAATCATCCCGGTGTAAAGATTAATATGGAAACATTTGAAAATGAATCCTATAAAACGAAGATCAAAGCGGCCGTCGCTGCCAATGAGCTTCCTGACATTTTCTTTACCTGGGCGGGTGGATTTTCCGAATCTTTCGTATCTTCCGGAAAAGTAATGTGCCTGGATGATTATTACAAAAATTACGAAAAGGAAATCAGTAAAGCCGCTCTTGCCAACGATATCTACGATGGCAAATTGTATGGTTCCGTAACTTGTACACCGGTATCCGTAATGTGGTACAACAAAGAAATGTTCAAAGAACAAGGTGTTGAAGTACCAGCCACATGGGATGATTTCAAAGCTGTCTGCAAGAAATTCATTGATGCAGGCATTAAACCGATTGGAACCAGTGTAAAAGACACTTGGGTACTTGCTATGCTTCATGATGGATTAGCACTTAAATCTGCCGGAGCAGACAAAGTCACCAAGGCCTTGACAAAACAGGGTCAGTCCTACAACGATCCGGACTTTGTAAAAGCTGCTAACTGCATCAAAGAATTGGTTGATATGGGCGCTTTCATCGATGGTGCAACCGGTCTTTCCAATGATGAAGCAAGTGCTTCTTTCTATGCAGAACAGGTTCCAATGTACTTCACCGGAAGCTGGATGGGTGGTTCCATCATTACCGATGCCGAGAACCCGGATAACTTTGCAGTTGCACCAATTCCTGTTGTCAACAGCGAAAATGCAAGTGTAACCGACTTCATGGGCGGAGGTTCCGATACTTTGATGGTATCCGCCGACACGAAGAACAAAGACCTTGCCGCTGCCGCTGCTTTTGAGATTACAAGAGGAGTTTCCAAATATGCTTACTTAAGCGGTGCTGGAATTCCGGCTTGGACCGTAGATTATGATGCTTCTTCCGTCCCTGCCTTAACACAGCAGGTAGCAGATATTGCCGGAAAAGCAACTTCCTATACATTGTGGTTTGATACGTTGATGTCTTCCGATGATGCTGGAGAATATCTGACACTCCTTCAGTCCCTCTTCGCAGGCGATCTGAAACCGGAAGAATTTGCTGCCAGCATGGATAAGCAGTTAAGTAAAAAATAATCACACGTTAATTTTGTGAATGGGATTTGATCCGGGCGGCTCCCAGACAGCAGCATTGCTGCAGTCCGGGAGCCGCCCGGCATTATAACGATTCGTTTAAAGGAGGATTTCATGGACAAAATAAGAAAAAACAAAACAGCAATCTTCGTTTTTCTCTTTCCTTCTGCATTGCTGTTTTTAGCCATTATTATCTTACCAATCTTTATGTCCGGATATTATAGTCTTTTAGACTGGGACGGCATCACTTCCGGCACATTTGTTGGTATACAAAATTACATTGAATTATTTACAGAAAAAAGTCTTGGCTTCGGCCCTACCGTGCGAAATGCCTTTATCTTTGCCGGACTTTCTGTCTTTTTACAGCTTCCCCTCGCCCTGCTTTTGGCTCTGACTTTGGCAAAGGGCATCAAGGGTGAACGATTTTTTGTGGCGGTGTTCTTCATTCCGGTTTTGTTATCCACAACCGTCATCGGACAATTGTGGATGAAAATATACAATCCACAATACGGTATTGTCAATTCCTTTTTGCATGCCGTCGGTCTTGACACATGGTGCAAGACCTGGCTCGGCGACCAAAAATATGCTCTTGCGGCCTGCTTTATCCCGATGCTTTGGCAATACGTCGGCTACCACATGCTCCTCATGTACGCAGGCATTAAAAGTCTGTCACCGGATATCCGTGAAGCAGCTAAGATTGACGGTGCCAATGACCACCAATTATCACGTTATATCACAATTCCTATGATCAAGCCGGTTTTGCGTATGTGTGTGATCTTTGCGGTAACCGGTTCTTTGAAGGCCTTTGACCTGATCTATGTATTGACCGGCGGCGGTCCAGCTCACGCAAGTGAAGTACCAAGTACCTTGATGATTAACATGATCTTCGACCGAAGCCGCTATGGACTTGGAAGCTCGATTGCCATGTTTATCATTTTCCTGTGCTTCTTTTTCGCAATACTGATCAAACGCTGTTTTCGAACGGAGGTGGACTAAATGAAAAAAGTAAAAACCAGTGTAATGTACATTTTACTGTCTATTTGGACATTGGTAAACCTATTTCCGCTGTATTGGATGTTTACCTTCTCCCTAAAGACAAATAAAGAAATCTTTGGCGACAACATCATCGGCCTGCCAAAAGAATGGCTGTGGAGCAACTATTCGGAGGCTCTCGATACCGGAAATATGGCACTTTACTTTGCCAATAGTGCCATTGTCACCTTTGCTACGATTGCATTGACTGTCATCTTTTCCCTGATGGCGACTTATGCACTTTCCCGCATGGAATGGCCCGGCCGCAAACTTGTCAACAGCATTTTTATGCTCGGTTTAACGGTACCGATTCACGCGGCAATCCTGCCAATTTTTATCATCTTACGCGAATTAAAGATGACAAACTCCTATCAGGCACTCATAATTCCTTACACTGCATTTGCATTGGCGATGGCGATTATGATCTGTCAAAGTTTCATTGAAAATATTCCACGTGAACTTGAAGAGTCTGCCTGTATCGACGGCTGTGGTGTCTATGGCATTTTCTTCCGCATTGTGCTTCCGCTCATGAAACCGGCACTTTCTACCATTGGCATTTTTACCTTTCTACAAGCGTGGAATGAGCTTATGTTTGCCGTCATCTTTATCAGTGACAGTAAATATCGTACATTGTCGGTAGGTATCCAGGCACTTTCCGGGGCTTACACGACCAAATGGGGGCCGATCGGTGCTGCTCTTGTCATCGCCACATTCCCGACACTCATCATTTATTGTTTTATGAGCAAAAAAATACAAGAAAGTTTAATGGCAGGTGCAATTAAAGGATAAATGAGCTATAATAAATTTATTTTATAGTTATTTTTTGGGGATATAACGCACTATGAAGAAATGTTTTATGTCATTGGGGCTTCGGGAAAAAATTCAGTTTTTGTTTATTTGTACAATGATTGTATGTATTTTATTCTGCTCAGGTATCTTCTATCTGATTGTGGAAAATCAAATGCAGCAATCGATCGCCGACAAAGAAATCAGTAATCGAACTGCTATTTCCAATAACTTGGACAGCACCATGAAGTCCATTAACAGCATCAGCCACCTTACCATGCTTCGCAGCACTGTACGCACTTTTTTACTTGCAGAGAGTAATTCTACTTCTTGCACACGAAATGCTCTCCAGGAGATCCACGAAATTCTAAATACATTTAATCTTTCCTGTAATGTTGTGATTCTCCGCATGGACGGCCAATACCTTAACACCGGTCCGGGAATCACCTATGTCAATACCGGCAAGATTTTTGAAACAGAATGGCTGGACGAAGTCATGGCTCAAAAGGGAAATTACGTTATTAAAGCAGACACTCGCGATGCCTTTCGCTCAAACATTGGCGAAATGGTGTCTTTTGTCCGTGTCATCAATGACATAAACACCCAAAAACCGATCGGTATCCTGGCAATCAATCTCCCAAGCCGCTTCTTTGAACAGGCATTTGAAGGGCTTTCCGGCGAAACCAGCCATTTTGCTCTTTATGACACATCCGGCAGATTAATCTGCAAGGATAATGAAAGCACATTTTTCTCTTTAAATCCGGAAAATCTACTTCAAAACACGCGCGAAGAAACGGACAAACTATTTTACAAAAGTATATTTACCTGCGACACATTGGGAGACTCTCATTTCATCCTTGCTTCCCGTCTGGAAGTACGGATCTTAGACGGGCTCCCTGCCAAATTACTGGTCGCTTTGATCATCGGCGCTTTTATACTTCTAGCATTTATGTGGCTGATCAATACTTATATTGCCAAAAATGTCATCTACCCGATCCAGCGTTTGGTCGACAGCATGGCCGAAGTGCAAAACGGCTGGCTGCACCGCGTTAGTATGAATGTAAACGATGACGAGATCGGTCTTTTAAAAAACAGCTACAACGCTATGCTGATTGAGATCAATCAATTGATCGAAGAACTTCTTCAAAAAGAAAAAACACTGCGGATGGCTGAATTAGATGCTCTTCAGGAGCAAATGAAGCCCCACTTTTTGTATAACACTTTGGATATGATCCGTTATATGGCTTTGGAAAACCGAACCGATGAAGTATATAATATGTTGGAAACTCTTGGAAATTTTTACCGTCGTTTCTTAAGTAAAGGAAGCACGGACTTGTCTCTGGGAGAAGAAATAGAAATTGTAAAAAGCTATCTTACACTGCAGAGAACACGTTTTGAGGATATTTTTACAGATGAATATGAAATTGAAGAAGGCCTGTCTTCCATCCGTGTTCCGCGCCTGATTCTGCAGCCGCTCGTAGAAAATTCCATTTATCATGGGATTCGCCCAAAAGGCGAACATGGGGTTATCCGTGTCACGGTAAAACGTCAGGAAGATTTTCTATTTCTTAGCGTTTACGACAATGGAATCGGTATGTCCGCACACCAGCGGGAACTTCTATTTTCCGGCAAAGACAGCCGAAGTTTTGGATTTCAGGGAACCATTGAAAGAATCCGTTATTATTATAAAACGGAAGATGTCTTTGAGATACACAGTACAGAAGGGGAATATTGTGAGATTATTTTGAAACTGCCACTTTCAAATGGCTGTTAGATATTTTTGTTATAATGTAAAGGAGAGTGTAGTTATTATGTATCGTGTTATGATCATTGACGATGAAAAAGCGCTTCGCAATCTTTTAAAAGCATCGGTCGACTGGCAGGAAATGGGGCTGGAAGTTGTTGGCGAAGCAGCAAGTGGGATTGAAGCGATCAATATTATCGATAAACTTCGTCCGGACATTATTTTTGTAGACATTCGTATGCCCTTTATGGATGGCATCGAATTTTCCAAAATTGCGTTAAAACGGTATCGGCAGATGAAAATCATTATCCTGACTGCCTTTGACGAATTTGAATATGCAAAGCAGTGCATCGGACTTGGGATCACGGATTATCTTCTAAAACCGATCGTTCGCACAGACATCCGGGAAGCCTGCCAAAAAGCGATCCGCGAACTGGATGCCCTGCCTGCCGCCGTACCGGAGCAGCCCGTCCTGCAGGATGTCCCTTCGGATACGGAACACGTCAAGCAGTATATTGATAACCACTATCCGGATTCCGCTTTAAATCTCACCGCGATCGCGCAGAAATTCGGCTACAATCCGAGTTACCTGAGCCGCCGTTTTAAAGCTGACTGCGGCCAGAATATCTCAGATTACATCACGGCCTGCCGCATGGAAAAGGCCAAAAAATGTCTGGAATCGCGGATGCTTATGTATATGACGGCAAAAGAAGTCGGCATTCCGGATCCAAATTATTTTGGAAAATGTTTTAAAAAATATACCGGAAGTTCGTATTCCGAACTGCTCAAACTGCAGCTGTCCACCTAACCGGAAATCCGTTTAATTTATCATTTATTTGGGGAGGTTTCTATGAAATCATTACTTGAAAACAAATTGTACGACTGGCTGACTACTGCATGTCAGCTAATCGTGCTTGGCTTTTTATTTTTATTTACGAGTATCCCTCTTATCACTTCAGGGGCTTCTTTGACGGCGCTTTATCATTGTATCTCGCGCGGTCACACACAAACTTCCGCTCACATCTGCCGGGAATATTTTTCGGCATTCAAATCCAATTTTTTACAGTCTCTTGCACCAACAATCCTGTTTCTCTGCTACGGTGCCACGATGGCTGTAGATCTTTCCCAAGTCTTTACCGGAAAAAACGGCAATCTTTTACCGCCCTTTTTATGGATGGTAATCTGCCTCGTCCTCTGGGTTCTCGCCAATTATATCTTTGCCGTGATCTCACACCTGCACGCTTCATTTCCGGCAGTTATTCTGCTCTCCGTGCGCCTGATGGCAGGTCACATCAAAGAAACTTTCATCTTATTATTTACAATGGCCGGCGCCTGCCTCATCGTCTTCCTGGTTCCCGGACTTTTCGTCCTTTTTCCCGGAATCCTCTGCGGCATCGCCAGCCATCTGATTGAGCCTGGTTTAAAAAAGGCTCTTGCTATTGATTAATCCAGTTCTTTATAGTCAAAACTGCGGAATTCTGCTGTCTGATCGTATCCGGAGTAGTCCACGCATGCCATGCCGACAAATGCTCCGGTGAAGAATCCACCGTATGACTGGAGGAAGTAATCATCGGACAATACAGCGGCATCCAGTGTGCCCGGAATCTCTGTATAGTTCTTTCCGTCAAAGGAATACTCGTAGCTGTAAGACTGCTTTCTTACTTTTGTGCGAAGCCATACAAATTCAACATCATCCGGTACCGGAATCGCATCGTCGCGAAGGAACGAACGATATCCGCCACGATTGCACTCTGCCACTTCGATCACGCGGCCATTTTTCTCATTCCACGTAACGAAAGCGAATGACCAGTGCTTATCATTGTAAAAATTTGTCAATCCAGCCATCTGCTGATAGTTGAACGGATTAAATTTCACTTTCACTTCGGCATCAAAGTTAAATGCCTGCCAGCGTTTTGCCACCAACGAAAGCTCATGCTTATTGCTGAGGGATCCTTTTCCGACCAATGTCAGCCTGCCGTCCCCTGTCGTACCCATTTCCTCGGTAAATGGTACGCGGAGGGTATTCCACTCATCATGAAGTTTTGGTGTGTCAAATTCATCATGCATCGAATGATCTGCCGGTGCTTCTGTCAAGATTGCATCTTTCGGCGCATCCACAAGCACTTTTCCGCCATGTCCGCCCTCGATACGAGGCCAGCCTTCTTCATCCCAGTATACTTTCTGAATTGCCGTCTCACGGCCAAGCGGACACCAGCCGCGTGGGTCGATCGAACTTTCATTTTCGTGGTGCCACGGTCTTCCACACAAACTTGCATAATACCACTCACCGCCGGGAGTCTCTACGAGAGCACCATGTCCCTGCTTCTGGATCTCAAGTTCCGGCGTATCAAAGTTTGTAATAAACGGATCGCCAGGCTCTGTCTCAAAACTCAACGCATCTAACGTCTTTGAACGAGCTACTACTTCCTGATGTGTCCAAACGGTTCCACCCTGTGCAGCAAACAGATAATAATATCCGTTGATCTTATACAAATGTGGTCCCTCAACCAGTTTAACGTCCGTTCCGGCGTAGATCGTACGTGCTGTCTCCGGTTTTAATTTCATTGTATCTGTGTCAAATTCTGTCACTGTAATACCGTCAAAAGCATGGTGGTATTCGCGATGATCCCATGTCTGCTGAACAAGGTATTTGCGTCCGTCATCATCATGGAACAACGATGCGTCAAATCCCACTCCATTGACACGGATCGGATCCGACCATGGTCCGCGGATATCTTCTGCCGTCGTCAGATAATTGATCATATCTTTGAACGGTCCTTCGGTTACTTTTACATCCGTATAAATCAGCCAGAATTTTCCATCTGCATAGGAAAGATCCGGCGCCCAGATACCTCCCGATGACGGATTTCCTTTCATATCAAGCAATGTCGTCGTGGACAATGCGGATGGAAGAAGATTCCAATGTACTAAATCTTTTGACTCGTGCAGACGAACTCCCGGAAACCACTCAAACGTAGAGTTCGCAATGTAATATGTATCATCCACACGGATAATGGATGGATCTGCATTAAATCCCGGCAAAACCGGATTTTTAATCTGCAACATAACTGTATGCCTCCTTACTGTTAATCTATCTCTATCATACAGGAAAATGGAGGATTTGCAATATTTATTAGAAACAGAGCATTTGTTTGCTCGAAAATTTGATTCGCAGAATATGGATGTTGTGATCAAAATAAGGGAGCTTTTTTCTTGAATGTATAAAGTTATGTGTGGTGGTAACTCATGAAGATGAGTGGAGATATTGCAACTTAGATATCATTCTATGATTTAATCTAATGGAGAAGTGATATTGTTTATTTTTGTATATTTAGTTATACTTTTTTGCTGGTCTTATATATTATTTATAATATTGTACCGTTTTATAAGTCTCCTGTGGGTAGTTGGATCAAAATCGATAAAAGAGTATTGGATGATGTCTGTTTTTAATAAACGTAGAGAATTTTTTCGTTTCATATTGGTTGGTGTTCTGGCAACTGCTACTCATTATGGCATTTATTTCTTTTTATGTGTACTGATGTTACCGGCTATTGCATATACTATTGGTTATGCTATTAGTTTCATTCTGAATTTTTACTTGTCTAATATCTTCACCTTTAATACTAAGCCTACTGTTAGGAAAGGAATAGGGTTTGGTATCAGTCATTTTATCAATTATTTGTTGCATATCGGACTATTGTCACTATTTATATGGATCGGAGTTCCGGAGAGATGGGCGCCTCTTCCTGTGTTTGCATTAGTGGTACCGGTTAATTTTCTTCTTGTTCGTTTTGTTCTAAAATCTAAAAAGATATGAGTAAAGTTAGTGTTTTAATACCTGCATACAACGAGGAACTCTCTCTTCCGGAGCTCTATTCGAAGCTAAAAGAAATGATGGATTCTTATGCAGAATATGAGTGGGAGATTTTGTTTGTCAATGATGGCAGTCATGATAAAACATTGGAAGTTATTAAATTTTTGAGGTCACAGGATGAGAGAATTAATTTTGTTGACCTGTCTCGCAATTTTGGAAAAGAAGTAGCAATGCTGGCTGGTTTCGATTATGCTACGGGCGATTGCCTGGTGATTATGGATGCTGACCTGCAGCATCCTCCTCACTTAATTCCTGAAATGTTGAAATATTGGGAAGAAGGGTATGACGATGTATATGCAAAACGAATAACCAGAGGCAAGGAGAGTTTGATGCGTAAGTATCTGTCTTTGCTATTCTATAAGCTATTGCAGAAAACGACCCGTGTGGAGATTCTCCCGAATGTCGGTGACTTCAGGCTGCTAGATCGTTGTTGTATAAACGCTTTGAAACAGCTGCGTGAGAGCCAGAGATATACTAAAGGTATGTATTGCTGGATTGGATTTCGTAAGAAAGAGATCAAATTCGAGCAAGAAGATCGTATTGCCGGTACATCTTCGTTTAACTTTTTCAGCCTTCTGAGTTTGGCTGTGGAAGGGGTGACCTCCTTTACTGTAGCTCCTTTGCGTATTTCTACTTTTGCTGGAATTATAGTTTCTCTGGTTGCTTTCATATACATGTGTTTCATCATGTTTAAAACATTGATATGGGGTGAAGTAGTACAAGGTTTTCCTACTTTGATGGTTGTGATTCTTTTTTTAGGCGGGATACAATTGTTGTCTTTGGGAGTTATTGGGGAGTATATAGGACGCATTTTCAATGAAACAAAAAATCGTCCTACTTACATTGCAAGAGAATATAATGGTGTGAAACAATAGCTAAGATTATGAATGAAAAAACAGCACAGATCGGTATTGGGGTATTTTTGTTGATAATAGGAGGTTTATTTTACCTGATGAATATGTACACTCCAATATGCGGAGATGATTATCTTTATTCATTCTATTTGACTCCTGTGGCAGCTAAGTCTTTCTTTGAAGGTGCATCGATAGGATTTGAGCAGAAGATATCATCGTTTGCCGATGTTATGTTTTCGCAATATAATCACTATTTTTATGTGAATGGACGTACCATTCCTCATATTCTCGAGCAGTCGTTTGCCGGACTTTGGGGGGAGGATTGCTTTAATTTAATCAATACATTCTTTTTCCTGCTACTTAATATGTTGGTCATATGGATTTCCGGTAAAAGAAATCTGAACAAATACGGCTACTGGGTTGTCGCTGTCTTTTTCATATGGTTTTTGTTACCTTGTCCGGTTGATCTTTTTCTGCTGATGAGTGGTGCTCTCAATTATACTTGGAGCGCTGTTTTTTGCTTGTTTTTTCTTCTAGTTTATAATAAGGTGCGACAAGTGGAAAGGGTGAATTGGGGAGTTGCTTTTCTTCTTTTTTTGCTGGGCGTCATTTCTGGTTGGACACATGAATCTTTGGTTGTGGGCATTTCCGGGGCTTTGTTCATTATTTATTGTGTGCAATATAATAAGAGGAGGCCTAAATCACCTGAAGTGATTTTGGTTGTCGGCTTCTGGCTTGGGACTGTGTTATTGTGTTTATCGCCTGCTGCTCGCGGACGTGCGTCGTTTGATCATCCTTCGATCTGGGAAACCTTCTTATTGATAATTGGTGAGCTTCGGGCATTCTATGTTCTTCTGTTTTTGTTGGTATGTACTTTTTTTCGTGAAAAGAGAAACGGTAATCATCATACCCTGAAAAAGTTTTTCTATGATAATCAACTCTATTTTTATATAATCTTTATTGAATTTGTTTTTAGTCTGGTTATAGGATTTCGAAATGTCCGGCAATTATTTGGAATAGAGCTGTTTTCTGTTGTGATTTTAATCAAGCTGATCAGTGAGCAGACTTCTTTTAATACAGTCTGGTGTAGAAGTATATCAATTGTGGCAGCAAGTGTGATCATTTTGCATATGGCATTTGTCATTCCATGCGCAAAACGTTCTCATGCACAATTTCAGGATATAGTGACTACTTATCTTCACTCGGAAGATGGTGTTGTTTCTTTCAAACATGAGGAGTTTCCCTGTTTGGTAGATCCCTATGTTTGGAGATTTGGAGGATATGTGGGCTGGGAAGCTTTTTGTATTTCTGTCTATTATACGGGAGATAAAAAGCCAATGAAAGCTTTGTTGATTGATTAGTATTCATTTGTGGTAATAAATGATTGTCTGTTAAGATGCTTTTAGATAGTAACATTTTTTGCTGTGTATAAAAATTGTAAAAAAAAGTAGGTTTTTGCGTGTGTTCATATCAATAGCTTTATATTTGTACAATTAAACCTAAACCCCTTTACAGTTTTACTTATGGAGCTATTGAAAAGTCATTTTTTTAAAATGAGAAAGGCTTATATTGAGTCGTTTATTATTCTTTTGTTTCTGTCTTGCTGTCCTTTCATTGTTTCCTCATGTCATGAGGAGGAAAAAGAGGAGATATCTGACTCTCCCTTTGATGAAGAAGATATTCAGCATGAACAAGATCTGAATGCTTATCTGGGGAAAACCTATTCATGTAAAATTTCTCAAGTCTCGGCAATGGAATCTTCTGTTCGGATTATTGGTGAATATACAGGTGAAGGCAAATTCTTTTTAGGTGAGATTCCTCCTTATTTGGATATCATAGATGTGCAGAAGGCCCCTTATAAGGTAAAACTGACAGATTCATCTTTTGAAATTGAGTTAGAACGCTATGTAGAAAGGGACGGGACATTATATGACCGTCTTTTGTCAAAGTGGGCTATTTATAAAGAAGGGGTAGAAAGGGACCAGCTGGTTTCTCATGCGCATCAGGTGGATGAAATTCATGCGTTTCAGAATCTTCCGGCTATCAAGCTAACTTCAAAGAAAGGGTTAGGAGGAATTATCCCTAACAAATATATCTCAGACTTTTCTGCATTGGATATAAGCAGTGCTACGATTAATGTTTGTATCACTCAGTTTATGCACCTGACGCCAAGAGCGGGAGATATTGCGCATACTTATGGCGGAAGAACCTATTATATGGATGAAGGTTACCTCAAGAGTTTGCTTGACGTTCCTCTTTTAGAGGCAGCCAAGCGGAATATTGCCGCCATTATTCTTGTCGAACCGGCAGCTAAATGTGCAGATCCTGATTTGGGAGCATTACTGCAACATCCGGATTATGAGAGAGGGGTTTATACAATGCCTAATATGACTACTCTGGAGTCAGTGAATTGTTATGCAGCGGCATTCGATTTTTTGGCTAAAAGATATTGTACACCGGATAATCGCTACGGGCGCATAGCTCATTGGATTATGCATAATGAGGTAGACGGATGTATAGACTGGACAAATATGGGAATAAAACCTCTTACAGTATTTACGGATACCTATATAAAATCGATGCGTATATGTTATAATATTGTACGCCAATATGATAAACAGGCGGAGGTTTTGGGTTCCTTTACTCATTCCTGGACACAGATAGCTAATGTGGGATGGTGGCTCTATACGAGCAAAGAAATCATTGATTTGTTGAATGTTTATAGTCGGGTAGAAGGAGACTTCCAGTGGGGTTTAGCTTATCATAGCTATTCTCAGGATTTGACGAATCCGTGTGTTTGGATTGACCCGAATGCAACGTTTTCTATGGATACTAAATTTATTACGTTTAAGAATCTGGAAGTTCTGAGTAAGTGGGCGCTTACAAAAGAAAATAAATATAAAGGAACTGTGAAGCGCTCTGTCTGGCTTTCTGAGGCTGGAGTAAATTCTCCTACTTATTCGGATGAAGATTTTCAGAAGCAAGCGGCCAGTCTGGCTTTTGCCTGGAAGAAAATCAATGCATTGGAAGGGATTGATGGGTTGCAATGGCATAATTGGTTTGATCATCCGGGAGATGGAGCTTGCTTCGGATTGCGTAAATACTTGGACGAATCTTACAAAGGGGAAGCTAAACCCGTTTGGGAAGTTTATCAAAAAGCAGGCACAAATGAAGAAGATGAATACTTCGAACAGAATATCAAGGGTGCCCTGCAGGCAGGTATCAAAGTAGGTGTCTACTTCTATTCCCAGGCAATCACGGATGCAGAACTGCTGGAAGAGGCGAATCTGGTATTAGAGAAGATAAAGCCTTACAATGTTGAACTTCCCATTGTCTACGATGTGGAGAAAGTAAGCGGCGGCAAGGGACGTGCCAACGATCTGTCTGTGGAAGACAGAACCCGCCTGACCGCCTTGTTCTGCCAGACTGTTCAGGATGCCGGTTACAAGCCCATGATCTACCACAACATGGAGATGGCTACGCTGATGCTGGATCTGGGACAGCTGGAACAGTATGATAAGTGGTTCGCTTACTATAATGATGATCTGTATTATCCGTATGCCTACAAGGTATGGCAGTATACCGAAAAAGGTGCTGTGGACGGCATCAATGAGGAAGTGGATCTGAACATCTGGTTTGGGGACTTTTAGAATCCTTCCTTCTTACGAACTAATCTTAACTCTCTTCTCTTAACGGCATTATCCCACTCCATGCGTTCCCCCTCGTTCTCTAAGATGAGACCGGGAACCGGGGTGGGCTTTCCATCGTCGCCCATGGCTACCATGACGAAGTAAGCCCGGTTGATGGGGTGCCTGGTGCCGTCCTGCTCTTCGCGGTAGGTATCCACGCGTACTTCCATAGAGGTATGTCCCACATGGGTGACTTTACCGATCAGTACGATAATGTCATTCAGATAGGCACCGGATTTGAAATACAGGTTGTCGATGGCTACGGTGGTGGCATCTCTGCCGCAATGTCTTCTGGCGGTGGCACCGGCTA
>ENA-ORRU01001158-ORRU01001158.1-human-gut-metagenome-genome-assembly--contig:-NODE-1158-length-16884-cov-6.136193_pt1 | contig 16884 bp, 14 predicted proteins | sample MGYA00242184_ERZ509151 | MGnify/ENA primary metagenome ERZ509151 (study PRJEB26280, sample SAMEA2338667) | human gut metagenome | biome: human gut; feature: human-associated habitat; material: faeces... | reverse complement strand
CCCCCTGCGGCTCGGTGAGCACCTTCACCTCATCCCACAGCTTTTCCAGATTCTGCTTCATCTGGCTGGGCGTACTCTCGCAGGCATCCGCGTAACGGTAGACCGACAGATACACCAGCATGGCATCGCCGGCAGTCAGATTCAGTCCGCCGCCGCCCAGAGCCAGAAACTGCTGGCGGAACATGGTATAGAAGGCGGAAAAGCTCAGCCGGTCATCATCCGTCCAGCTTTCTCCGCTGGCCTTGCACACCAGCGTCTGCAATTTTGCGTAACCCCCCAGACGGGAGAAATGCACATCGTTGACCTTGGAGAGCTTGTAAAAATCCAGAAATTCGTAGTAGATACGGTTTTCCAGACTGTCGTTCCGTTCCGGGATGAGCCGCGTGACCGTGCCCGCGATCCTGACCGCATCAAAATACTTGAGCACCGATACCCGCTTGTTGCCTTCCTGCACATAGAATTTATTCAGGAACTCGTAGGCGATGATGGGGGTGTGGATGCCCTCTTCCAGATGTGCATCGCAGAGGTTCGACCACTTGCCTGCAAACTCGGTGTCCGGCTCCAGCAGGGGCATAAAGTTCGGTGCAAAGGCGGTGTGACGGCCGCTGGTCTTTGTGCCGACGATGCTTTCCGCCGGGATCTCCACAAGGCCCAGTGGCTCCTGCGCCACGATGTTCACATTGACCAGAATATCGTCCAGCACCGCAAGATACGGCGACTGGCCGCGCGCCACACAGGCACGGTAAGCACGCTGGCCGCTCTTCAGTGCGTTCTTGTAATCTTCCAGCATAGTTGCTCCTTTTTCTCAGCTGCAATGCGCTGCAGCCAGCTGCCGCAGCGTCCTTCTTTAGTATACCATGAAATTTGATTTTATGGGAGGATTTTCCGCACAAAAGAGTTGATTTATCCTGCAGTTTCAGGTACGATAATAGAAAGCAAACAATGATAGGAGCATTCTTTCCATGCAGACCGAACAGATCCCCATACTCAAGGCCGACGAATATCCCGGCGGCATCTGGTATTACGAGCCGCATACATATCAGCCTTACCGTTACGTACTGGGCCGCGTTGGCACCCACCCGCTGGTATGCATTGGCATCAACCCCAGCACCGCCCAGCCCGGCGCACTGGACCCCACCTTGAAAAGTGTGGAGCGTCTTGCCGCCGCCAACGGCTTTGACAGCTGGATCATGTTCAACGTGTATCCCCAGCGCGCCACCGACCCTAACGATATGGACCGTGTGCCGGACCGCGCCCTGTGTGACGAAAACCTGCGCTGGCTCAAAGCCGTTCTGGCCCAGACCGAACCCACCATGTGGGCAGCGTGGGGCACGCTGATCGAAAAGCGGGACTATCTGCCCGGCCTGATGCGGGAGATGGTGGCCCTGACGCGGGAGCGGGAGATCCCGTGGGTCACCTTTGGCAGGCGCAGCAAAAAGGGCCACCCCCACCACCCGCTGTACCTGCGCAAGGATTCCACCCCGGAACCCTTTGATGTGGAAAATTATCTGGACACCTGCTTTTAATTTTTCAGGTGCCCGATGCGGAGGGATCTTTTTTGACCGCAGAACATTATCACGCCCTGCACAGCTGGATGGATGCCCACCCCACAGCCAAGCGCTGTGTGGTGGCACTGGATCGCTGGCTGCCGCTCATCCCTTTTGTATGTTATCCGGTGCTGCTCTGCCTGCTGAACGTCCGGCTGTTTCGGCTGCTGGGCAGTCAGCGTCAGGCCGCGCTGGACCTCACCGCCGTCATTGCGCGGACGGTGTTCGTGCCGGGGCTTACCTTCTGGGGCGGCACCATCCTGCGGGACAGGCTGAACCTGCCGCGTCCCTATGAACAGCCCGGCTTTGAACCGCTGCGGCACAAGGAGACCCGGGGACACTCCTTCCCATCCCGCCACGCGCTGAGCGCTTCCGTGCTGGCCATGGTATGGATGTATTTCTACCCGAAGGCGGGCTGGGTGATGGTGGGCATCACGGTGCTCATCTGTGTTGGCCGTGTGCTGACCGGCGTGCACCATATCCGCGATGTCGTGGGCGGAGCCGCGCTTGGCTTTGCTTTGGGCTTTGCGGGCATGTGGCTGCTGTAAAGCAGTGCTTTGCGGGCTTTGAAAAAAGAAAAAAGATTTTTGCATTTTTTGCTTGACAGAATGGGGCCTGTATGGTATTATACTTCTCGCAGCGTGTGCCGACACACAGCTGCCGCCATAATGGAACCCATGGGATTACAACGTGCGCCCGTAGCTCAGGTGGATAGAGCAACTGCCTTCTAAGCAGTGGGCCGGGGGTTCGAGTCCCTTCGGGCGCATTATGTGGTGCCTATGGCGCAGTTGGTTAGCGCGCCAGATTGTGGCTCTGGAGGCCGAGAGTTCGAATCTCTCTAGGCACCCCACCAAAGACCGTACAGGCGCGTTCCTGCACGGCCTTTTCTTTTATAATGGGTCGTCGCCAAGTGGTAAGGCACGGGACTTTGACTCCCGCATTCGTGAGTTCGAACCTCGCCGACCCAACCACAGCTCATCCTGCATGAATGTGCAGGGTGAGCTTTTTGTTTTGTAGGGGCGACCATTGGTCGCCCGCGGACGCCTGCGGCAATGGCAAGCCTTCCGGGCGGATATGGAATCCGCCCCTACAGTCTCCCCTTGGCTCCCTCTGCGAGGGAGCTGTCGCCCGCAGGCGACTGAGGGAGAGAACTTCATCTCAACCCGAAATTTTCCGCCAATGGCAAGGTTTTCTCCCCTCACCCGCTCCCAGAGGGGGCCGGGAATGCGTTACACACCCCTGAAATGCCACAGCAGGACGCTGCCCGCCACTGCCGCGTTCAAACTCTCGACGCGGTCCGTCATCGGGATGCGGACGGCCATGTCGCAGGCCTCGACGGTCCTGTCCGTCAGGCCCTGCCCCTCGCTGCCGATGACGACGCAGATGCCGCCGGGGCAGCTTGCCTGCGCCGCGCTCAGCGGCTGAGACTTGTACAGCGCGGCAGCAAGGCAGGTGATACCCTTTGCGCGCAGCTGGGTGATGGCATCGGGCATGGCACCGGCTTCGATCACCGGGATACGTACTGCCGCACCCATGGAAGCGCGCAGGGTCTTGGGGGCATACACACTGGCACAGCCGTCGCTCAGGATCACACCGTCAAAGCCAAAGGCCGCAGCAGAGCGCAGCAGGGTGCCCACATTGCCGGGGTCCTGCACCCGTTCCAGCGCCAGATACCGCCCGCCGGCCTTCACTTCGTCCAGTGTGTGCACCGGGGTGCGGAACACGCCGAACACCCCCTGATGGGTGCCCACATCGGCCAGCTTATCGGCCACATGGTCTTCCACAAGGTAGTGTTCACCGGGCAGCCCGGCAAGCTCCGGGCACTTTGCCATAGCGCTCTCCGTATAAAATAAGGTCTCCAGCTGCGCACCGCGGGCAAGCTCCGGGCAGAGCTTGCGGCCCTCGGCCAGAAAGCGGCCCTCGCTGCGGCGGAATGCCGCGCTGGAAGAAAGGCGGCAGGCGTATTTGATCTTTGCGTTTTCCCGGCTGGTGATTTTTTCGTCCATCGTGTGTATTCAACCTTTCGCTGTACTGTCGTTCAAAAAGTAGTCTGCCGTCTTGTTCAAAAAATGCAAAAAGGGCAGCGTCTGCCACAAAGCGTTCCTGCGGCAGGGCGCTGCCCTGAAAAACATGTTCCCCTGCCGTAAGAACCCCGGATACAAAACGGACGCCCGCGTATACGCGCGGGCGTCACGATTCAAGTTCCTAATCAGGCGTTCTTGACGGTCTCGACCAGAGCTGCAAAGCTCTTGGGATCGTTAATAGCCATCTCAGACAGCATCTTGCGGTTCAGCTCGATGCCAGCCTTCTTCAGACCAGCCATGAAGGTGGAGTAGTTCATGCCCAGAGGACGAACTGCGTTGTTGATGCGGCAGATCCACAGGTTGCGGAACTGACGCTTCTTCATGCGGCGGCCAGCCAGAGCGTAGTTGCCGCTCTTCATGACCTGCTGCTTGGCCATCTTAAAGTGCTTGCTCTTGCAGCCGTAGAAGCCCTTGGCCAGCTTCAGCATCTTCTTACGACGTTTGTGAGTCATGGTTGCGCCCTTGATACGTGCCATTTTTTATATCTCCTTTAGTTGTCTCAATAGAATGTGTTTGCCTGCGGCTCGCTCTTAGGCGTAGGGCAGCATGCTCTTGATGGTAGCTGCGTTGGTCTTATCAACGTAGCTGGGCTGACGGTAGCCACGGGTCAGCTTGGTGGTCTTCTTGGTCAGGATGTGGCTGCGGAATGCGTGGCCGCGCTTGATCTTGCCGTTCTTGGTCAGCTTAAAGCGCTTCTTAGCGCCGGAGTGCGTCTTCAGTTTCATCTTAGCCATTTTAGTTTCCTCCTAAAATTAGTCCTTATTGGGTTTCGGGATCAGCAGAATGGACATCGTGCGGCCCTCGAGCACCGGCGGCTTATCGGTGGATGCCTGAGGCAGAGCCTCGGCAAAACGTTTCAGCACGTCTGCGCCCAGAGCACTGTGCGCCATTTCACGGCCGCGGAAGCGGATCGAAACCTTAACCTTGTGGCCAGCTGCCAGGAATTTGGCAGTCTGGTTCAGCTTGGTATTGAAGTCGTTGGTGTCAATGTTGAGCGAAAGGCGGGTCTCTTTAACTTCGACCACCTTCTGGTTCTTCTTGGCTTCCTTCTCCTTCTTCTGCTGTTCAAAACGGTACTTGCCGTAATCCAGCACCTTGCACACAGGCGGAACAGCCTGCGGTGCGATCTTGACCAGATCCAGACCAGCATCTTCAGCAGCGCGCATGGCCACCTGAATGGACACAACGCCCTTCTGCTCGCCGTCTGCACCGATCAGACGGACCTCACGGTCACGGATCTGACCGTTGATCTCCAGTTCCTTCGACTTTCCAGCGGTAGCGATAATGAATGCACCTCCAAACAAAATCCATTTTGTTGCAATATTTGGCATAGAAAACGCGGCCGCCCATTTTCAGGACAGCCGCGCAAAAATTCACTCAAAGCCGCAGTCCACTCATAATGAACTGCCTTCAGGTATAGCCCGGGGGATCTTTCCCTCGCAAGGCGAGCGCGGCACAGGCCGTAGCTGCTTTCTTTACCCGGCTATTTTACCACGCTTTATCTGCCCTGTCAAGCACTTTTTATGCGTTGCCCGGAAAAATTATGACTTTTCCCTTTTACGCCTTGATCAGCTTGCCCAGCGCAAAGGAGTAGATGCCCTTATAGGTCACCTTTTTCGGTGCAAAGCGCTTTTCGATGGCAATGGCGTAAAGGTTCAGCTGGGCGCGGTAGGCGCGCAGGAAATCGCTCTCGGCTTTGCGGCGGTCGGTCTTGTAGTCCAGCAGTTCCAGATGGTCCGGGTACACCAGCACAAGGTCTGCGATGCCCTGCACCAGCACCTTTGCCTGTGCCACGGCAGCGCTGTCGGCGGGGGCAGTCCCCTGAGCGGCCAGCACCTCGGCGGCAGGCAGGGCCGTGATGAAGTCCAGCTCCCGCAGCACCTCATCTGCGGCACAGATGCGCGCAAAGGCTTCGCTCTCCACAAAGCGGCGGATGCGCCCTGCATCCAGCTTCTCCGCAATTTCGGGCGCGGTGAGCTTTGCTCCCCCCTGCCGGTCACGCTCGGCGGTGAGTCATGGTTCTGGCAGTTCTCGCCCTACGGCTACTTCGACCAGCACGGCATCTGCGTGAACACCGACCACCCGCCGATGCATGTGGACCGCGACACCTTCGGCCATCTGCTGACCGGCACGATGCGCCGCGCCGGAATCGATACGCGCGGCATTCTGATCAGCCCCGACACATTCACGACGCTTGCCTTCGTGACCTTCGACGCGCACGGCGACCGCTCGTTCGCTTTCGCACGCAAGCCCGGTGCGGACACGCAGCTGCGCTGGGAGGAGATCGATCCGGCCATGCTGGAGCAGGCCCGCGTGTTCCACTTCGGTTCACTCAGCTGCACGGACGAGCCTGCCCGCACGGCCACGCAGAAGGCCGCGGCCTATGCCCGTGCGCACGGCAAACTCGTCACCTACGACCCCAATTACCGCGCCCCGCTGTGGAAAACGGAGCAGGAAGCGAAGGCACAGATTCTCTGGGGGCTTTCGCAGGCGGATATTGTCAAGATCAGCGACGAGGAGACGCAGTTCCTCTGGGGCTGCGGCCCGGAAGAGGGCGCCGAGCGCGTGCTGGCGCTGGGGGCGAGGCTCGTCATGGTCACGCTGGGGCCGAAGGGCTGCTTGCTTAAAAATGCACAGGCGGAATTCTCCTGCGGCTTCTGCACGGACGCGCAGGGCGCGCAGACAATCGGCAAGGCTTTCCGGGAAAAGAACTATCTGCTCGACACGCACACCGCCGTAGCCTGCACAGTTCTGGACGCGTACCGCGCGGAGACAAGCGACCAGACGCTAACCGTCGTAGAATCCACAGCAAGCCCGTTTAAATTCTGCGCCAGCGTTCTGGACGCGCTCGGCGTGACAGAGCATGCGCCCGGCACGGGCGTTCTCGGCCAGCTCACAGCCAAAACGGGCCGCCCGGCCCCGAAGCCGCTGGCAAGCCTTGCGGGCAAGGCCGTGCGCTTCGATCAGGTCACGGACAAGGCCGCAATGCGCACCGTCGTGACGGAGTTCCTGCGCTGATGGCCCTGTACGCAATCGGAGATCTGCATCTGTCGCTCGGCCCGGCGGACAAGCCGATGGACGTGTTCGGGGGCCGCTGGACAGGGTATATGGAAAAGCTGCAGGAAAATCTGAAGGTGATTGGCCCGGAGGACACGACCGTCCTGCTCGGCGATCTCAGCTGGGCAATGAGCCTCGACGACGCGGCGGAGGATTTTGCGTTCATGAACGCTATCCCTGGCCGCAAGATCATCCTGAAGGGCAACCACGACTACTGGTGGACAACGCTGCGGGCCTTTGACCGCTTCTGCGCGGAGCACGGCTTTGCGGATTTTCACGTCCTGAATAATTCCTGCTTCTTTTACGGCGATATCGCTCTGTGCGGCACGCGCGGGTGGTTCTATGACGCGCAGAAGGAGGGCAGCCACGACGAGAAGATCTTCCGGCGGGAACTCGGGCGGCTCGAACGCTCTTTGCAGTTGGCGGGAGACGCGGAAAAATACTGCTTTCTGCACTATCCGCCGCGCTACCGCGGGTATGCCTGCCCGGAGATTCTGTCGCTTCTGAAGCAGTACGGCGTAACGCGCTGCTATTACGGCCACCTGCACGCCGACTCCATCCGGCTGGCGCTGGAGGACGAGTATCAGGGCACCCAATACCGCCTTGTTTCGGCAGATCACGTTGATTTTCAGCCGCAGCGCATCGGATAGACGGCAAATGGGCGGAAAGATTTTGAATTTTTTCTGAATTCGGATAAATTCCTGAAAAAACAGTGGATTTCTTGTATGAAGTCTGGTAGAATAGAGCGGATTCAAATGAGAATGGTGAATTACGGCCTTTTATAAGCCGCACCGCATAGGAGGAAAGTACCACAATGAACGTCAAAAACGTAGAGAAAGAAAACGGCAGCGCAAAGGTTACCGTTGAGATCGCAAAGGACGAGTTCCAGACTGCGCTGGACAAGGCATATGCCAAGATCCGCAAGGACATCATGATCCCCGGCTTCCGCAAGGGCAAGGCCCCGCGCAAATTCGTCGAGCGCATGTACGGCTCTCAGGTGTTCTATGAAGACGCCGTCAACGAGATCTTCCCCGAGATCTACGAAGCTGCCATTGTCAAGCAGGAGCTCAAGGCCGTCGGCCAGCCCTCCGTTACCGATATGCAGACCCCCGAAGACGGCAGCGTCGTGCTGACGGTCTCTACGGAACTCTATCCCGAGGTCACCCTCGGCGAATACAAGGGCATCGAGGTTCCCAAGGAGTCCGTCTCCATCTCCAAGGCAGAGGTTGACGCGGAACTTGCCCGCATGCAGGAGCGCAATGCCCGCATCGAGACGGTTGACCGCGAGGCCAAGACCGGCGACACCGTCGTTCTGGACTTTGAGGGCTTTGTGGACGGCAAGCCGTTTGACGGCGGCAAGGCCGAGGGCTATACCCTGACGCTCGGCTCCGGCGCGTTCATCCCCGGCTTCGAGGATCAGCTTGTCGGCCTCAAGGCAGGCGACGAGAAGGATGTCGTCGTGACCTTCCCCGAGAACTACACCAAGGAACTGGCTGGCAAGGAAGCAACCTTCAAGTGCAAGATCCACGAGGTCAAGGAGACCATCAAGCCCGAACTCGACGACGAGTTTGCCAAGGATGTCTCCGAATACGACACGCTGGCCGCGCTCAAGAAGAGCATCAAGGCCGACCTCGCCGCAAAGCGTCAGGAAGCTGTTGACCGCGACTTTGAAAACGAAGCCGTCGTCCTCGCAGGCAAGAACATGACCTGCAATATCCCCGCCTGCATGATCGACGAGCAGGTCGACAAGCACCTCGAGCAGTTTGCCTATCAGCTGCAGTCTCAGGGCATGAAGATGGAAGACTATCTCAAGATGATCGGCGGCGACGTCAAGGGTATGCGCGATTCCATGCGCCCGATGGCCGAGCAGACCGTCCGCAGCAACATTCTGCTCAGCGAGATCGTCCATCAGGAGAACCTCGACGTGACCGAAGAGGAAGTCGAGGAAGAACTGAAGAAGATGGCCGAGCAGTATAAGATGGAGCTGGACAAGATCAAGGAAATGGTCGATGTCGAGGCCGTCAAGTCCGATCTGAAGGGCCGCAAGGCTGTCAAGCTGATCGTGGACAATGCAAAGCCCGTCGAGAAGGAAAAGAAGACGGCAAAGAAGGCCGCCAAGAAGGAAGACGCCGCTGAGGCTCCCGCCGAAGAAGCCAAGACTGAGGAATAATTCTCCAAGCGGTTGGGTAGAATCCTACAGCCAACCAGACATCCGTGTGAAAGGAGAATCCTGAAATTATGAGTTTAGTTCCGTATGTTGTCGAGCAGACAAGCCGCGGCGAGCGGTCTTACGACATTTTCTCCCGCCTGCTCAACGACCGTATCATCATCCTGTCCGAAGAGGTCAACAGCACCACTGCCAGCCTGATTGTTGCGCAGATGCTCTATCTCGAGGCGCAGGACCCCGACAAGGATATCCAGTTTTATATCAACTCCCCCGGCGGCAGCGTGACCGACGGCATGGCGATCTATGACACCATGCAGTTCATCAAGTGCGACGTGTCCACCATCTGCGTGGGCATGGCCGCGTCGATGGGCGCATTTTTGCTGTCCTCCGGCACGAAGGGCAAGCGCCTTGCGCTTCCCAACGCGGAGATCATGATCCACCAGCCATCCGGCGGCACGCAGGGGCAGGCGACCGACATGCAGATCCAGGTCGAGCGCATGCTGAAGATCAAGCAGCGTCTGAACGAGATCCTTGCCTCCAACACCGGCAAGCCGCTCGAGACGATCAAGATCGACACCGAGCGCGACAACTTCATGACCGCCGAAGAAGCACAGGCCTACGGCCTTGTCGATAAGGTCATCTACAAGAGACAATAATCCCTGAAAGGAGGAGTCCAGCTTGGCAAGAGACTCCATCCGCTGCTCCTTCTGCGGCAAACGGCAGGAGCAGGTCGGCCGCATCATCGCCGGCCCCAATGTCTACATCTGCAACGAGTGCATTGAACTCTGCTCGTCTATCCTGCACGATGAGATGCACAACGGGCTGAACGCGCAGCAGCTGGAACTGCCCGATACGCTCCCGACGCCGCAGCAGATCAAAACCTATATGGACCGCTACATCATCGGCCAGGATGACGCGAAAGTTGCCCTGTCCGTGGCGGTCTACAACCACTATAAGCGCATTTACTTCCAGAACGATTCCGATGTGGAACTGCAGAAGAGCAACATTCTGCTCATCGGCCCCACCGGCTCCGGCAAGACGCTGTTCGCCCAGACGCTGGCCAAGATCCTGAACGTGCCGTTCGCCATCGCGGACGCGACCACACTGACCGAGGCCGGTTATGTGGGCGAGGACGTCGAGAATATTCTGCTCCGGCTTCTGCAGGCGGCGGATTTTGACGTGGAACTGGCCGAGCGCGGCATCATCTATATTGATGAGATCGACAAGATCGCCCGCAAGTCGGAGAACACCTCCATCACCCGCGACGTATCCGGCGAGGGCGTCCAGCAGGCGCTTTTGAAGATCGTTGAGGGCACGGTCGCCAACGTTCCCCCGCAGGGCGGGCGCAAGCATCCTCAGCAGGAGTTCATCCAGGTCGATACGACCAACATCCTCTTCATCTGCGGCGGCGCGTTCGACGGACTTGACAAGATCATTGAGCAGCGCACCGATACCTCGGCCGTGGGCTTCAACTCCACGGTCAAGAGCAAGGGCGACCACAACGTCGGCAAGCTGTTCCAGCTTGTGCAGCCGCACGATCTGCTGAAGTTTGGCATCATCCCCGAACTGGTCGGCCGTCTTCCGGTCATTACGTCTTTGCAGGGGCTCAGCAAGGACGATCTGGTCCGCATTCTGACAGAGCCGAAAAATGCGCTCTGCAAGCAGTATCACAAGCTGCTGTCCTATGACCAGGTCGAACTGAGTTTTGAAAAGGGCGCGCTGGAGGCCATCGCGGAAAAGGCCATCGAGCGCCAGATCGGCGCGCGCGGTCTGCGCGCGATCATGGAGGAGATCATGACGAAGATCATGTATGAGATCCCGTCTGACCCCACCATTCAGTCTGTCTGCATCACCGAGCGCTGCGTGCGCGAAGGTGAACCGCCCCAGATCACCCGCGACGCCGCAAAGCCCCGCGCTCCCATCAAGAACGCAGGCGTAACGCTGTAACACAACAACCAGGAAGGGAGCGCACGCTCCCTTCCTGCGTATTTTTATCCTCCGCGAAAGGAGACAACGATTATGAGCGACTATAAACCTCTGACCTGCCTGCCGGTCCTGCCGCTGCGCGGGATTGTGGTGTTTCCCGGCTGCGTGACGCATTTTGACGTCGGCCGGAGCCGGTCTGCCCGCGCTGTTGAGGAGGCAATGCGGGCTGATCAGATGATCTTTCTCGTCACCCAGCGCGACGTGCAGTGCGACGAGCCGAAGAAGACCGATCTGTACCCGATCGGCACCGTGGCCTATGTACGGCAGATTTTGCGTCTGCCGGGCGATAATATGCGCATTCTCGTCGAGGGCAAATATCGCGCGCAGCTGACCGATATGATCCATACCGAGCCGTATCTCTTCGCCCGCGCGATGGAACTGGACGAGCCGGACTATCATGCCGCCGTGCCGCGCACGCAGGCGCTCGTGCGGCAGGCACACCAGCTGTTTGAGCAGTTTGTCGATCTGGCCGTCAAGTCCGGACAGGAAAATCTGCTGCAAGGCTCCGCTACCGACAACGCAGGCGAACTGGCCGATTTTATCGCCCAGAACGCGACATTCGGCTATGAGGACAAGCAGCGCATTCTTGAGACGCTGCCGCCTGTCCACCGGCTGGAACTGTGCATCCGCATGATGGCAAAGGAACTTGACATTCTGCGTCTGGAGAGCGAGATCAACGATCAGGTACAGCAGAACGTCAACCAGAACCAGCGTGATTATTACCTGCGCGAACAGCTGCACGTCATCCGGGAAGAACTTGGCGAGGATGACGACAGCGACGCCGACAGTTACCGCACGAAGATCAAGGCGCTGAAGCTTCCGGAGGAAACGGAAGAAAAGCTGCTGCGCGAAGTGGCGCGCTTTGCGCGCCAGCAGCCCGGTTCCGCCGAGGCCTCTGTTCTGCGCAATTATCTCGATACCGTCCTCGAACTGCCGTGGAACAAGGAAACGAAGGAGCGGCTGGACGTGAAGGCCGCCGCGAAAATTCTTGATGAAGATCACTTTGGCCTGGAGACGGTCAAAAAGCGCATTCTCGAAACGCTGGCCGTGCGCCAGCTGGCCCCGGAACTGCCGGGGCAGATTCTATGCCTGGTCGGCCCTCCGGGCGTGGGCAAAACATCCGTTGCGATTTCCATTGCCCGGGCGCTGAACCGGAAGCTGGCCCGCCTGTCTCTCGGCGGCGTGCGTGACGAGGCCGAGATTCGCGGCCACCGCAAGACATATATCGGCGCTATGCCGGGCCGCATTATGACGGCTCTCATTCAGGCCAAGAGCAAAAACGCGCTGCTGCTGCTCGACGAAATTGACAAACTCGGCAGCGATTATAAGGGCGATCCGTCGTCGGCACTGCTGGAGGTTTTGGACTCTGCACAGAATTCCAGCTTCCGCGACCATTATATTGAGGTGCCGTTCGATCTGTCCCACTGCATGTTCATCACCACCGCCAACACGACCGACACCATCCCCCGCGCCCTGCTCGACCGGATGGAGGTCATTGAACTGGGGTCTTACACGGACGAGGAAAAATTGCAGATCGCCAAGCGGCATCTGCTGCCGAAGCAGCTGAAAAAGCACGGCATAAAGCGCACGCAGGTGCGTGTCTCCGATGACGCGATCCGCGAGATCATCGCCTGTTATACGCGCGAATCCGGCGTCCGCAGTCTCGAACGGCAAATTGCCGCGCTCTGCCGCAAGTGCGCCATGCGTTTTGTCTCCGACGAGCCGCCCAAGCGCATCTCCATCACCGGCGGCAATCTCGAGGACTTCCTCGGCGTCCGCAAATTCCTGCCGGAAGCGAACGTCACGACCGATCAGGTCGGACTTGTCACGGGTCTTGCGTGGACGGCCGTCGGCGGCACGACGCTCGAGGTCGAGGTCAACGTGGTTGACGGCTCCGGCAAGCTGGAACTGACCGGCAATCTGGGCGATGTGATGAAGGAATCCGCCTTTGCAGCCATGAGTTTCATCCGGTCGCGCGCAAAGGCGCTGGGCCTTGCTCCTGATTTCTACAAGACAAAGGATATTCACGTCCACTTCCCCGAGGGAGCCGTTCCGAAGGACGGGCCCTCTGCCGGTATCACGATCTGCACCGCCATCGTTTCGGCACTCACGAACCGCCCTGTACGGCGCGACGTCGCCATGACAGGTGAGATTTCTATTCGGGGCCGGGTGCTCGCCATCGGCGGGCTGAAGGAAAAGACCATGGCGGCGCTGCGCCACGGGGTCAAGACTGTTATCATCCCGGCGGAAAACGAAAAGGATCTGGAGGAAATTGACCAGACCGTGCGGCAGGCGCTGCAATTCATCACAGTTTCCAGCGCCGACCGCGTTCTGGAGGCCGCACTGCTGCCCGCAGGCGATGCGACGGAGACGATTTCGGTTCCCGCTGCGCCCGCGCTGCCGATTCCGGCGCCCAAGACGCGCCGCAAGCCCGGCATCCGGCAGTAAGGAGGGCCGCATGAATCTGCACAACGCGGAATTTGTCCGCTCCGTCACCTCCGTCGCCGACTGCCCGAAGGACGGCCTGCCGCAGATCGCGTTTGCAGGCAAGTCCAACGTCGGAAAATCCTCCGTCATCAACAAGCTTCTGCTGCGCAAAAACTTCGCCCGCGTCGGCGAAGCCCCCGGCAAGACCACGCATATCAACTTTTTCCGTATTGACGAGGCCATGTACCTCGTCGATCTGCCGGGCTACGGCTATGCCAAGGTCCCGCAGAAGGAAAAAGAGCGATGGGGCAGGCTCATGGAGGCCTATTTTGCCGCGCCGGATACGCTCAATTTCGGCGTCATGCTCGTCGATGCGCGCCACGCACCGACAGCGAATGACGTGGTCATGGCAAAGTACTTCCTGCAGTCCGGCAAGCCCTTTGTGGTGGTTGCAAACAAGCTGGACAAGCTGAAAAAAAGCGAGATCGCGCCCAACATGGCCCGCATCCGCGAGGTTCTGTCCCTGCCGGACGATGTGCGCCTGATTCCCTTCTCCGCTGAAAAAGGCGATGGCCGCGATGAACTGCTGGCTGTCATTCTGCACGCTGCGGAGCAGTGAGGACTTGTTCCGTTGCGGTCGGTTCCGACGAGCCTCCGGCGGCCCTGTCTTTTCTCTCGCAGGAGAAAAGACAGGGGAGAACGGATTTTCCGAGACTCTGTAAGGGCCGCTGCCCGTCCGTTTTAGAGGCCGCAAATTTGTGAAAGACTTATAATATGTAAAAAGCCTCCCCTTGTCATGCTCTGCACGATAAGGGGAGGTGCTATTTGCAAAGCAAATGGCGAAGGGGATGTGCTGCAAGGTTCAGCATGCTCCAAAATTTACAACAGCCAAATCCCCTCACGCGTTTTTTGCACAGCACGATCCGACAGGTTCTCCACAGTTTCCACATGGTTATCAACATCTTGTATTTCCCAACGATTTCCCGCCACAATTTATTGTGGCGGATGGGCAGGATTCGTGCGTTTTTGCGTCCGGGCTGTCCTACAATAGCTGCAAGAAGTCCTTGCAGAGGAGAGATGCTATGGCAAAGACAAAACGCCTTTCGGTGCTGGAATCGGGCCGGGTCCTCTATCTGCCGGCGGCGCGGATCCGGCCGAATCCCCTGCAGCCGCGCAAGCATTTTGATACCGGCGGCCTTCAGGAACTGGCCGGGAGCATCCGGCAGTACGGCGTTTTGCAGCCGCTGACCGTCCGCAAGGCGGGCGGCGCGTATGAGCTGGTGGCGGGAGAGCGCCGCCTGCGCGCGGCGCGGCTGGCCGGTCTGACGGAGGTTCCATGCCTGCTCGCGGACGTGGACGAGGAGGCGTCCGGAATGCTGGCGCTGGTGGAAAACCTGCAGCGGCGGGATCTGGATTACATCGAAGAGGCCGAGGGGCTGCAAAAGCTTATGCAGCAGTATCACTTAAGTCAGGAGCAGGCCGCCCGCCGCATTGGCAAGAGCCAGTCCGCCGTTGCCAACAAGCTGCGCATCCTGCGCCATCCGCCGTCCGTTTTGCAGGCGCTGCGCGAAAATCATCTGACCGAGCGCCATGCCCGCGCGCTTCTGCGCCTGCCGGATGAGGAAGAGCGCCTGCGCGTGATTGGTCTGATCGTCCAAGGAGAGTGGACGGTCGCAAAAACGGAGCAGTACATCGACGCGCGGCTCACGCCCAAAGTGCCGCAGCGGCGGGAACTCGGCACGTTTGTCCTGCGCGACGTGCGTGTGTTCCTAAACTCCATCGACCATCAGCTTGATCTCGTCCGCGCGGCTGGCGTCAGCGCCAGCCGCGACCGGCAGGAGACAGACCGCGAAATCGTCCTGACCATCCGCATTCCGAAGTCCAACCCACCCGCAGCCGGATAGCACGCCCGGCTGCGGGTTTTGTGCATGGCGCAGCAGGAAAGAACTGCACGGTATGTGCAGTTCTTACAATATGATTTCTGATATTGCGTTCTCTTGACGCTGATATGGCACTTTTGCCAGTTTTTCAGGTGCAGGCTGTCTCGAAATCTAACATTTTTTTAGCGAAAATAAAAACTTTTTAGATTGCAAACCCCCGGAAATATGGTATAGTATGTATTTGTCTGAAGAATCTGAAGGTATAAAAAAATGACAAGGCAGCAAAACGAAAGATGTTTTGCTCCACACTGGAAAGGGGTTTACCAAATGTCTCACAAGTACGTCTATCTTTTCTCCGAAGGCAACGGCAAAATGCGCGAGTTGCTCGGCGGCAAGGGCGCAAACCTGGCTGAAATGACCAACCTCGGCATGCCGGTCCCGCAGGGCTTCACCATCACGACCGAAGCCTGCACGCAGTACTATAAGGACGACCACCAGATCAACGCCGAGATCGAGGACGAGATCATGGAGTACGTCGAAAAACTCGAGGAAATGACTGGCAAGAAGTTCGGTGATCTGTACAACCCGCTGCTTGTCTCCGTCCGTTCCGGCGCACGCGCTTCCATGCCCGGCATGATGGACACCATTCTGAACCTTGGCCTGAACGACGAGGTCGTCGTCGCCTTCGCCAAGAAGACCAACAATCCCCGCTTCGCATATGACTCCTATCGCCGCTTCATCCAGATGTATTCCGATGTCGTCATGGAGGTCGGCAAGAAGTATTTTGAGCAGCTGATCGACGAGATGAAGGAAAAGAAGGGCGTGAAGCTCGACACCGAACTCGACGCCAATGATCTCAAGGACCTGGCTGAGAAGTTCAAGGCTGAATACAAGGACAAGCTGGGCGAGGAATTCCCGCAGGATCCGAAGATGCAGCTGATGGGCGCCATCAAGGCCGTTTTCCGCTCCTGGGACAACCCCCGCGCGATCTACTACCGCCGCATGAACGATATTCCCTCCGACTGGGGCACTGCTGTCAACGTCCAGTCCATGGTCTTCGGCAATACCGGCGATACCTCCGGCACAGGCGTCGCGTTTACCCGTAACCCCGCGACCGGCGAAAAGAAGCTGTTCGGCGAGTTCCTGATGAACGCGCAGGGCGAAGACGTCGTTGCCGGCGTCCGTACCCCGCAGACCATCGACCAGCTGGCCGAGGTCATGCCTGAGGCATACAAGCAGTTTACCGATATCTGCGCTAAACTCGAATACCATTACCGCGACATGCAGGACATGGAGTTCACCATTGAGGACAAGAAACTCTACATGCTCCAGACCCGCAACGGTAAGCGCACGGCTGCCGCCGCGATGAAGATCGCCTGCGATCTCGTCGACGAAGGCATGATCACCGAGGAAGAGGCCGTCGCCATGATCGACCCGAAGAGCCTCGATTCCCTCCTGCACCCGACGTTCGACCCGGCCGCGCTCAAGAAGGCCAAGGTCGTCGGCACGGGTCTGGCCGCCTCTCCCGGCGCCGCCTGCGGCAAGATCGTCTTTTCCGCTGAGACCGCGACCGAGTGGGCCAAGAACGGCACCAAGGTCGTCCTCGTCCGTCTCGAGACCTCTCCCGAGGATATCGAGGGCATGCACTACGCGCAGGGCGTTTTGACCGTCCGCGGCGGCATGACCTCTCACGCGGCTGTTGTCGCCCGCGGCATGGGCACCTGCTGCGTCGCCGG
>ENA-ORRU01001156-ORRU01001156.1-human-gut-metagenome-genome-assembly--contig:-NODE-1156-length-16906-cov-15.957391_pt1 | contig 16906 bp, 9 predicted proteins | sample MGYA00242184_ERZ509151 | MGnify/ENA primary metagenome ERZ509151 (study PRJEB26280, sample SAMEA2338667) | human gut metagenome | biome: human gut; feature: human-associated habitat; material: faeces... | reverse complement strand
AAAACTGTATACTATGTCTTTGCACTGTTGTATACTATGTTACTACACTGCACACATTGGACGCCCGCCTTGATGAAACATTTTGTTTAGTCACATATGTTTTGATGTGATAAATGTTGTGTATCGAATTTGCACGCATTGCGTGCAAACCTTGTGCAATGCACACGGTTCGCCCCTACAATATAACAATTGTTTTGCGGCATTTATAAAATTTAATCTGTTATGAAAATTCTGCCGTTACCTGCGGGCGTCCGATGAACGCCCCTACAGTTTGGTTTGTACAAACAATTAAAATGCTACGCTCGGGCATTTTTAGTTTTCTATTATACAAACTATCTTCACGAATTGACTGCCGAGGCACTCGGCTGAAAAAACTATCTTAATATAGAAAGTCACGCTCGGGTATCATAAGTTTTTTATTGTACAAACTATCTTCACGAATGGGGTGCCGAGGCACTCGGCTATTGACTTTTGGAGGAAATTGGATTATTATTTAAACTGTATAACTTTAAGTATGCTTATTTTTAGGACAGATGATTTGTGAAGGAGTTGAAAAAAGTGCCGGATCTTTCGATAATTTTCGATATGGGTGTTGTTGCACTGCGTTTTCTTATGCCTGTTTATGCAATAATAATTGTGTACCAGTGCTTTGCCGCAATGCGCCGCCGCCGCCGTCCCGAAACTCCTTTGATTTCACTTTTGAACCCTGCAACGGGCGAGATGCTCCCCGTGCTTTTTTGGGAAAATTCAATCGGCAGAAGTAAAAGCAGTGATGTAACCGTTGATGACCCGACGGTTTCAAGAAATCATTGTGTACTCCTTCGCCGTAAAGACGGTTGGTATGTAAGCGATACCGACTCAAAGAGCGGCACAATGCTCAACGGCAAAAGAACAAGAGGCAGAGCAAAGGTGCTTATTGACGATACAATAACAATAGGCGGTACAAGCCTTATAGTAAAAAGAGGCGAGGAGTTCCAACAGCCGTTGCAGTCGAGCTGGTTTTTCTCAAAGGTCAGCGATAAGCCTGCAATGAAATCGTGGAAGCTTATGCTTCTTATTACATTTTTTCACTTCTTTATGTGCGTTCAGGCAATGTTCTGGAATGATGGCACAAATACAATGGCTCCGCTCGTGCTGTTCGGCGCTCTTGCGGCTGTTGAATGGGGATTCTTCTTTATCTCCTATTTTGTAATCCGCAGAGTAAATTTCGAGCTTGAATCGCTTGCCCTGTTTTTGACGGGCATAGGCGTAATGATGCTTATCAGACAGTCGGAACGCTCGGCTTATGTTCAGCTTGTTGCCGCCGCAATAGGTATGATTTTCTTCTGCGTAATCATCAAGCTGATTGAAGATCCCGATAAGGTAAATAAGCTCAGACTTCCGGCAATGATTTGTGCGGTCGGTCTTTTGGGTGTAACAATTGTATTCGGTAAGATTACAAACGGTGCCGCCAACTGGATTTATATCGGCTCGTTTTCATTTCAGCCGTCAGAGCTTGCAAAGATTATTTTCATCTTTATCGGCGCAAGTTCGCTTGATGTGTTGATGACAAAGAAGAACCTGCTTGAGTACATTATCTTCTCGGCAGTCTGCGTCGGTCTTTTGGCTCTTATGGGTGACTTTGGTACTGCGCTCATCTTCTTTGTAACATTTTTGCTCACAGCGTTTATGCGCTCGGGCGATTTCAAGACGATTATTCTTGCTGTTGCCGCCGCAATTTTCGGCGTAACCTTTGTTCTCAAGTTTAAACCGTATGTTGCCGACCGTTTTTCGGGATGGCGTCATGTGTGGGAACATACTCAGGACAACCTCGGTTATCAGCAGGCAAGAGTTCTCACATATATGGCAAGCGGCGGACTTTTCGGCGTAGGTATCGGCAACGGTTTTTTAAAGCAGGTTGCCGCATCCGAAAGTGACCTTGTTTTCGGACTTGTTTCGGAAGAAATGGGAGTTATCGTTGCGTTCACACTTGCCGTGGCAGTAGGTGCAATGTTTATTTATGCAAGGGCAATTACAACCCGAAGCAGAAGTACCTTTTATTCAATTTCAGCGTGCTGTGCGGCAGGACTTTTCGTCGTTCAGCTTTCTCTCAATGTTTTCGGTGCAACCGATGTCCTTCCGCTCACAGGCGTAACATTTCCGTTTGTGTCTGCCGGCGGTTCAAGTATTATGTCTTGTTGGGGACTTGTTGCATTCATCAAAGCCGCAGACGAGAGAACTTATTCGGTAAAAAGATAAGTTTAGTAAATTGAAAATGAAAAATTGAAAATGGAAAATTGTTGTCGAGAGGAAAAACAGCAAAATAAAATGCTCTATCTCTCGACCGTATTCATAGTGCTTTGCAAGCAAAGCCGCATTTTCTTTAATTTTTCGATTGTTCACTTGATACACAGGGTGGTGTAAGGTTTGAAAAAAATACTTCGCAGAAGTACACTTATATATATAGTTGCGCTTGCGTTTATCGGCGGACTCGGCTATCTTGCCTTTGAGCTTGTAACAGGGGCAGACGATTGGGTTGATCAGGCATATAATGCGCATATAGCAGGTGACGGCGGCCTTGCACAGGCAGGAGCGATTTATGACCGCAACGGCACGGCTCTTGCACAGACGGTTGACGGTAAAAGAGTTTATAACGAAAGCGAGAGCGTAAGAAAATCTCTGCTTCATGTTGTCGGTGATGACAGCCTTAACATTTCAACGGCTGTTCAAAGTATGTATCGTTCTCAGCTGATAGGCTATAACCTTGTTTTCGGACTTAATATGCCGGAATCATTGCGTGCCTCTCACGATATAAAGCTGACAGTCGATTCCGCAACCTGTGCGGCGGCTTATGATGTTCTTGCAGCTTATAACAAAAAAGGTGCCTGTGTAATATATAACTACAAAACAGGCGAGGTTATCTGTTCCATAAGCACCATGGCTTACGATCCGCAGGCTCCTCCCGAAATTACCGAGGACAACGAAAGCGAATACGAGGGCGTTTACCTTGATAATGTGCTTTCGTCAACCTTTACTCCGGGTTCAATCTTCAAAATCGTTACATCTGCGGCGGCAATCGAGAATATTCCCGACCTTTATGACCGCACTTGGGTTTGTAACGGAAGTGAGAACATAGGCGGAAGTGAAGTTACCTGTACGGAAACTCACGGAACGCTGACATATAAAGAGGCAATGGCACATTCCTGCAATATTGTTTTTGCAAAGCTTGCCGTTGAACTCGGAAGTGACACAATGACAAAAACTGCCGAGAAAATCGGCATTAACAGCTCCTTTGATGTTGACGGAATTAAAACCGCAAAAGGTTCATATGATGTCAGCGATGCCAATGAAAACCAGCTCGGCTGGTCGGGCGTAGGTCAGTATAATGACAAGGTAAACCCGATGCAGATGGCAATTATCTGTGGTGCAATCGCAAACGGCGGTAAGGCTACAAACCCTACCCTTATCAAAGATGAGTCCATACTCTCCGCACTCGGCATAAACTACAAGAGCAGCGGACAGGAGCTTTTTTCATCCGATACGGCGACAAAGCTTGATGATGTTATGAGATACACCGTTTCGGATTACTACGGCGACAACCTTTTTGGCGGACTTACAGTCTGTGCCAAAACAGGTACGGGTGAAGTCGGCGATGATAAGAACCCTAACGGCTGGATGGTCGGCTACTCAAAAGATGAGGACTGCCCTCTCGCCTTTGCCTGTGTTGTACAGGATTCGGGTTTCGGTTTCCAATATGCCGGTCCCGTGGTTGAGGCCGCAATGATTCAGGCTGCAAAAAGCCTTGGAGCGTCTGCGGTGCAGTAAATTAAAATTATATTATTGAAAATACAGTTTGACCGATTTTTTCGGTACATTGAAAGGAAGAACCCTGATGAATTTTTTAAAGGCTATGTTCGGCAACTACAGCAAGCGTGAAGTTAAGCGTGTGCAACCAATCTGTGACAAGGTGCTTGCACTCGAAGATAAATATGCGGCTATGAGCGAAAGTGAACTCAAGAACCAGACAACAATTCTTAAAGAAAGACTTGCCAACGGCGAAACAACAGACGATATTCTCCCCGAAGCATTTGCAACCTGTCGTGAGGCAGGCTGGAGAGTGCTTGGTATGAAGCACTTCCCCGTTCAGATTATCGGCGGTATCGTTCTTCACCAGGGCAGAATCGCCGAGATGAAAACCGGTGAAGGTAAAACCTTGGTTGCTACCCTCCCTGCATACCTCAACGCTCTTACAGGCGAAGGTGTTCACATTGTAACAGTCAACGATTACCTTGCCCGTCGTGACTCAGAGTGGATGGGCAAGCTTTACAGATACCTCGGTCTTTCGGTTGGTCTTATCTGCCACGATCTCGATAACGAGGGCAGAAAAAAGGCTTATGCCGCAGACATTACATACGGAACAAACAACGAACTCGGTTTTGACTACCTCCGTGACAACATGGTAGTTTACAAGGAAAACAAGGTTCAGCGCCCACACGCATTTGCAATTGTCGATGAGGTTGACTCAATCCTTATTGATGAGGCGAGAACTCCTCTTATTATTTCGGGTAAGGGCGACAAGTCAACAGACCTTTACGCAAAGGCTGACGCTTTTGCAAAAACTCTTAAAGTTCAGCGTTTTGCAGAACTTGACGCAAAAGAGGATATGGAGGAATATTACAAGGAAAACGACATTGATTATGTTGTTGATGAAAAGCAGAAAACAGCAACCCTCACACAGAGCGGTGTTAAGAAAGCCGAAGAATTTTTCGGTATTGAAAACCTTACCGATCCTGATAACCTTACAATTCAGCACCATGTAAATCAGGCTATCAAGGCTAACGGCGTTATGAAGCTTGATGTTGACTATGTTGTTAAGGACGGCGAAGTTATCATCGTTGACGAATTTACAGGTCGTCTTATGTACGGCCGTCGTTTTAACGAAGGCCTTCACCAGGCTATTGAGGCTAAAGAGGGCGTAAAGGTTCAGAGCGAAAGCAAGACTCTTGCTACAATCACATTCCAGAACTACTTCCGTCTTTACAAAAAGCTTTCGGGTATGACAGGTACTGCTCAGACAGAGTCGGAAGAATTCCAGGAAATCTACAAGCTTGATGTTGTTGAAATTCCTACAAACAAGCCTGTTTTAAGAAAAGACCTTCCCGATTCGGTTTATAAGACAGAAAACGGCAAGTTCCACGCTGTTATTGACGCAATTGTTGAGGCTCACGAAAAGGGACAGCCTGTCCTTGTCGGTACAATTTCAATTGAGAAGTCGGAGCTTCTTTCAAAAATGCTCAAAAAGAGAGGCATCAAGCACAATGTCCTCAATGCAAAACAGCATGAAAAAGAGGCTGAAATTGTTGCTCAGGCAGGTAAACTCGGTGCGGTAACAATCGCAACCAACATGGCAGGTCGTGGTACCGATATCATCCTCGGCGGTAACGCAGAGTATATGGCAAAAGCCGCAATGCGTAAGCAGGGCTTTACAGAGGAGCTTATTGAAGAAGCTACAGGTTATGCAGAAACCGATGATGAAGAAATCATCAATGCAAGAAATACATTCAGAGAACTGAATGACAAGTATAAGGAAGAAATTAAGGGCGAGGCTGAAAAGGTAAGAGAGGCCGGAGGTCTTTACATTATGGGTACGGAAAGACACGAGTCACGCCGTATTGATAACCAGCTCCGTGGTCGTGCAGGCCGTCAGGGCGATCCGGGTGTCAGCCGTTTCTTCCTCTCAACCGAGGATGACCTTATGCGTCTGTTCGGCGGTGACAGAATGAAAATGATGATGGAGCGTATGAATGTTGCCGAAGATATGCCTATTGAGAATAAAATGCTCACAAGTATTATCGAAGGCTCACAGGAAAAGGTTGAGCTTCGTAACTTCGGCATTCGTAAGGATGTCCTCCAGTACGACGATGTTATGAACAAACAGCGTGAAATCATCTACGGTCAGCGTGATCAGGTTCTTAACGGTGAGGATCTCCACGAAACAATCCTCAAAATGGTTGAGGATACAATCGCAACTTCAATCAAGCAGTACCTCCCCGAAGGTCCTGCAGAGCATTGGAACTTCCAGAGTCTTAAGGATTACTATGCAGGCTGGCTTATCAGAGATGATTCTAAGTACGATTTCAGTCTTGAGGATCTTGAAGATATGGAACCCGAAGAGATTCAGAAGATGCTCGTTGACGATGCTCTTGAAATCTACAAGGAAAACGAAGAACTTCTTCCCGAGGAAACAATCCGTGAGATGGAGCGTGTTTACCTCCTCAAGAATGTTGATACACATTGGATGGATCACATCGATAATATGGATCAGCTCAAGAGCGGTATCAGACTTCGTTCATATGGTCAGCACGATCCTGTTGTTGAGTACAGAGTTGAAGGCTTCGATATGTTTGATGAGATGATTGAAAGCATTCGTGAGGATACTGTCAAGATGATGCTCATTATGCCAAAGCGTGTTTATGAGATTCAGAAAAGACAGGATGCAATTGCAGCGGCAAAGAGAGCAGCTCAGAGGGCTGCCGCAGCGGCAAAGTCTGCATCCGATGATGAAGAAGCTGTTGAACAGTCGGACGCCGTAAAGCAGGCGCTTCACCGTGAGCAGGTTGCTCAGCCTACAGAAACTTCTGCAGACGGTACGGATTCTGTCAACAAGACTATCCGTAAGGGCAAGAAAATCGGCAGAAACGATCCCTGTCCGTGCGGCAGCGGTAAAAAGTACAAGAAGTGCTGCGGCAGAGATCTTTAATATTTCCGCACGCACAGCTTGGAGTAAACCTGCATAAAATTTTTGATATTTTTGAAAAAAGAATTAAAAATCAACAAATTTAGTGCCGAAATTGACTTTTTAACTGCCTGTTAAGGTTGTACAATGGGTATAATTTATCTTAAACACAAAAAATGGCGATAAATAAGCAATAAAATCACATTATGGTCAAAAATATTAAATCGTGCTTGCAGATATGCAAAATAACCAAAAACATTACCCAAAGTTTAGCTATATTGCCTCTACAAATATGCAATAAAATATCATATAATTGTATACAAGTAAAAAAGAAGAACAAATTCAAAAAATTGCGTTTCATAATTAGTTGGCAGATATGTTGGACTGTCCTATGCAGTTCTGTTTAATTGTACTTTGACTGCCAAAACAAAGTAATCGGCAATGAAGGAGAAGAAAAAATTATGAAATTAAGTAAAAAGCTTTGCATAACCGCAAAGAAAAGCTTTTCTCTTGTGCTTGCACTTACCCTCATGCTTTCGATATGTGCCGTGTCGGGTATGTCGCTTAATGTGTTTGCGGCAACATCTTTGGATCAGAAGATTTACATTAACCTGAACAAGAATAAGGAATGGAATGGTTTTTCTTCTGTTACATGTCGTTTTGCTCAGGATGACGGCACGGTTCTTAAAACAAAAACAGTAAGCAAAGATCCTTCGTCGGGAGTTTTTAAAACCATTGCACCATCCGGTGCAACAAAAATTGAGCTTTCTTCCGGGGTTAATTTTACTCTTCCCGAAAAGACTGTTGCAAACGGTTCCCGCCGTATCTATCTTAATAACAGCAATAATACCTATAATGAGGCTTATGCATATTCTTGGGTAAACGATACTGACTCCAACGCAGAGTGGCCGGGTGTTGCAATGACTAAGACATCTTCAGACAGCGGTTACTACTATGTAGATGTTAAGTCATCCCATAAAAATGTAATCTTCAGCAACAAGGGCGAAACACAAACAAGCGACCTCGGTATTAACGACTCATACAGTAAAGATAATGCTCTTTATGACGCTTCAAAAAGTCAGTGGACTAACCCGTTCATCAAGACCATCGACATTTCTGGTGCTTCGGGTGACACAGAATTTTATCTTACAACTGACGGCTCGTTCAAAGAAAGTAAATACCTTTCTGTTGAAGCTCCCGACAAACAGTCAAAGGCAACATATAAAACAGTTTATGTTTCAAACGATGACTGGAAGTCGCTTACAAAGGTTTATGCAACTTTTGACTACAACGATGCCTATGAAGGAACAGTTGAGCTTACAAAAGACACCATAGACACCAAGGTAAGCGGTTCTGTGGTGTTCAGCGGTAGAATTCCGGCGGGTGCGCTTTTAAGATTCCATCCGAACGAACATAACCTCAACGGTGCATCTTCTGCAACATCATATCCGACAGATTCGGGATATGATGGTTCGGGCTACAACGATAACACGGCTACATATGTTAAGACAGCCAGAGGCGAAGGCTGGACAAAATTCTCGGAAATAGACAATGTAAACTATGGTGCTGTCGTTGAAAATTCATTCAAAGATAATCCTAACATCGTAGGCGTTGACGCAACATACTTTGACTACTGGTCTGATATGGAGCAGGAGAAAGGGTATCTTCAGTGTCAGGGTAACGACAATATGTATGACTATTGGTATCAGTTTGATAACTTCAACAGCTACATAAGCGACATTGCTTTAGATCATCAATCGGACTGGAAGTATCCTCTCTACTTCGGTAATATGTATAGGGGTGGTAGACACTACAATACATTTAAGACCCACGCAGAAAAACTTACAAACATCAACGATTTTAATGATAACTATTACTATGCAGTAAACAACTCCAACGGTATGGCATGGGGCGACGGTAATTATAACCAGTCCTTACAGGGTCTTATGTACAACACGCTTGACAGTAAGGGCAATCTTCAGGTTGCAAATGGTGTCAAGGCTCCTTACTTTGATGCTGAGGCACTTTCAACCGCTAAATATAATGATGCAAAAGTTGCCAATGTTTATAAGTCATCTTTCCCGTTCCGTGCAACTACTGACGGTGATGGTGTTACTACTTATGAATTCACTTCAAAAAATGCAACCGATAACATCTACTTTACATGGGACGGCCTTACACCTAAAAAAATTAACTACGGTGCGGGCGAAACATATGGTGTACACGATGATTTGGGAAAATTCGGCGGTACAGAAAACGGTTATGGTGTTTTCCCATTCAACAATACTCAGAATACATCAACGGGCAAGGGTACTAACTGTAACCTTAACTATGGCTTTGGTGTCAGACTTGATATAGACTTCAGAGTTCCGAAAGATGGTATGCTTGCAGACAACAAACCTGCAACCTTTGACTTCACCGGAGACGATGACCTTTGGGTTTATATCGGTGAAGATCCAACAGGTGCTAACGCAGAGCTTGCTCTCGACCTCGGCGGTGACCATAAAGAGGCAAAAGGTTCAATTAACTTTAATACAATGCAAGCAACAGCTAACGATGTATTTGCCGACTACTCATCTTCATCATCGTCGACAAAAGCTACAGTTCCGAAGGATGAGTTTTGGGTTAAGACAGGTGATTATGCTAGCTTCTGTTTGAATGTTTGGCAGGATAAAAGGGTTGCTAAATATAATGTAGATGGATATTTTGTAGACCCTTATGAAACATCAGACGGTTTTTACAAATTCAAAAAGGATCGACTTGGCGAAAATACAGAAGTTAACTTCTGTAAGTGGAAGAATATAGGTACCGGCGGCAAGCTTACAGAAAACCTTACGCTTACAGACCTTTACGGTAAAATGTGGAATGGTGACGGCACTCAGTATACCGGAGATGCTGTGTTACATCATACAAACCTTGGCACCGTTACAAAGACAATCAACAATGGTGTTCAGCTTGATCCTAACAAGACATACCATATGGTAGTATTCTATATGGAGCGTGGTGAGGCTGAGTCTAACTTCTCAGTAAACTTCACAATGACACCTGCCAACAATGACCTCAAGGTTACAAAGGCACTTGATACAGGCGATGTTGTTTCTGAAATTTCAGATGACCTCAAAGCTAATGAAACTTTTGATTATACAATCAAAGAGAACGGCAAAGATACCTCCGGTAAAGGCTACAAGCTTACAAAATCAGACGAAAGCACAAGCAGTGAAACTCTTTCAAACAGCGGTTTCACACTTAAAGATAATTATATAGCTGACTTTGACAACTCATTCAAGACCGGCAACGATATGACGGTTGACGAGTCAACAAACAGCAGTAAGCTTAAATACACAACAAACTGGGAGCTCGTTAACAACAGAGTCGGTTCAACAATCAGCAGCGGTTCAACTACGAACTCGGCATTCAATCTTGCGGATCCCGCAGATAAAAAGGCTTATGCACAGCTCCAGCTCGACTATACCAACAAGATAGTGACAGCACCTCTTGAAATTTCAAAGAATGTTGTTGATGAAGGCGGTACAACCGACTACGATACAAATCAGCAGTTTACATTTGCAATTGCTCTCGACTTTGACGGCGACGATTCAACCTATGATTACAAGACCTATCCTCTTGAATATCAGCTCAAAGAGAAGGGCGCAAGTGGTTATTCAAACACAGCTTACCGTACACCCTTGGACGGTTCGTTCACAATCAAAAAGGGCGAAAGCATTAAGCTTCTCAATATTCCTGTAGGTGCAACCTATAAGATTACAGAGAAAAATGTTATAGGTTATGTTCCCTATAAAGTAGGCGATCAGAACTTCAACGGTACATTTGTCGGTACTCTCGCCAAAGCAGGAAATGCGCTTAACTTTATCAATAAGGTTAATCCTACAAACATTGCCATTTCGGTAAATAAAACTCTTGACGGTCAGGCTTACAGCGGCAGCAAGTTCGTTTATACATTGACAGGTCTTGGATCAATGGATACAGCAAAACAGGATGCCGACGGCAATATTATCAAGACAAACAGCGCAAAAACAATTTCCACGAATTTGAAAACACCTGACGCAAGCGGTAAGGTTGAATTCAAAGACCTCAAATTAGTCACTGCGGGTGTTTACAGATTTAAGATTACCGAGGCTCTTGCCGAGGGTGAAAATGCATCCGATTATAAAATGGATACAAACACCTGGCTTGCCGAGATTGAACTTCTTGAAAACGGTAAAGTAACACCGCCTACGTATATTAAGGTTAGTAGCTCAGCTATTAAAGACAAAACCGATGCTCAGCTTGCAGAATACTTCAACGATCCTACTTCTGTTAAAGAAAATGAAGCCCTGTTTGCAAATGAAACAACACACGGAAGCGCAACAGTAAACAAGAAGAATCAGACAGGCGGTAATGTAAGTGATACGGAATTTGCGGTGATGAAGGTATCCGGTGAGGGTATCTTTACTGCAGATGATATCAATACAATCATTAAAGATGCCACAATGAAAACTCATATGGTTTCTAAAACGACAGACAGCAACGGTCAGGCTGTGTTTGACAAACTGACAATCTTCAAGGACGGTCAGGGCGAGTTTACAAAAACAAACGGTAAAGTTGTATGGAACAAAAGTTCCGACAATTATATAACAGGTACTTCAACATCTCAAACATACTGTCTGTTTGAGTACAAACCGTCAGAGGGTTACACCCCGAACTACACACTCACCTACTTCACACTTCCTGTTGAGGGTAAGTACGATGTTACATATGATTATGTTGACGGCGCAATTACAATGCCACAGGCGAGCGGTGACGGTATGAACGGCTATGTTGTTCTCGGTTTGTCGGTTGCAGGACTTGCGGTGACAATGTTCACGGGTTACGCAATCTATTACGGAAAAGGTCGTAAAAAACGCAGAGCAAGACGCAGAAAGTAACCCAATATGATTTAACTTGTTAGAACAGGTGATTTTTTAATCATATGTTTCTTTCATAGAAAACCTCTTTGACTGCTACGGACACCGTTGTTAGCCGGTGTCTGCCATGCAGCCACCCCAACCCGTTTAACCATTCGGTTAGAATATAATTACATATATTAAATCAAACACAAAGGAGAAAGTAAAAATGAAAACTACAAAGAAAATCTTTGCAGCTGTTCTTGCAGTAATGATGATCGCTCTCATGATTCCATTCTCAGCAAGTGCAGCAGAGAGCTATTCAGCTACGTACAAACTTGCAGTTGATGCAAATGACACTGACAAAGTCGGTAATTACACATTCAGCTTCTTCAAGATTGCAAACCTCGATCTCACAACAGGTAAGTACTCATGTACTATCACCGACAAAGCACTTGAGGATGCTGTAAATGGCACATACTCAGATGCAAAGTCACAGCAAATCATCACGGCTTGTGATAACCTCTACAAGACAGACAAAGCTGCATTCGGTGGTACAGCTGCTACAACAATCAGCTTTTCTTCAACAGTTACAGAGGCTACTGCAACAGTAACAGACCCAGGTCTTTACTATGTATATTGTACTTCTAAGCCCGCTAAGGTAACTGGTGTTCAGAGCTCACTCGCAGCACTTCCTTACTTCGACGGCAAAGAGTATGTTTCTGTTGACCAGACAGCGTACAACCTTGCTGAAAAGGTTTCAACAAGCTCAGTATCAGTTGACAAGAAAGCTGACAAGACATATGTAGGCGACAACAATAAGACTGTAACCTACACACTTACAGCTTCAACAGCAGGTTCAATCGACAACCAGCTCAAAAAGTATGCAATCGTTGATACAATGGATGAAGGTCTTACATTCAACGAGAATTCAGTTGTAGTTAAGTACGACGGCGCAGTTGATGCTCTTACTTTGGGTACAGATTACTCTATTAAAAAGAACTATACTTACACAGGCAAGAACGGTGAGGCAACTGCTACATTCGCAGTTGTATTCGAATCTGCTACACTTGAATCAAAGGATTTCTATGATGCCAAAACAGTTGTTGTTACATACACAGCTGATTTAAACGAAAAAGCTAAGCTCAACACAGCTATTCGCAACACAGACGGTCTTGTTTACGGCAACGATTCTGATACAAACTTTGAACCCGGTAAAACTTCACCTGATGTATTTACATACGGCATGAAGGTTGTTAAGGTTAACGGCAATGACACAACTCAGAAGCTTGCTAAAGCTAAATTCCAGATCTTCACAGACCCAGAGGCTAAAACACCTCTTACAGTTAAAGTTGACGACAAGAATGTAAATGTAGTTGCTGAGACAGGTGCTAACGGTGAGGCTACATTTGTTCTCGAAGGCACAACAACAACATTCAAGTTTGATGCTACACAGACATACTATGCAAAAGAGATAGCAGCTCCTACAGGCTACAACCTCAACAGCTCAGTATTTACAGTAAGCATTGACAAGAGCAAGGAGTATACATTTGTAGGTAACATTGCAGACGGTGACAATGTTGCTGTTGCTAACTACCCTGTAACTGTTCCTAAGACAGGTGGTATGGGTACAATGATGTTCTATGTTGGCGGTGCAGCACTTATCGCTTGTGCAGGCGTTCTTCTCTTTGTTCTTAAGAGAAAGAAAGCAGCTAAATAATTAATCGAATATCTTTATCTTAAAATCTGTGATATGATATATGTAATTTTCAGGGGATGCGGCAACGCATCCCCGTTCTATTTACAGAAGAGCTGTAGAAGCGGATGAATATTTATGTTTATATAATATGTTTTGATGTGATGAAAATTGTGTATTGTCTGTAGGGGAGAACCATTACATTTTTACAGTCGGGCATAATATGTTTTTTACATTACAAACTGTCTTCCCGACATTAATTTTCCATTTTCAATTTTCAATTTTACATTTAACTAAACCTTTCGCTCGGGTATAATATGTTTTTTGACATTACAAACTATCTTCACGAACTGGGACTGCGGCACGCAGTTGCGATAAATAGTAAAATATAGTATAATAACTACGGAACAAAAACACGCAGAAAAGGAAAATTTTATGAAACGAAAGCTGTCAATTTTACTAATAGTTTTAATATTCGTTGCAGGAATCGGCATAATGAGCTATCCGCTTGTCAGTTCCGCAATTAATAACTATGTCAGTAGAAGCAGGGTTAAGGAGTACACCGACAGGGTTGCTCAGATGCCGAGTGAGAAAACTCAAAAAATGTTTGAAGAGGCTGCTAAGTACAATAACAGCCTTTCAAATAATATGATAATTACCGACCCATTCGACGAAAAGGCTTTTCAGAAAATCGGCGCAAATTATGAGAAAACTCTCAATGTTGATGATAACGGTCTTATCGGCTATATTGATGTGCCGAAAATCAATGTTTATCTGCCGATTTATCACGGCACAAGCGAAGAGGTTCTTTCCAAAGGTGCAGGACATCTTCAAAATACTTCCCTGCCTGTAGGCGGTACAAGCACACATTCCGTAATTTCTGCCCATTCGGGTTATCCGGGCGAAACATTTTTCGATTACCTCACCGATATGAAGGTCGGCGATGAATTCTATGTTCATATCCTCGACAGAACGCTGAAATATGAGGTTGATCAAATCGAAGTTGTTCTTCCCTCGGAAATCAATTCCTTGCGGATTGTTGACGGCGAAGACCTTGTAACGCTCCTCACCTGTACCCCATACGGCGTTAATACTCACAGACTTCTCGTGCGTGGCAAGCATGTTGCATACGATGATACTAAATATATTGAAACGGGCGAGTCGCTTGCAAAATTTGATAACGGTTACATATTCTTTCTCGGTTACAAAATCCCTTATGCGGTCGCAATCGGCATAATTGTCGGCTTTGTTGCACTTGTTGTGTTTGTGGTTGTATTTCTGCTCAAGCGTAAAAAGAAGAAGTCAAACGGTGCAAAACGGCTGAGAGATGACTCGGCTGACGAAAATCAGAATGATTCGGGTGGTGATTCCGATGATTAAAAAAATACTTACGGGTGTGGCAATAGCAATGCTCGTTGTCGGAATAGGTCTTGTCGCATTCCCCCCTATATCAAATTTTATCGGAACACAGATTTCAAACGGTGAGGCTGACGGCTTTGACACCCGTGTTGAAGAAGCTGAGGACGGCTCTTTTGAACAGGCGGTCAAGGACGGCAAGGTTGACGAAGAGGGTTACAAAATTGACAGGGACGGCAAGCGTACCTCCAAACAGCCCGTCGTTTTCAAGGCTGATCTCGACAGACTTTTCAATGACAGCGTTGCCTACAACAAAAAACTTGAAACAAACCAGTATGAAATGCTCCGCAACGATACCTATTCACAGGCTGCCGTCAATCTTGAAGATTACGGCATAACCGACGGCATTTACGGTTATGTTACCGCTGAAACAATAAATATGCGTCTGCCGATTTACCTCGGTGCGAACAGCTCAAATATGAGCTACGGTGCGGCACATATGAGTGCAACATCATTGCCGATCGGCGGTAAGAATACAAACGCAGTCCTTGCAGGTCACACGGGATACATCGGTCGAATATTCTTTGACAACCTCCGCAACCTCAAAATCGGTGACAGGGTTTCAATCACAAATTATTGGGATACACTCAATTACAAGGTCGTTGAAACCAAAGTCAATAAGCCGAGCGAATCAGGCGACTGCTATTTGCAGAAGGACAGAGATTTGCTCACGATGTTTACCTGCATAAGTGACGGCAACGGCGGTTTTGACCGTTACTATGTAATATGTGAGCGTGCGTCATAATTTACAGCAGACTGCATCACGGTGCAGCCTGTTTTTTTGTTTAAAGACCAATTGTTTAGAACAGAAATGACCGAGTATTTTGTCTGTCATTTGTAATAGTTAATATTTGAAAAATACGCATATATTGCCGTAAATGCCGAATTTATTTTAAAATTATTGACATAAGAAAAATAGATTGATAAACTTAGACAAGTATTAACAATTGAGAGGTATAATATGAAGTTGAATCTTCCAAAAAATCAAAAGTATTATCATTGGACTGTTATAGATTTGCTCGCTTCATCCACAAGCAAGCATTACAAATATGAGTTCGATAATACAAGCGGTGAAGATGCAACTGTTTTTCAGAAATATGTTGTCGGTTCGGACAGATAAACAATAAAAACGGAGGATAAACAATGAAAAATATAATTAAAAAAATAACTGCAATCGCAATGTGCGGTGTGCTTACTGTCGGTTCGGTTCTTATGACAGGTGCGGTAAGCGAGGATGAAAGTCACAAGGACTTTGAAGTTACAGGTACAACGCAGAAAATCTCAAACAATCAGCTTTTTGTTACAACAACGGGATATACCGAAAATACGGCAAAGAATTTCGGGGCAATGTTCATATCAACGGATTATCAAAAGTACAGCGTGATGTTTAAGGACTGTATTGATGCACCGAAGTTTGTAAATCTCCCGAAAAATCAGGAATTTACTCGCCATATGATAACAGCGAATAATCGTTATTTTGGTAATACGGGTATGAAATTCAATTATGATTCAACAGGCGGAGAATATGTTAAGATGAGGATTAAACTCTCCGACTATTTTCCTGATGTCTTTAATGATGATGGCACAATGACCGGAAAACTCAGCGATGGCACATACAAGAATTTTGACTTTACATATGAGGATTTCGGTACAGACAGCAGCGGCAAACCTTGCTATGCAACCTCGGGCGCATATTTTGTCAGCGGAGGTGCGGTAACATCTTTTGTCCCCGATAAGAACGGCTATGCGGAGTTGTATATTTCAAGACAGCTTGGCGAGGATACGGGCCTTATGGCTTATAAATATTGCAGACTTAAAAACGGCGCAGAGTGTAAAATAACGATTGGTGGCAAATTGAACTGCCTGACTTGCGGTGATGCATATCCAGACGGAAACATTACGGTTGGAGATGCAACATCTGTTCAGAAATATGTTGTAGGTATTGTAAAATTCGGCAAGACTCAGCTTTTTAACAGCGATGTAAACCATGACGGCGAAATCAGTGTTGTTGACGCAACCTTGATTCAGAAGTATATCGTTGGGTTGATTTAAACAAAAATAATGGTACAAATAATATTGAAAATTAAATGATATAAATGTTACAAAGTAACTGCAATTCTGTATCTCATTTATACAGTTTATTTTCATCATAAATTTTCTGTCATTACTTGGCGGGCGTCCAATGAACGCCCCTAC
>ENA-ORRU01001154-ORRU01001154.1-human-gut-metagenome-genome-assembly--contig:-NODE-1154-length-16927-cov-13.867769_pt1 | contig 16927 bp, 14 predicted proteins | sample MGYA00242184_ERZ509151 | MGnify/ENA primary metagenome ERZ509151 (study PRJEB26280, sample SAMEA2338667) | human gut metagenome | biome: human gut; feature: human-associated habitat; material: faeces... | reverse complement strand
CGATACAGCAAGAAGCGGGAAGCCATTTTGGACGTCATCCGCAGTTCGGACGCGCACCCCTCCGCTGAATGGATTTACCAAGCCTTGAAGCCGGCCCACCCGGACCTGAGTCTGGGAACCGTGTACCGGAACCTGCTTTTCTTTCAGCGTCAGGGGACCATTCAAAGCGTAGGCGTCGTCCATGGACAGGAGCGGTTTGACGCCGTTACCACCCCGCACAGTCACTTTGTTTGCAACACCTGCGGCGCGGTTATCGATCTCCACGGGATTTCGATGGATGCCAATTTGAACCGCGCGGTCAGGGAGCAATATGGGTTCGAGGTGGACCGCCACGAACTCACCTTTTACGGCAAATGCCAAGCTTGCATGCAAGCAGAAAAACATGAGGAGGACGTATTAGCATGAAGAAGTTTGTTTGTTCCGTCTGTGGTTACGTACACGAGGGCGAGACCGCGCCCGATTTCTGCCCCATCTGCAAGGCCCCCAAGGAGAAGTTCGTGGAGCAGGCCGGCGAGAAGAGTTGGGCCGCTGAGCACGTGGTAGGCGTGGCTCAGGGCGCTCCCGAGGAGATCCTCCAGGGTCTGCGTGAGAACTTCCAGGGCGAGTGCTCCGAGGTCGGCATGTACCTGGCCATGGCCCGTGTGGCAGAGCGTGAGGGCTACCCCGAGATCGCCGAGGCTTACAAGCGCTACGCTTATGAGGAAGCTGACCATGCATCCCGCTTTGCCGAGCTGCTGGGCGAGGTCGTGACCGACAGCACCAAGAAGAACCTGATGATGCGTGCCGAGGCCGAGTGCGGTGCCTGCGCCGGCAAGATGGATCTGGCCAAGAAGGCTAAGGCGCTGAATCTGGATGCCATCCACGACACCGTCCATGAGATGGCGAAGGATGAGGCTCGTCATGGCCGCGGCTTCGAGGGCCTGCTGAAGCGCTACTTCAACACCGAAGTCTGATAAGGGTTCCCCAGTTATCTATGCTGCCCGCTGCAAGGACATTCTGCCTTGCAGCGGGCTTTTTTGACGTTTCAGGCTTAAAAAGCGGCGCAGAAACTCCGCAGATTTCCCCCTACATAACGCAATAAATTAAGCTGTTTACAGAATAAATGTTCAAATCTGTTCTTGCCTGTTTTTAATGGTCGAGAACAGATTTTTTTATTTGGTGGGCAAACTGTGGGCAAAACTCGCTGATTTGTTCAGTTCTGACCTTTTTTTTTGCTTTTTGCCCACATAAAGTCCGAAAGTTGGCTTGTGGCCTAGAAAAATCGGCTATAAATATAATTCTCGATGTGGGCAGACTATTTGACTATTATCTGTAAAGATGCCATTTCCGGTAACGCCCTCCCGCTTGCAAATATAAAATAATTTTTCCGCTGAATATGCCCAGAGCAACGCGGAGGGCATTTTAGATCATAAAGCTTCTTGTGACGCGGTGCACTGTGGGCAGCGTGTCCTACGATAAAAATAACAAGTCCCGTGCCACAGACGGGGCAGAATGGACAAAGGTATGAACTTCTTTTACATCCTGAGCGGTCCTCTCGGCTATGTCATGGAGTGGATCTACAAGCTGCTCCCGAGCTACGGCTGGGACATCATCATCTTCACGCTGCTCATCAACATCGTCAAGATCCCTCTGCAGCTGAGCCAGCAGAAGAGCATGGCTAAAATGTCGGCCTTCCAGCCCATGATGATGGAGATCCAGACCAAGTACAAGGACAAGCCCGAAAAGCAGCAGGAAGAAATGCTCAAGCTGCAGCAGGACTACGGCTATAGCCCCACCGCAGGCTGCGTGCCCATGCTGTTGAACTTCCTTGTCATGTTCGGCGTTATCGGTGTCGTGTACAATCCGCTGGAGCGCATCTTCCACATCAGTGCTGCGGCTCTGACCGCCGCCGGTGAGGCCCTGACCGCCTCCGGCGTCGCCTTTACCGCCATCACCCGCGATACCAACATCATCGCACAGGTGGTTGCTGGCAACGGCGGTGTGCTGGGCTGCTTCAGCGCCGAGCAGATCGCTACCATTACCGAGTTCAGCCAGCACATGAACTTCCTCGGCATCGACCTGACCCGCATCCCCAAGCTGGGCCTTTCTCTGGACATCGTGCTGCCGCTGCTGTCGGTCATCACCATGCTCCTGTCCACCCATATCAGCATGAAGGCCAGCGGCCAGCAGATGCAGGGCAGCATGAAGCTGACCATGTATATGATGCCGCTGATGTACCTGTTCTTCTGCTTCACCTATCCTCTGGCATTCTCTCTGTACTACGTCATTTCCAACATCGTGATGACCGTGCAGACTCAGGTCATGCGCAAGGTGTACGACCCCGATAAGATGCGCAAGGAGATCGAAGCGCAGATCGCAGAAAAGAAAAAGCAGGAAAAACGCGGTGTGAAGAACACTACCGTCAAGGTCACCGATCCCAAGACCGGCAAGACCACGGAAAAGAACATTTCTGCCAGCGAGATGAACAAGCGCCGTCTGGAGTATGCCCGCCAGCTGGACGAGGAGCGCTACAAGGACGAGCGTACCGTGCCGCTGAGCGAGCTGAACAAGCAGGATAAAGAATAAGAGGAGGATGAACGGTTATGATCCGTAAGCAGGAAGCGACCGGCAAAACGGTCGATGAAGCCCGCGCAAAAGCCTGCGCTCTGCTGGGCGTGCAGGCCGATGATCTGAATGTCAGCTGCGAAGTGCTGGAAATGCCCCAGAAGACTGGTTTTCTGGGCCTGAAGCTCACCCCCGCTAAGGTGTGCGTGAGCGTGGAGGAGCCGGATGCTCCGGCTGCAGCACCCGCTGAGCCTGTTGTTGAGAAAAAGACTCCCGTGCAGGAGGCTGTCAAGGCCGCTCCCGTGGCAGAGGAGCCTGCTGCTGCGGCAGCACAGCCGGAAGCAAAGGCCGAAGAGCCTGCTGCCCCCGCTGCAGAAGCTGCTGCAGAGCAGCCCGCTGCCGAGGAAGAGGAGCCGGAAGTCCCCATCGTGATCGAAGAGAACGCTAAGATCAAGGCTGCTGTGGACTACCTGCGTGAGGTCATTGCCCTGATGGGCGTGGAGAATGTCACCTTCAGCGCTGTGCAGAAGGGCGAAGCTACCATCATCCGTCTGGACGGTGAAAAGCTGGGTGCCCTCATCGGCCGCCGCGGCGAGACCATGGAGAGCCTTTCCTATCTGGCAAGCCTTGTGGCAAACCGTCTGGAGGGCGATTACATCAAGCTGGGTCTGGATGTGGCCGGCTACCGCGATAAGCGCGAGAGCGACCTGACCGCACTGGCACAGCGCATTGGTGCCAAGGTGCGCAAGACCGGCCGCAGCTTTGCCATGGAACCCATGAACCCCTACGAGCGCCGTATCATCCACTCTGCCATCAGCAAGATGGAGGGCGTGCGCAGCGAGAGCAAGGGCGAAGGCCGTGACCGCCGTGTGGTCATCTACTCCACCGCACCCGATGCACAGACCGAGAACACCTATGGCGAGCGCCGTCCCCGCGGCGGACGCGGCAATGGCCGTCGTCCCGGCGGCAACCGCAATGGCGGTTATCGCGGCGGGAACCGTTCTGAGCATGGCGACCACAATGGAAACCGCGGCGGTTACCGTGGCAGCCGCAATGGTGCACCCCGCGGCCCGCGGCCTTCCGGCGTGCCGGAGCGTACCTATGCACCCCGTGATGCCGAGAATGCAGCACCGGTAGCACCCAAGCGCACCGAGCGGGTGGATGATTTTGCCAATTTCAGCTTTGGCAAAATCGAGCTGTAATACGGAACTACTTTTGAAATCAGGGTCTCCGGAAAATCTGCGGATTTTCCGGAGACCTTTTTCACGCAAAAAAGGATTTTACCCAAAACTGACGCCAAGGTGGTTTCGGGTCGGGCAGCTGTTGCGGTATACTGAGCATAAAAAAGTCATTCTTCTCAAAATTTGGAGGATTTACCTGTTTTTTGCCGAAATCTTTCTCTTAAATGGCAATTGTAAAACAATTGGTCAAGGATTTATACTGTAGTCAAGAGCGTTCTGTTCGTGAAGAACAGACAGAATGATGAAAAGAGAGGTATTCAACTATGGCTCAGAACAAGATCTCCCGCCGCAGCTTCCTGCGTGGTGCAGGGGCATCCGCAACCATCGCAGCCGCCAGCTGCATGGCACCCTCTGCAGCCGCCTGTGACATCAAGTCCCTGTGGAGCATGGATCTGCAGATCCTTGCCACCAGCGATACCCACGGCAAATTCGACCCATGGGACTACGCCGCCAACAAGGCAGATGCTTCCGGCAGTGTGGCCCAGCAGGCGACCGCCATCAAGCAGTGCCGCACCCGGAACACGCTGGTGGTGGATGCAGGAGATACCATTCAGGCCAACTCCGCAGAGCTGTTCCTGAACGATGACCTGCATCCCATGATCGCTGCCATGAATGCCATCGGCTATGATATCTGGACCACCGGCAACCATGAGTACAACTACGGCATGGATGTGCTGAAAAAGGTCATGGGACAGCAGAAGGCCAAGGTGCTCACCGGCAACGTTTACGCACCGGACGGCACCCCGCTGGCCGATGGCTACACCATCATCAAGAAGGGCACCGTCAAGATCGGTGTCATTGGCATGGTCACCCCCAACATCATCCGCTGGGATGCCAAGAATCTGGAGGGCTGGAAGGTCACCAACCCTGTGGACGAGAGCCGCAAGATCATTGATAAGATCAAGGATCAGGTGGATGTTCTGATCGGCGTCATGCACATGGATACCGAGAACGAGTACGGTGTGTACGGCTCCGGCGTTACCGATCTGGCAAATGCCTGCCCGGAGTTTGATGTGATCGTGGGCGGCCACGGCCACAGGAGCATCCCCAACATGATGATCAACAACGTGCTGGTGGTGGAGAACAAGAACGCCGGTGCCACCCTGTCTGAGATCCACGTCTATCTGGAGCGCCAGCTGGACGGTAAGTGGAAGGTCGTGAACCGCACCTCTGAAAACCTGCAGATCAAGGAGTACGAGCCCGATCCGGAGCTGACCGCTTTGCTGGCCTCCTACGACACCCGCGCCAAGGAAGACGCTGTTACCCCCATTGGCGAGCTGAAGGGCGGCGATCTGGCCCCCGAAAACGAGATCGACTGCCTGCCGCAGGCCATGGTGCAGGATACCGCGCTGCTGGACTTCATCAACGAAGTGCAGATGTACTACACCGGTGCGCAGGTCTCTGCTACCGCCCTGACCTCCATGACCTCCCAGATGCGCGCGGGCACCATCCGCAAGTGCGATATGGCCAGCATCTACACCTACCAGAACACCCTGTACAAGCTGCAGATGACCGGCGAGCAGCTGCGCCGCTTTATGGAGTGGTCTGCTGCCTTCTTCAAGACATGGAAGCCGGATGAAGTGACCATTGCCTTTGACCCCTCGGTGCGCTACTACCTGTACGATGCTTTTGAGGGCGTCAGCTACGAGCTGGACGTCTCCAAGGAGCCGGGCCACCGCATCAAGAACCTCAAGTGGCCGAACGGCAAGGCCGTGAAGGACACCGACACCTTTGTGGTGGCAGTGAACAACTACCGTGCCACCACCCAGCTGCTGACGGCTGCGGACATCTTCCTGCCGGGCGAAGAGCTGCCCAAGCTGTTGGAGATCGATGTGCGCGGCGACGTGGGCGGCATCCGCGAGCTGCTGGGCGAGTACATCCGCACCGTGAAGGGCGGCACCATTGAGCCGCACGTGAACAACAACTGGAAGATCGTGGGCAACAACTGGAAGGCTGCCGATCACCAGAAGGCTGTGCAGCTGCTGCGCGAGGGCAAGCTGGCCCTGAATGAGAATGCCGATGCACGCACGCTGCCTGGCAAGGCCATCACCACGGCGGATATCGCCAAGTTCTAAAAAACAGTTTCCTGTAAAAAGGGGCTTTCCGTGTTGGGACGGAAAGCCCCTTTTTTGTGTGAGAAACGGGCGGATTTTCAACCGTTTCCCGGGAATTGGTTGAAAAAACAGTACCATTCCGCAGCATTTCGTGGTACAATGAAACTGTATTCGTCTCGCTGCTGTGGGCAGATGGGAGCAAGCGGCCAGACCGGGCGCGGAAAGGAAGCCAGAAAAAACCATGCAGGAAACGACCATTGCAGCCATTGCAACAGCGCCGGGCGCAGGCGGCATTGCCGTCGTGCGGCTCTCCGGTGCGGAGAGCTATCCCATAGCAGCCCGGGTGTTCCGCCCGGCCAACGCCGCAAAAAAGGTGGAGGATGCCAAAGGCTACACCGCCATGTACGGCACATTCCGGGAAGGGGACGAAGCCTTTGATGAGGGGGTGGCCCTGTTTTTCCGCGCGCCCCACAGCTATACCGGCGAGGACGTGGTGGAGCTTTCCTGCCATGGCGGCAGCGCCGTGGCCCGCCGTCTGGTGGAAGCCTGTCTTGCTGCCGGTGCTCAGCCTGCCGCGCCCGGCGAGTACACCCGCCGCGCGTTCCTGAACGGCAAGCTGGGTCTGACTCAGGCCGAAGCGGTCATGGACCTGATCTCGGCGGATGGCCGTCAGGGTGCCGCGCTGGCCAATGCCGCGCTGGGCGGTGCGCTGGCAAAGAAGATCAGTGCCCAGAAGGAAGCGCTTACCGCCATTCAGGCTCACCTTGCCGCATGGGTGGATTTTCCCGAAGAGGATGTGCCGGAGCTGGACGGTGACCATCTGCACCGCGTACTGAGTGGGGTAAAGGCAGAGCTGGACGAGTTGATCCATAATTATCAGGCGGATACCGTCCTGCGCGAAGGTGTGGACTGCGCCATTGTGGGCAGACCAAATGCGGGAAAATCCACACTGCTCAACCTGCTGGCCGGGTTCGACAGGGCCATCGTCACGCCGGTGGCTGGCACCACCCGTGACGTGGTGGAGCAGGCGGTACAGCTGGGGGATATCCAGCTGAATCTGTTCGATACCGCCGGTCTGCGCGAGACCGAAGATGCCATTGAAGCCGAGGGCATCCGCCGCAGCTGGAAAAAGCTGGAGGAGGCAGGCCTGATCCTGGCTGTGTTCGATGGCTCTGAGCCGCCCACGCGGGAAGATCTGGAGCTTGCACAGCGTTGCACAGGCCGCCCAGCCATTGCACTTATCAACAAAGAGGATAAACCGACGCAATTTGACGCAGAGTTGATTACACCCTGCTTTGCCATGGTGCTGCCGGTGTGCTGTCAGGAGGAGGAGAGCCGCAAGGTGATCTCCGCTGCGGTGGCTCGCCTGCTGGGTACCAGCCAGATCGACCCCCATGCCGCCAGTCTGTCCGGCCAGCGTCAGCTTTCCGCCGCACTGCGTGCGCGGGACGCTGTGGCCGGTGCACTGGATGCTGCCGCAGGCGGCTTTGGGCTGGATGCCGTTTCCGTCTGTGTGGACGACGCACTGGCCGCCCTGTGCGACCTGACCGGTGAGAACGCCTCGGAAGCTGTGATCGAACAGGTGTTTGAACGTTTCTGCGTGGGAAAGTGACGAAGAGCTTCCCGCGCGAAGCGTGGTCGCGTGTTTAAAGTTTGATGCCTTTTGCAAAATGCATCGCCGCCGGGGATGTTCTCTTTTGCGTGCCAAAAGAGAACCAGAAAAGCACCCGCTACTTTCGAGGCGCGGGAGGCACGAATTAAGGGCTACTCGCCCTTAATAATCCCAAAGGAGATGGGCTCCATACAAAAAATCCAAGTCGCTCCGCTAGAGGATTTTTTGTGTTACGCCGATTTGTAGTCGCTTGCGCGACGAGCCATACGGACAAGTTTATGCGTTATCTGCTGCGCGACAGTTGCAGGCTGACAGCAGCAATATGCCGTTTCCCGTTATGGCCCCTCCCGTGAAAAGGCAAATCTGGAAAATCCGCAGATTTTCCAGATTTGCGAAATTAAAAATAATTTTTCCGCTGAATATGCCCAGAGTGAAACGGAGGGCATTTTAAATCATTTGTTAGAGGAAACCCGAAAGTATATGAACCACTTAGGAGATTATGACGTTATCGTCATCGGTGCCGGTCATGCCGGCATCGAGGCAGCTCACGCCGCCGCAACGCTGGGCGCGAGAACGGCCGTGTTTACCATGAGTCTGGATGCCATTGGCAACATGCCCTGCAACCCCAGCATTGGCGGCACGGCAAAAGGCACGTTGGTACGTGAATTAGATGCGCTTGGCGGCGTGATGGGCCTTGCTGCAGATGCCACCTATCTGCAGAGCCGGATGCTCAACAAGGGCAAAGGCCCGGCGGTGCACGCCCTGCGTGTGCAGACCGACCGCAAGCGCTACCATGAATATATGAAGCATGCCCTTGAGCTGACACCCGGCCTTGCCATCCATCAGGCTGAGGTTGTGAGCATCGAGACCGAGAACGGCCGTGTGAAGGGCGTTGTGACCCAGCTGAACGGGGAATACAGCGCCAAATGCGTGGTCATTGCCACCGGCACGAACCTTGGCGGCAAAATTTTTGTGGGCGATGCGTGGTACGCCTCCGGCCCGGACGGGATGCACGCTGCCAACGCCCTGACCGACAGCCTGAAGGCTGCCGGGCTGCCGCTGCGCCGGTTCAAGACCGGCACCCCTGCCCGGGTGCACCGCCGCAGCATCGATTTTTCCAAGCTGGAATGCCAGCCCGGCGACCCGGACAATGAGCTGCAGCCCTTCAGCTTTATGACCGATGCACCCATGCACAACAAGGTGGAGTGCTGGATCGCCTATACCAACCCCGAGACCCACAGGATCATTCTGGATAACATCCAGCGCAGCCCGCTCTATGGCGGCATGATCGAGGGCGTTGGCCCGCGCTACTGCCCCTCCATCGAGGACAAGGTGGTGCGCTTTGCGGGCAAGGACAGGCATCCCATCTTTGTGGAACCCTGCGGCGAAAACACCGAAGAGATGTATCTGCAGGGTGCCTCCAGCAGCCTGCCGGAGGATGTGCAGAATGCCTTTTACCGCAGCATCAAAGGGTTTGAGAACATCGAGATCATGCGCCCGGCCTACGCCATCGAGTACGACTGCGTGGACCCCACCAGTCTGGAAGCCACGCTGGAAAGCAAGGTGGTGCGGGGACTGTACGGTGCGGGTCAGTTCAACGGCACCTCCGGCTACGAGGAAGCCGCCGCACAGGGCCTGCTGGCAGGTTTGAACGCCGCCCGCAATGCGCTGGACAAAGAGCAGCTCATTCTGCCGCGCCACACCAGCTATCTGGGCACACTGGTGGATGATTTGGTCACCAAAGGGGTCATGGACCCCTACCGCATGATGACCAGCCGCAGCGAGTACCGCCTGACCCTGCGTCAGGACAACGCTGACCAGCGGCTGACCCCCATCGGCAGGGAATACGGCCTTGTGCAGGATGACCGCTGGGCCAAGTACCAGCACACCCAGAGCATTCTGGAAGCGGAGCGCCGCCGCCTGCACGAGACGCATCTGCGCACCGCCGACCTGCGCACCGCCATGGAAGCGGCCGGTCTTGCCCCTGCTGCCGAGGGCGGCATTGCGGAAGAGCTGCTGCGCCGCCCGGAGATCAGCTATCCGCTGCTGGCCGGTGTCATCGGCTGGGGCGAGGAGATCACCCCCATGCTGGCCGAGCGGCTGGAGACCGAGATCAAGTATGCGGGCTACATTGCCCGGCAGGACCGGATGATCCGGGACGTGGCCCGGCATGAAAAGACCCTGATCCCGGACGACTTTGAATATGCGGATCTGGCCGGTCTGACGCTGGAAGCCCGCGAAAAGCTGGCCCGCATCCGGCCGAAGAACCTCGGTCAGGCGGGCCGCATCCCGGGCGTATCGCCCTCCGATGTGGCGCAACTGAGCATTGCACTGGCAGCGAGAGGAAAATAAAATGGAAGAACTGAAGCTTTACGAGGGCCGTCCTGCCGACTGCACCGGGCGGCTGGAAAAAGAGATTCGCACCTATGACCTGCTGGACAAGCTGGGCATCCAATTCTGGCGCACCGACCACGGCTGGATGAAGGCCGATACCATGGAGGACTGCCATGTGATCGATGCCTGCCTGAATGCCACCGTGTGCAAGAACCTGTTCCTGTGCAACCGGCAGAAGACGAACTTCTATCTGCTCATGATGCCCGGGGACAAGCCCTTCAAAACCAAAGAGCTTTCCCATCAGCTGGGCATTGCCCGCCTGAGCTTTGCCGCGCCCGAGGATATGGAGCAGTATCTGGACTGCACGCCTGGCTCCTCCTCCATTATGGGCCTTGCCAATGATGCTGAAAATAAGGTGCAGCTGCTGATGGATGAGGACATAAAGGCAGGGGAGTACCTCGGCTGCCACCCCTGCATCAACACCTCCTCGCTCAAGCTGCGAACGGCAGATGTGCTGGAAACTTTCCTGCCTGCCGTGCACCACGAGCCCATTTTCGTCCAGCTGACCGGTGAATGAAAGAAAGGACAACACCCATGATCGATAAACCGCGCCTTGAAGCAAAATGTTCCACATGGAACATCACTCTCACCGGCACCCAGCTGGACCAGCTGGATGCCTTTGCCGAAATTCTGGTGGACTACAACCAGAAGGTCAACCTGACCGCTATCACCGACCCCGAGGGGATCGAGGATAAGCACTTCCTCGACAGCCTGCTGTTTGCCAGCCAGCCGGAAGTTACGGGCCGCATGGTGGATGTGGGCGCAGGCGCAGGCTTCCCGGGCATCGTGACCAAAATCTACAAGCCGGAACTGGAGTTGACCCTGATGGAGCCCACCGGCAAGCGGGTGGAGTTTTTGAAGTACGCCTGTGCACAGCTGGGCTTGACCGGCGTGGAGTTTGCAAAGGAGCGCGCCGAGGAAGCCGCCCGCAAGGCGTGGCGTGAACAGTTTGATCTGGCCTCGGCCCGTGCAGTGGCCGCGCTGCCCATGCTGGCCGAATACTGTCTGCCGCTGGTAAAGGTGGGCGGCAATTTCCTCGCCATGAAAGGCTCTTCCGGTGAGGAAGAACTGGCCGCAGCGCGCGGTGCCATCAAAAAGCTGGGCGGCGAGTACAAAGAGACCCGCACTCTGCACCTTCCGGGCGGCGACACCCGTACACTGATCCTGTGCAAAAAGATTTCGCAGACTCCGACAGCCTACCCCAGAAACGGCGGAAAAATTGCGAAAAGTCCGTTGAAATAACGAAATATCGATAGAATTTTGTAAAACCCTGCCGAACGAAACTTCTGGCAGGGCTTTTATTTGTGTGATACACTGTGCCTGAAGCCTGAGTTTTCCACGCTTTCCCGGGAAAATGTGAAAAACAAAACCCATCCACCACGCGAAAGGAGCCGTGTATCCATGTTTGAACGCAAAAAGCAGGCGGGCAAGATTTATTTCCTGCCCATCGATCAAATCAAGCCGTCGCCGTTTCAGGCACGGCGGGAGTTCAGCGAGCAGGAGCTGGCTGCGCTGGCCCAGAGCATCCGTGAAAATGGTCTGCTGCAGCCCATCTCGGTGCGAAAAGTGTCGGATGGCGGCTACGAACTGGTAGCCGGGGAGCGGCGGCTCCGTGCCTGCCGCCTTGCTAAAATGAACACCATCCCGGCCATCCTCTGTGATTACGACGATGAGCGCACCGCCGCGCTGGGTCTGCTGGAAAACATCCAGCGGGCCGACCTGAACCCATTTGAGCAGGCGCAGGGCTTAAAGGATGTGATGGTGCTGTGGGACTGCACCCAGGCCGAAGCCGCCAAGCGACTGGGCATGGCGCAGCCCACCCTTGCCAACAAGCTGCGGCTTTTGCAGCTGAACGCCGACCAGCGGCAGTTTGTGCTGGACAACAACCTTACCGAGCGCCATGCCCGGGCGGTGCTGCGTCTGCCGGAGAACCGCCGCAGTGAAGCCTTGATCAACATTGCCAAGCGCCGCATGAACGCCCGCCAGACCGACCTCTACATTGAACAGCTGCTCAACACCCCTGCAAAAGGCAGGCACCGCATCTCGATGGTCAAGGATGTGCGTATTTTTGTGAACACCATCGACCATGCCATCCGTCTGATGACCGATAATGGTGTGCCCGCCACTGCCCACCGGGAGGAGAAGGACGGGTATATCGAATATACGGTGCGCATCCCAACCACCGCCGCCGAACGGTAAAATTGTTCCATGTGGAACAGGAAACTCCCGTGTAGAGCGTAGTCGCGTGTTTAAAGTTTCATGCCTTTTGCTAAAGCATTGCCGCCGGGTACGTTCTCTTTTGCGTGCCAAAAGAGAACCAGAAAAGCACCCGCTACTTTCGAGGCGCGGGAGGCACGAACTAGGGGCTGCTCGCCCCTAGTAACCCCAAAGCTGTTGGGCTCCATACAAAAAATCCAAGTCGCTTCGCTAAAGGATTTTTTGTGTTCCGCCGATTGGAAGCCCCTCAGTCGCTGCGCGACAGCTCCCTCAAAGAGGGAGCCTCTGGCGAAACCGGAAAGCGTTATGGTCTGCCCGGAAACTTTGCCGTCATGCCAAGGGCTCTCCCTTTGGGAGAGCTGGCAAGCCCGATAGGGCTTGACTGAGAGGGCTAGCCAGCTTCCCGGCGCTCATTCAAAATCGTTTGTTTTGTCTCCCAAAACCATGCGGTTTTGATTTTCCTGCCTCTAAAAGTTAAAAATCCAGCGGAAAAACGCTTCAAATGGTTCAAAAACCGATTTGGATGTGCTATACTAGGTGTTAAGGTGCCTGTATGGACGGGAAACCGGCGGGCATGACTGCGAATGTTCCACATGGAACAATTAAATTTTCCCGGAAGGAAGAATTGTGCGTGGCAAAAATTGTAGCAATTGCGAACCAGAAGGGCGGCGTTGGCAAAACCACCACCGCCGTCAACCTGTCGTCCTGCGTTGCGGCGCTGGGCAAGCGGGTGCTCATCGTAGACCTTGATCCGCAGGGCAATACCACCACCGGCTACGGCATCCCGAAGCGCAGCGTGGAAAAGGGAACCTACGAGATCCTGATCGGTGAAGCACGAGCATCCGAGGCCATCCGTAAGACCGAGTACCGCACCGATGTCATCGGTTCCAACACCCGTCTGGCCGGTGCCAGTCTGGAAATGATCGACCTGCCCGCTCGTGAGAGCCGCCTGCGCAAGGCGCTGGCCGAGGTGCAGAAGGACTATGACTTCATCTTTATCGATTGTCCGCCCAGTCTGGACCTGCTCACCCTGAACGGCCTGAGTGCCTGCGACAGCGTTCTCATTCCGGTGCAGTGCGAGTATTACGCGCTGGAGGGTCTTTCGGAGCTGATCAGCACCTTAAAGACCATTCGCAAAAAGTACAATCCGTATCTGGATATCGAGGGCGTGGTGTTCACCATGTTCTCGCTGCGGTATAACCTGACCGTGCAGGTGGTGGAGCAGGTGCAGAAGTATTTCGGCTCCAAGGTGTACAAGACCACCATCCCGCGCTCCATCCGCATTTCGGAGGCACCCAGCTACGGCCAGCCCATCAATTTCTATGAACCCAAGGGCAAGGGCAGCGAAGCGTACATGGATCTGGCAATCGAATTTGTCAAGAACAACCGCCCGCACGAGCCCAAAAAGGCCCGCCGCAAAAGTGCACCCGTCGCAGAGCAGACGAAAAATGCTCTGGAAGATTAAACCTCAGGGGGAACATGAATGGCAAGAGGAAAAGGAGGACTTGGCCGCGGGCTGGACAGTCTGTTTGAAGATGCCGCCCCGGTTTTTGAGTCCGGTGCAAAGGTAGACACCTTGCCCCTGCGTGAGATCGAACCGGACCCGGAACAGCCGCGCAAGACCTTTGACGAACAGGCGCTGGGCGAACTGGCGGCCAGCATTGCAGAGCATGGTCTGCTGCAGCCCATCGCGGTGCGTCCGCGCCCGCGCGGCGGCTACAGCATCGTGGCAGGTGAGCGCCGCTGGCGTGCCTGCCGCATGGCAGGGCTGAACGATGTGCCGGTGGTCATTAAGGAAGTCAGCGACGAGCAGGCCATGGAGCTGGCTCTGGTGGAAAACCTGCAGCGCGAGGATCTGGACCCGGTGGAAGAAGCAACCGGCATCCGGGAGCTGATGACCCGCTGCGGCCTGACGCAGGAGCAGGCGGCACAGAAGCTGGGCAAGAGCCGCAGCGCACTGGCCAACAGCCTGCGCCTGCTGAACCTGCCGGAAAACGTGCTGGAACTGCTGAAAAGCGGCTTTATCAATATCGGCCACGCAAAGGTGATCTTGAGCCTGCCCACACCGGAGTTGCAGGAGCAGGCGGCGCAGATCATTGCGGACAACCAGTTGAATGTGCGTCAGGCCGAGGCGCTGTGCAAAAAGCTGGCAAAGCCCGCAAAGGAGCCCAGAGAACCCAAGCCGCGGGGCACTCTGCCGGTGGAGGTGGAAGAAAGCCTCAAGCAGGTGCTGGGCAGCGAGGTGAACGTGGCCTACCACGACGGCAAGGGCAGGCTGACCGTGCATTTCTATTCCGATGAACAGCTGCGGGCCTTTGCCAACCTGCTGGGACAGTACCAGAACGAAGAATAAAGCGATCCAAGGCGGGCGACCGTCTTTGAACGGCACAGGGGAGGGGATCTTCTGTGCGAACCGAAATAGAGCAAGGAGAGTCAATCATGCTTGATATCAAATTTGTCCGTGAAAACCCGGACGCTGTCAAGGAAAACATCAAGAAGAAGTTTCAGGATGCAAAGCTCCCGCTGGTGGACGAGGTCATCGAGAAGGATGCCAAGTACCGCGCATGCCTGAAGGAAGTGGAAGCCCTCAAGGCTGCCCGCAACAAGCTGAGCAAGGCCAACGGCCCCCTGTTCGGCCAGCTGAAGAAATGCACCGATGAGGCACAGAAGGCCGAGCTGCAGGCTCAGATCGATGCCAACAATGCCGCCGTCAAGGCCGACGCCGACAAGATGGCTGAGCTGGAAAAGGAAGAAGAGACCCTGTCCGCACGCATTCAGGAGATCATGTACACCATTCCGCAGATGATCGATCCCAGCGTGCCCATCGGCCCGGATGATACCTACAACGTGGAAGCACAGCGCTTTGGTGAGCCTGTGGTGCCCGATTTCCCCATTCCGTACCACACCGAGATCATGGAGAGCTTCGACGGCATCGATATGGACGCTGCAGGCCGCGTGGCCGGCAACGGTTTCTACTATCTGCTGGGCAACATCGCCCGCCTGCACGAGGCTGTGCTGGCCTATGCCCGCGACTTTATGATCAACAAGGGCTTCACCTATGTGATCCCTCCCTTCATGATGCACGGCAACGTGGTGCAGGGTGTCATGTCCTTCCCGGAAATGGATGCCATGATGTATAAGATCGAGGGTGAGGACCTGTACCTGATCGGTACCAGCGAGCACACCATGATCGGCCGCTTCATCGACCAGACTCTGGACGAGGCCACTCTGCCCCTGACCCTGACCTCCTACAGCCCCTGCTTCCGCAAGGAAAAGGGCGCTCACGGCATCGAGGAGCGCGGCATTTACCGCATCCATCAGTTCGAGAAGCAGGAAATGATCGTGGTCTGCCGCCCCGACGAGAGCGCTGACTGGTACGAGAAGCTGTGGAAGAACTCTGTGGAGCTGTTCCGCAACATGGAGATCCCGGTGCGTCAGCTGAACTGCTGCTCCGGCGACCTGGCTGACCTGAAGGTGAAGAGCTGCGATATCGAAGCATGGAGCCCCCGCCAGCAGAAGTACTTCGAGGTCTGCTCCTGCTCCAATCTGGGCGATGCACAGGCACGCCGCCTGCACATCCGCGTGAAGGGCAAGGACGGCAAGACCTATCTGGCCCACACCCTGAACAACACCTGCGTGGCACCTCCGCGTATGCTGATCGCCTTCCTGGAGAACCATCTGCAGGCCGACGGCACCGTGACCATCCCCGAAGTGCTGCAGCCGTATATGGGCGGCCTGAAGGTCATGGTTCCCACCCACAAGAAGGGCTGAAGAATTGACCGGCTTTTCCACAAGGCACGGATAAATGGTTGAAAAATCCCGCTTTCTATTCAATGGAAAGCGGGATTTTTGCGTATCTTCGTTTGTATTTTGGACGACATGAAAAAATATGATTTTTTTAAAAATATGTGTTGACAAAAGGGGTATCTGTGGGTATAATAATAGAGCACTGTTCAAGTGCACAAACAATATGTGGCGGTATAGCTCAGTTGGCTAGAGCATTCGGTTCATACCCGAAGTGTCACCGGTTCAAATCCAGTTACCGCTACCACTTTTACAGAGTTTCGCTAAGGTTAGGGGGACGGTCGTCTGCAGTAGTGGACGATGGAAGTCGGAGGTTTTAGCGAAGCTCTGTATTTCTAAGGCCCGTTGGTCAAGCGGTTAAGACACGGCCCTTTCACGGCTGTAACATGGGTTCGATTCCCGTACGGGTCATAAAAACGCCTTTGCGCTATGCGCAAGGGCGTTTTTAATTTGACCCGTACGGGAATCGAACCAATCAGTAGGAATGTCTACCGTGGTTTCTGCCGCTAAGACCCGTACGGGAATCTTAGCTATATAATACAGGATAGACTTTTTTCAAAATATACGATATACTTACGTTGAAAAGGTGGGATGTGTTATGCCGGAGATCAGTTTATTTTGCGGGATACGGGTCACAATGTTCCCCAAGGTCTTGCAGGCTGTTGCGGGCGAGGACTTTACGGTGTACCTCTATTTCAACGATGGCTCTGTGCGTCTGTATGACGCAAAGCCGCTGCTTGCACTGGGCGGGGTCTTTGCGCCCTTGCAGGATGAAGCTTTTTTCAAAAGCCGCCTGACCGTCCTGAACGACACCGCTGCATGGGATGTGACTGGTGACCGGGACCCGGGCAGCTGTGTGGACTTGGACCCCATCGAGCTGTACGAGACCTGTCCTGTGGTGGTAGACCCGCTGGAATCGGCATCCTGAACCGCAAAAATACGCAAAAACACGGGAAGATCCGCAGACCTTCCCGTGTTTTTATTTATTTATTCTGCTCCTGCACATACCGCAGAATATCCTCCGGCACCTCTGCCAGTGCATCCGCACCGGCGGCGGTCAG
>ENA-ORRU01001137-ORRU01001137.1-human-gut-metagenome-genome-assembly--contig:-NODE-1137-length-17025-cov-11.445080_pt1 | contig 17025 bp, 16 predicted proteins | sample MGYA00242184_ERZ509151 | MGnify/ENA primary metagenome ERZ509151 (study PRJEB26280, sample SAMEA2338667) | human gut metagenome | biome: human gut; feature: human-associated habitat; material: faeces... | reverse complement strand
TACATTTCTGCAACGAAAGATCTGACTCCGGAATGGGAAAAATATTGGAAGGATCCCGAAACCCGGATGATCCATTTTATCGGGAAAGATAATATTGTATTCCATTGTATTATTTTCCCTGCGATGTTGAAAGCAGAAGGTAGTTATATATTGCCCGATAATGTGCCGGCCAATGAGTTTTTGAATCTGGAAGGAGACAAGATTTCGACTTCCCGGAATTGGGCCGTATGGTTGCATGAATATTTGCGTGACTTCGAAGGCAAACAGGATGTGTTGCGGTATGTGTTGACAGCCAATGCTCCCGAAACCAAAGACAACGATTTTACCTGGAAGGATTTTCAAGCCCGGAATAACAGTGAGCTGGTGGCTATTTACGGCAACTTCATCAACCGCGCATTGGTGCTGACGCAGAAATATTTCGGCGGTATAGTGCCTGAGCGCGGAGAACTGGCGGATTATGATAAAGAAGTATTGGCTGAAATTCCTGAGATTATCAGCCGGGTAGAGAAAAATCTGGATAATTTTCACTTCCGGGAAGGACTCAAAGAATGTATGAATCTGGCCCGTTTGGGAAATAAATACCTGGCCGACACGGAACCCTGGAAATTAATCAAGACCGATGAAGCCCGGGTGAAGACTATTTTGAATATCTGTTTACAGATTGCAGGGGACCTGTCTACTTTGACCGAACCGTTTATTCCGTTCAGTGCGTCGAAATTGAGGGATTTCCTGAATATAGCTCCGATCGCCTGGAACCGGATGGGAGATGAGGTGGTACCGGCAGGGCATCGGCTGAATGAACCGGGATTGTTGTTCGAGAAGATCGAAGATGAGCAGATTCAGCGACAAATCGATAAATTGCTGGCTACTAAAAAGGCCAATGAGATGGCTAATGCACAAGTAAAGCCGGCGAAAGAAAATATTTCGTTCGATGATTTTGCTAAACTGGATATACGTGCCGGAAAAATCATTGCTGCCGAAAAGGTGGCGAAGACGAAGAAATTAATGAAGCTGACGATCGACACCGGTATAGATACCCGCACGGTTGTATCCGGAATCGCTGAGTATTATACACCTGAAGAAGTGATCGGGCAGCAAGTGAGTATCCTGGTGAATCTGGAGCCTAAAGCGCTCAAAGGCATCGAGTCGCAGGGTATGATTCTGATGGCTGAAAATGCCGATGGTTCCCTGGCTTTTGTCCGTCCTGACAAAGAGGTGAAGAACGGTTCCGAAATCCGTTAAAGAATCATCCGGGGACAAAGTACTCTATTGTTCCCGGATGATATATCTATTCCAGTCGAAGGGAGAAATAGACAAAACGGGGCAGTTTATATTTTTCGCAGAGCTCCCATGCCTTCTCGGTGCCGACTTCAATGCCGGATTTGCCGTTGATTACGATGATGGCAGCGCCTGCAGCCTTTACTGCTTCTTCTACTTCGCCTACAAAGTCAAAATATCCGGGAGTATCCAAAATATTTATCTTCACGCCGTTCCATTCGATGGGAACAACGGAGGTATTAATCGAAATCTGTCTCTTCTGTTCTTCCTTGCCATAATCACTGACGGTATTGCCGTCTGTGACCTTACCCATTCTGGATGTAATGCCAGCCAGATAAGCCATTGCCTCAGTCAGACTGGTTTTGCCCGAACCGCCATGGCCTAACAGAACCACGTTACGGATCTTGTCAGTTGTGTAAATGTTCATCTTCATTCCTCCGTATGTTGCAAATTCTGGGTATTCTGTCAAAGATTTTTAGATGATTAAAATCATTCCCAATTTCCCCATGTGGATATTCTACTAAACTTTCACATTTTTAGCAAGCCTTTTCGTCATTTTGGACATGTTTTTCTTTGGCTATCTGAAAATCTTTTCGCCAGTTCTGTAAAAGCTAGACTTTCCCGTGTATTCTTATATAATATTTATACAGGATACAATTGACTTTCGCACTTTAAAGTGCTATATTACAAGGAGATTTTTCGAAAAGAAGATACAGAATCGAAGATTTTTCACTCAAGGGAGGACTTTACTTATGATCATTGTAATGAAACCGAAGGCAGCGGATAAAAATATAAAGGCTGTCACACAGTATATTGAAGCAAACGGTCTGACCGCACATCTGTCCCAGGGCGAACAGGTTACGATCATCGGCGTAGTCGGTGACAAATCCCGTCTTTCCACAGAAAATATTGCACTGCTTGCAGACGTGGACAGAATCGTTCCCGTCACGGAAAGCTATAAGCTCGCGAACCTGAAATTTCATCCGGAGCCGTCTGTCGTAAAGGTCGGCTGCACCTCTATCGGACCGAACACCCGGACGATTATGGCAGGTCCCTGCGCGGTGGAATCCAACGACCAGCTGATGCTGATCGCCGAAGCAGTCAAGAAAAACGGTGCGACCATCCTGCGCGGCGGTGCATATAAGCCCCGTACCTCCCCCTACTCCTTTCAGGGTCTTGAAGAAGAGGGCTTAAAATACATGAAGGAGGCCGGAAAAGCCTTCGATCTGGCAACGATCTGCGAGGTTGTCAGCCTGGAAGCAATCGAAGCAGCGGTCAAATATGTCGATATGATCCAGATCGGTGCCCGCAATATGCAGAATTTCATCTTATTAAAAGAAGCCGGCCGTTCCGGTCTTCCGGTTTTATTAAAGCGGGGTCTGTGCGCGACGATCGACGAATGGCTCAATGCCGCAGAATATATTATGGCGGAAGGCAACCCGAATGTGGTATTATGTGAAAGAGGTATCCGTACTTATGAAACTTCCACGAGAAATACATTGGATTTGAGCGCGGTTCCCGTCTTAAAGGAGCGGACACATCTGCCGGTTATTGTAGACCCGTCCCATGCGACAGGTGCTTACCGTTATGTGCCTCCGATGGCAAAAGCTGCCGTTGCCTGCGGCGCGGACGGTCTGATGATCGAGGTGCACAACAACCCCGCCAAGGCAAAGTGCGATGGTGCCCAGAGCCTGACCCCCGATCAGTTCGATGAGCTGATGCAGTTCATCGGCAAAGAGGTGGAGTTCTTCGGCAAAAAGCTGAACTGATGATTTGAACTATCCTCTGCGGAATTATTATTTTGTGTTTGCAACGAGGAAGATCCTGCGGGATCTTCCTCGTTGCTTTTTTCACACTGCATCGGTTCTGCCCCTTTTCCTGTGAAAAAGAAACAACCCCGGGGCGCTTGCGGTCACCCCGGGGTTGTTACAAGAATGATCTACTTTTCAGGAGATCAGGCTCTTTTCCTTGGCCTTATCCCAGACAAGGCAGGTTTGGAGCTTGGTCACATAGCGATAGGGGCGGAACTCGTTTTCCTTCACATCGTCCATCAGACCCTGCTCTTCCATCCAGCTGGCAGCCTGCCGCAGATGAAGGTCGGCGTCATCGATGTCGCTGAAGCTCTTCACCGTCTGCGGTTCCGGGCAGCCGGCCTTTTCCCAGATCAGGGTCGCCAGACCGGCGCGGTTGGAGGGCATGGGGACGCCGGGCATATTCAGCACGCGATAGATGCCGGTTCCGGTTTCGTAAATGCCCCACACGGCTGCACCGGTCAGCGCAACAGCCGCAATGCCGGCCACCACATCGCTGCTGCCGCCGCCGGGATTGACAGGGTCAACATTTCCACCCTGATACAGCGCTTCGACGGTCACGTTGCAACCGGGCATCTTAAAGTGTGCGGTCGGATCATCGCCCAGATCCAGCTCTTTGCCATCGTCACGTACGGCGCTCCAGCCGAGGAACTCTGCGCCCTCTGCGCCCTCCGGGAGGTTTGCCGTCACGGTCACGAGGGTGTTTTCCGGCACAACGGTGGCAGTATCCAGCTCCTGCTCCCCGGCACCGAGGTCAGCGGTTGCCTTCGCATTTACAGCGTTGACGATGTTGCCGTTGGCATCTGCCAGATAGCGGTATTCCACGCCATCATCGCCGCGCTTATAGCCGATGATGTAGCCAGAATTCATGCTGAAGAGTTTCAGCTTGTTCTGATAGCTGAGATCCTCGTTTTCCAGCGTGATATGACGGCCGAGGCTTGGATCGTCGGTCAGGATCGTTGCCGTACCGGTAAAGGTCTTTTTGATGTTGATCGTCTGACCCTCACCCAGATGGATATTGCTTTGGGTGTTGTTCTCAAAGGCCGCGTTCTTCAGGGTCACTTCGGAACTGCCAAGGTCCGCCAGACGGATGCCGTCTTTTCCGCCCTTGATGGTGCCGCCGTTGATCTGTGTATCGCCGAAATCGCCGTTGCAGTCAATAACCGTGCCTTCCGCATTCGAGGTAGCCACCGTGCCGCCGTTCATGCGCAGGCCGCCGCGGTTTTTGATGGTGCAGTCGGCATCCGAGGTAATGGTGCCGTCGTTGATCTCCACCCGGCCCCAGTTGTTTTGGATGCAGCTGGCACCCTCAGACGCAAAGGTGCCTTCTGTTGTGGTGCCCTTGTTAATGGTCAGGTTTGCATAGCTGTTGACAAAGCAGCTTTTGGTACCGGTGGTACTGAAGTTGCCGCCATTGACGACTACCGTAGAATTTGAAACCGAAAGCACTGCTTCTGTGGAAGTTGCTGTAACGTCATTCAACGTCACGCTGCCCCCCGGACAAGCAAATATTGCAGGATAACCCGTAGAGTTGCTGAACGTATATCGGCCTCTATTCACAGTCACATTGCTGGAGCCACTAGCCACAATAAAGTAAGTACCTGTCTCCACTTCCGCATCATTTACAGTAAGCGCGCCTGAACCTATCATGAACGGATGAAAACTGCTTGCCTTAAACATACCATTTGAGACCGTTACATCTGCTGTCGGGTTGTATATATACATAAAGTGCTTTTTAGCTGTGCCATCAAATTCATGGCCGCCCATCTCAACGTTTACAACACCGGCGTTTTTTACATCGATGAAGGGATCCGCAGATGTAGGCTTTATATTTCCCTTAATGGTAATATTCACCGTCTCCGTTATATCGGTCAGATTGATCGTAATATTACCAGCGTAATTTCCCCCGGGGATCTCGTAATTGCCGCCTTTATCGATGATAATGCTTTTCGTAGGAGTCAGCTCAATTGCTGCATTTTCCTGCGCAGTTACGCCATTTTCAGGCGTACCCCCCCCCCAGAGCAAGTGCATTGACCGGAAGGACAGATGTCATCATGCATGCCGCAAGCACTGCACTGATGAACCGCATCTTCTGTTTTTTCATCCTCAAAACCTCTGCTTTCTGTTAAATTTCTAAGACTTATGTCTTACATTTTTAGTATAGCACCTCTATTTTCTGCATACAATCTTCACCTGCACTGAAATTTGCCTTGTAATTTCTTCTAATTTTTGTTGCCTTTGCTCGAAATTCTCCGAAACTTCTCCCGGTAGTACCGCCCCCCCCGGCATTCCATTTTTTGCGTATTTGTGTTATACTATAGTGTATTTGCAATCCACCCTGAAATGAGGTTTTTTTATGAAAGCACATATCGCACGCAACCAGAACGCCGGTGTCCCGCTGGTTCTGGGCTGGAATCTTTCCCCCGCCGACCGCGGCAAGCTGGAAGGCATGGCTCCTGCTTTTGGCATGAAGCTGCTGCTCGTCTCCCCTGCCGATGCGGGCAAGACCGTGGCCCAGCTGCTGGGCGAGGTGGAGACCAAGGCCGCCCGCACGCTGGTGCTGGAACCGGGTGCCTACCCGCCGGCAGCGGTTCTGGCCAACTTCAAGGAGAAGGACGTGGACACCCTGCTGGATCTGATGAAGCAGGCACAGGTCACCATTCCGCTCAAGGCCGTTGTGACTCCCTCCAACCGCAGCTGGGTGTTCGGCGATCTGCTGGCCCACCTGCAGGAGGAGCACGCCGCCTTTACCGCCGCAAAGGAGAACCACACCGTATGAAGACCCGCGCAAAACGTTTCGTCAGCACCCTGCTGGCCGGGGTGCTCTGCCTGAGCCTGCTGGCAGGCTGTGCCTCCAAAAAGAAAGAGCTTACCCGCTATTCCACCGTTTTTTATGATGTGTTCGATACCGTAACGCAGGTGATCGCCTACTGCGAGAGCGAGGAAGAATTCAACACCCAGATGGATGCCCTGCACGCAGACCTTATTACCTATAACCAGCTGTATGATATCTACAACGATTACCCCGGCGTGACCAACGTCAAGACCATCAACGACAATGCCGGCAGCGCTCCGGTGGAGGTGGACGACCGCATCCTCTCCATGCTGGAGCTGGCCGACCAGATGTACCAGACCACCAACGGCAAGCTGAACATTGCCATGGGCAGCGTGCTGAATATCTGGCACAATTACCGCGAAGCTGCCGAAGCCGCCGAGACGGATGCCGACAACAAGCTGCCCACCATGGAAGAGCTGGAAGCAGCCGCCCAGCACTGTGATATCAACAACGTGATCATCGACGCGGATGCCAAGACCGTTTATCTGGCCGACCCGGAAATGTTGCTGGATGTGGGCAGCGTGGGCAAGGGCTACGCCGTGGAAATGGTGTGTCAGGCTGCCGAGGCCCGCGGCCTGACCAGCGCTCTGGTGAGCGTGGGCGGCAATCTGCGCGCCATTGGTGTAAAACCGGACGGCAGCCAGTGGACCGGCGGCGTGGAAAACCCGTGGAGCTCTTCGGATGTATACACTTCGGATTCCATGCTGGACGGTGCCATCAACATGAGCGATATGGCCCTTGTGACCAGCGGCGACTACCAGCGCTACTACGTGGTGGACGGCAAGCGCTACCACCACCTGATCGACCCGGACACCCTGTTCCCCGCCGCCTACTTTAACGGCGTGACCGTGCTGTGCAGCGACTCCGGCCTTGCCGACTGCCTGACCACCGGCCTGTTCTGCCAGCCGCTGGAGGACGGGATGAAGATCGTGGAAAGTCTGGACGGCGTGGAAGCCATGTGGTGCACACCGGATCAGCAGGTCATCACCTCTTCCGGCTGGGATTCCCATTTGAAAAAGTAACCCTTAAAACGGCAAAAGGCCGACGCAGTGCTGCGTCGGCCTTTTGCTGTTTTATCAGATGGTGAACTGCACCACACAGAATGCCGTGTAGATGCACAGCAGCGCAATGCCCTGCGGGCGGCTCAGCTTGCCCTTGAAGAGAGCGGGCAGGGTGAGCAGCAGCATCACGGCGAACATGACCGGGAACTCCAGCACCAGCGATGCATTGTGGCCGCAGAGCAGGGAGTTCTGCGGGATGGTAAAGGGTGCCACCGTGGCGGAAACACCGCTCACCAGCACCAGATTGAACACGTTTGCACCAATGACATTGCCCAGCGAAAGTGCACCGTGGCCCTTTGCCAGCGAGGTGATGGCCGTTACCAGCTCCGGCAGCGAGGTGCCCAGTGCCACAAAGGTGAGCGCGATCACCGACTCCGGCACGCCCAGTGCCTGTGCGATCAGGGTGCCGTTGTCCACCAGCAGGTTGGCACCCACGGCAATGAGCACAGCGCCCACGGCCAGCAGACCCAGCTCCTTGGCAAGGGATGCATTTTCTTCCGGTTCTTCCTCTTCTTCCGGGGCGGGGGCGTTCTTCATGGCCATCACGTTGCAGATGATATACGCTGCGAACATGGCCAGAAGGATCAGGCCCACCGGGCGGGAGAAGTAGCCGGTGGTGTAGGCCACACCGGCATAGAAGGCCGCTGCCACAAAGAAGAACAGCACCGGCGTGCGCAGGCTCTTGGGGTCTACCTTGCCCGGCTTTACCGCAATGGTGAGGGCCGCAATGAGCGATGCATTGCAGATGATCGAACCGATGGCGTTGCCGTAGGCGATCTCGCCGTGGCCGGTAAAGGCCGAGGTGGTGGAGACCATCACCTCCGGCAGGGTGGTGCCGATGGACACCACGGTGGCACCGATGAGCAGCTCCGGCACATGGAAGCGGCGGGCAATGCCCGTGGCACCATCCACGAACCAGTCACCGCCCTTGATGAGGCACAGCAGGCCCACGATGAACAGCAAAACAGGAATGAGCATAGTTTTCTCCTTTTGTTTTTGGCAGAGCAGCAATAAAAAAGAGGCCTTTATTACATCCTGCCCAAAAACGGGAAAGTGTAATAAAAGTCTCAAGCTTCCGGTGACACAGCGGGCATTTCTGCCGGGATGTCGCTGCGCCACAGCGCATCGTTTTTGCAAAACGAGCGCCCTTTACTCCCTTTTATCCGAAAAATATTATACCGGTTTTTGCACCAAAGTGCAAGAGGAGCGTTGAAATTTCATCCGGCCTTGGTCACTTTCTTCGCGTTGGGATAAATACGCTCCATGCGGGCATCGTCAAAATGCGCATCCAGCAGCATATCGATGCTGTTCTTGGGGCTTTCACCGCTGGTGCGGGCATCGTAGCGGGCAAGCGCCAGCGCACTGGTGAGCATGTTCACCGCCATGAATACGGCCAGCAGGACGGTCATCCATGGGCGGACGCGGCTGCGCACCTTCTCCATGCCTCTGAGCACCAGCGGATAGCCGTAGCGCATCCATACCACCGCCGCAATGCCCCAGAAAAAGCAGTACAGCAGGTTGATGCGCCCGCCCAGATTGAACTTGAACTTGCTGTAGTCCCAGAACACAGTGCCGAACAGCAGCTCGGTGACGGCACTGCACACGTATTCGTACACACCGCCCATGACGGTGCCGAAGGCGAACAGATAGCGGTCGCTCCGGTCCTTTTCCTGACGCAGCAGCACCGTTGCCAGCACCAGCGCCAGACCCCACACCACGCTGAACGGCCCCCAGACCAGACTGGAGCGGCTCATCCAGACCCCGGCGGTCACGCGGCAGAACACCGTCTCCACCATGTCGCCCAGAAACGCGCCGATCACGAACAGCCACAGCAGGTCGGACACGCTGAGGAAGTTCTTTTCCCCCTTCCGGAGCGCAGTCTGCTCCTGCCGGGCCGCAGCCGGGTAAGCATACTGGATGCGTTTTTCAATGTAAAGCGCGATCCTGCGGCGCAGCGTATCCGACCGCTCCCCCAGTCTCTGGTTGAGCTGCTCCAGCACCGGGTGCCGGGCCGCATACTGCTGCACCAGCACTGCCGAACCGATCTGGTCCAGTACCGCCACCGTCAGCGAGACCCATACTGCCGGACGCAGCAGCCAGACCGGGATATGCGCGCACAGCCGCAGCAACACATCATTGCCCCACAGCACACTTGCCGTGCCCAGCGCACCCCACAGCAGCGAATACTGCAGGCACACATAGCCGTTCAGATTGAATTTTTTTCCGGAATAGTCCCACCACTTGCGGCGGTGCAGGCGTTCCAGCAGCTTGGCGGTGATCCATTCCATCACCGTTGCCGCCATCATACAGGCAAAGAACAGGTAGACCGGCTCGGTGCGCAGGTCGCCGAAACTCACGGCCAGCAGCACGCCGGTGGTACCGTAGATAAAGCAGAACGGGCCTGCCGCCGCACCGCGGTTGGCAAACCTTCCGCCCCGGATGGTCGCGACTACCGTCTCAGCCACCCAGCCCAGAAAGGAATATACAAGATAAATAACACTCAGAGTATAGAAGTTCAGCGTCATAAGGTTCCTTTCGCTTCCAGTTTTTTCTTACTGCATTGATTGTACCTGTTTTGGGCGCTGTGTACAAGAGCCGTGCAGAAATTTTGTCACTCTGCGACGCGGCAGGCTCTCCGGGCATCTCTGAAAAGACGAAGATCCAGCCTGTTGCTTTGTTTTCAGATACATCTTAGAAAAAGGCCCTGCCATCCCGAAGGACAGCAGGGCCCAAAATTACAGCTTGAATTTACAGAGCGGAATCACAGCTGGCTCTTATACAGCTCCACGATTTCTTCCACGCTGGTGTCGCGGGGATTGCCGGGACGGCAGGCATCCGCAAATGCGGACTCGGCGAGGAACTGGATATCCTCTTCCTTCAGGATGCCGTGCAGATTTGCGGGGATGCCCACGTCTGCGCTCAGCTGCTTGACGGCGGCGATGGTTGCGTCAGCGGCTTCCACATCGTTCATCTCATCGATGCCCACAACGCCCATGGCCTTGCCCACGGCGCGGTAGCGCTCACCGGCAACGGACTTGTTGTACTCCAGACCCACCGGCAGCAGGATGGCGCAGGCCACACCGTGCGGGGTGTCGTACAGAGCGGACAGGCCGTGTGCCATGGAGTGCACGATGCCCAGACCCACATTGGAGAAGCCCATGCCGGCGATGTACTGGCCCAGAGCCATGCCCTCGCGGCCTTCCGGGGTGTTCTGCACTGCGCCGCGCAGGCTCTGGCTGATGAGCTTGATGGCTTCCAGATGGAACATATCGGAGATGACACAGTGGCCCTTGGTGATGTAGCCCTCGATGGCGTGGGTCAGAGCGTCCATGCCGGTGGCGGCGGTCAGGCCCTTGGGCATGGAGGACATCATATCGGGGTCAACCACGGCGATCTCGGGGATATCGTTGGTATCCACGCAGACGAACTTGCGCTTCTTCTCCACATCGGTGATGACGTAGTTGATGGTGACCTCGGCAGCAGTGCCGGCAGTGGTGGGAACAGCGATGGTGAACACAGCGTGCTTCTTGGTGGGAGCAACACCTTCCAGAGAGCGGACATCCGCAAACTCGGGGTTGTTGATGATGATGCCGATGGCCTTTGCGGTATCCATGGAGGAGCCGCCGCCGATGGTCACGATGCAGTCAGCTTCAGCAGCCTTGAAAGCGGCCACGCCGTCCTGCACGTTGGCGATGGTGGGGTTGGGCTTGATCTCGCTGTAAACAGCATAGGCAAAGTTTGCAGCATCCAGCAGATCGGTGACCTTCTTGGTGACGCCGAACTTGATCAGGTCGGGGTCAGAGCAGACGAATGCCTTCTTGTAGCCGCGGGCGGTCAGTTCGGGAACGATGTTCTCAATGGCACCGTGGCCATGGTAGGAGATGGTATTCAGAACGATGCGGTCAGCCATAGTTATTTTTCCTCCAAATCTCTTTTCCGCCGCTTTCCGGGCGGAGCTCTCTGTTTTTCAGCATAGCACATTGTCAAAAGCTTTGCAATGTGAAATTGTTTGAATTTATTGTAAATTTTTATCAATGTGCAGTGTTTTATGGGCACTTTTTCAAATTTCCCACAGTTTTATGGTGTTTTTTCTTTTTCCCCTTGACAAACAGAGCAAATCGTGTATTATTGTATCAAGCGCTTAATACAACAAGACAAGGAGATGATACCATGGGCGAACAGTTTGATGCCAGCCGCCCGATCTATGCACAGCTTGTGGAACGGCTGAAGGCCCGGATCCTGGCCGGCACCTACCCGCCGGGCGGGCATCTGGATTCGGTGCGTGATCTGGCCGCAGCCGCCGGGGTGAACCCAAACACGATGCAGCGGGCCCTTGCCCAGCTGGAGACGGAAGGACTGGTGCGCACCGAACGCACTGCAGGCCGCTATGTTACGGAGGATACTGCATTGATCGAACAGCTTCGCGCCGACACCGCCCGGACGCTGGCGTCGGATTTTCTGGAAAAGATGCGCGGCATCGGCTATAGTCCCGCACAGGCAGCCGCGCTTTTGGAACACTGGGACGCAAAGGAGGACCTCAATGAATGAACTTTTGAGCTGTGAAGCACTGACCAAGTGCTACCAGAAGGATAAGACCGCACTGGAAAATGTAGACCTGCACATCGGCTTTGGCCGCATCGTGGGGCTGCTTGGCCCCAACGGCAGCGGCAAGACCACCCTCATCAAGCTGGCGAACGGTCTGCTGCAGCCCAGTGCAGGCAGCATCCGGATCGCCGGCATGACCCCCGGGCCGGACACCAAAGCCATCGTGTCCTATCTGCCGGACGCTGACTGGCTGCCGGACTGGATGCGTGTGGAGCAGCTGGTGGAAATGTTCCACGAATTTTATGCCGATTTTGACCCCGCTAAGGCAAACGAAATGCTGGCCCGGCTGGAACTGGAACCGAAGGCACGGCTCAAGACCCTCTCCAAGGGCAGCAAGGAAAAGGTGCAGCTGATCCTTGCCATGAGCCGCGCCGCAAAGCTCTATCTGCTGGATGAGCCCATTGGCGGCGTGGACCCTGCCGCCCGGGACTATATCCTGAGCACCATCCTGAACAACTACAGCCGGGATGCGACCGTCATTCTTTCCACCCACCTCATCGGCGATATCGAGCCCATTCTGGACGAAGCCGTCTTTTTGAAGGATGGCCGGGTGTTCGCCCACCGCAATGCCGAAGAGCTGCGCGAGACCGAGGGCATGAGCGTGGATGCATATTTCCGGGAGGTATTCAAATGCTGAAACAGCTGTTAAAATATGAATTCAAGGCCACCGGCCGCACCTACGGCGGGCTGTATCTGGCCCTTGTTGCGCTGGCAGTGCTGAGCGGCTTTTCCCTGCGCAGCTCTTCCAAGGACAACTTTGCATCTCTTCTGCTGTTCGCCTACATGGTCGTAGCCGTTGCGGTGGCAGTGGTGTCCGTGATGACCATTGTCACCCGCTTCACCCGCAATCTGCTGGGCCGCGAAGGCTACCTGATGCACACCCTGCCGGTGACGGAAAGCCAGCTCATCCTTTCCAAGCTGATCTCCAGCGTAGTTTGGATGCTTTGCAGCAGCATCGTGGGTATTTTCTCCTTTGCGGTGATGCTGCTGGCTCTGTCTCTGAACAGCGCGGCCCTGCAGCAGCTGCCGGAGCTGTGGCAGAAAGTGGTAGAGATCTTCCGAGAGATCTTCCGCATGACCGGCAGCTCCGGGTGGCTCTGGCTGATCTTTGAAACGCTGAACGGGCTGGTGGCACTGGTGTCCAGCATCCTGTGCATCTATGCCGCATGCATGATCGGCCACCAGTTCAAAAAGCACATGGTCCCGGCCGGTATTCTGGCATTTTTCCTGCTGTCCTTCCTGCAGAACTGGCTGAGCTCCGGTGTCAGCAGTGCCGACATGCTGCAGGCTGTTTCCGATCCCACCCTTGGCGGCGTGGACATCTCCATCGCTGCGCCCAGTGCGTTCACCACCCTGTTCGGGCTGGCGGTCAGCATTGCCTTTGCCGCAGGATACTTTCTGCTGACCCGCTGGCTGATGGAGCATAAGCTGAATCTGGAATGATCTTAATGTCCTCCGCTTTCGTTCTGGGCATTTTCAGCGAAACTACTTCTTAATTGCAATTTGTAAAAGGCTGAACCATAAACTTCATCTGATACAAAAAACATCTGCAAGCTGCCCCATTCCGGGCAAAGCTTGCAGATGTTTTTCTTGTTATAAAGTGTTCAGCACTCGTCGTACTGCTTTTTCAGGTAGTTCAGGCATTCCACCGCGTTTTCCGGGGTGGTATTCTCCAGCGTTGCAAAGATATAGGGCTTTTCCTGCTTTGCAAAGCGCAGGATGGTGCGGTAGTCCTCCATGCCTCCCTGCCCTGCACCCGTAGCAGCCAGCTGGCCGCCCGCATCCTTGCGCAGGAAATCCTTGAAGTGGATCATGGCAATGTCCTTGCCCAGAAGCTCGATGGCCTCGGCGAACACTTCCTCGCGGCGGTCCACATTTTCCATGTTCAGCAGGTTGACGGGGTCGAACAGGATCTGCAGGTTCGGGCTGCCGATCTCGTCCAGCACAGTGCGGGCGCGTCTGGCATCGTACACGATGTGCTTGACCACCGGCTCAATGGCAATGGTCACGCCGTACTGCTCGGCACAGCGCACCACCGGCTTGAAGTTCCGGATAAAAGTAGCAAGGGCTTCGTCGCTGCGGCACTCCGGACAGAATTTGTACTCCGCGTTGGGCGCACCGGTCTCGGTGCCCACCATGCCGCAGCCCAGCAGACTTGCAAAGCGGATATGCGCATAGTATTTTTCCTGAATGGCGTGCAGGGCATCCGCATCCGGGTGGGCAAGGTTCAGGTAGTTGCCCAGCACGGCAATGTCGATGCCGTTTTTCTCAAACAGATGCCGCAGATACAGCGCATAGCCGGGGGTCAGGGCGCTGGGGGTGCAGGGCAGCTCCTTGAAGGATTTGCTCAGAGCCACATGGGCGCAGGTAAAGCCTTTCTGGCGCACCAGCGGCAGCACCTGTTCAACGGGCAGCTTTTCCGCGTCATGCAGACGCAGGCCGAATTGGATCATGGAAAACCTCCTCCTTTCCCGCACAACACGCGGGGTTGCATTGACCTTATTATACACGAAAGCTGCGTTCCATGGAACAGCCTGCAACAAAAAAGAGCATCACTTTGCACCCTCAATGGATACAAATGATGCTCTTTTTTCAGATCTGGTCCTGGCAGACGCGGCTCTTTCTCAGCGCCGGTACTTTGCAGCGGCCTGCAGGCGCTGCATCGCACGGTCGAGCGCGATCTTGCTCTGATAATATTCATGCATGCTCTGCTGATGCTGCAAACGCTCCTCGGCACGGATGCGGGCAGCCTCGGCACGGTTCTTGTCGATATCCTCCGGACGCTCGGCGCTGTCCACCAGCACCATCACGTAGGCAGGCGTCACCTCGGCAATGCCGTCGCCTACCAGGATGTCCCGGCTTTCACCGTTCACCTCAAAGTGCAGGATACCCATGTGGATGGCCACCAGCACCGGGCTATGTCCGGCCTGTATGCCGTACACACCATCGCTGATGGGCAGCACAAGGTCTTCGCAATCGCCCTGATAGTACTCACCGCTGGACGCAGTGATGTTCAGCATGAACTTGTTCATCAGACGGCACCGCCCTTTTCCTCAGCCAGCTTTTCCGCTGCCTTCTGGCGGGCATCTTCCAGCGTACCAACGTTGAAGAAAGCCCACTCCGGCAGATCATCGGCCTCGCCGTCCACAATGGCGGCAAAGCCGCGCACGGTATCCTGCAGCGGCACATACTTGCCCTTCAGGCCGGTAAAGTTCTCGGCCACAGCAAAGGGCTGGGAGAGGAACTTCTGCAGCTTGCGGGCGCGGGCAACGGTGAGCTTGTCGTTCTCGTCCAGCTCGTCCATGCCCAGAATGGCGATGATGTCCTGCAGTTCCTGATAGCGCTGCAGAATGGACTGCACCTTGCGGGCCACGCGATAGTGCTCCTCGCCCACAATATCCGCTTCCAGAATGCGGGAGGTGGATGCCAGCGGGTCCACGGCCGGGTAAATGCCCTGCTCCACGATCTTACGGGACAGCACGGTAGTGGCATCCAGATGTGCAAAGGTGGTGGCGGGGGCCGGGTCGGTCAGGTCGTCGGCGGGGACGTAGACGGCCTGCACCGAGGTGATGGAGCCTTCCTTGGTGGAGGTGATGCGCTCCTGCAGAGCGCCCAGCTCGTTGGCCAGAGTGGGCTGGTAGCCCACAGCAGAGGGCATACGGCCCATCAGGGCGGACACCTCGGAGCCTGCCTGCACGAAACGGAAGATGTTATCAATGAACAGCAGCACGTCCTTGTGGGTCTCCTCACGGAAGTACTCTGCCATGGTCAGGCCGGTCTCGGCAACACGCATACGTGCTCCTGGGGGCTCGTTCATCTGACCAAAGACCAGTGCGGTCTTATTCAGAACACCGGACTCGTTCATCTCGCCCCAAAGGTCGCAGCCCTCGCGGGAGCGCTCGCCGACGCCGGTGAAGATGGAGTAGCCGCCGTGCTCGGTGGCCACGTTATGGATCAGTTCCTGGATCAGCACGGTCTTGCCGACGCCTGCACCGCCGAACAGACCGATCTTGCCGCCCTTTGCATAGGGGGCCAGCAGGTCGATGACCTTGATGCCGGTCTCCAGGATCTCGGTCGCGGGCTTCTGCTCTGCAAAGCTGGGGGCCTTGCGGTGGATGGGCCAATGCGGCACATCATCCACAGAGCCCTTGCCGTCGATGGGTCTGCCCAGCGGGTCGAACATGCGGCCCAGCGTGGCTTCGCCCACCGGTGCGGTCAGGCCGTGGCCGGTAGCGGTCACGGTCATGCCCTTGCCCAGACCCTCGCTGGCGGAAAGCATGATGCAGCGCACAGTGGTCTCGTTGACATGCTGTGTCACTTCCATCGTGCGCTCGGTGCCCTCGGCGGTCACGGTAAGCGCTTCCTGCAGGGCAGGCAGCTTGCCTGCGGTGAACTGCACGTCCACCACAGGGCCGGCTACGCGAATAATAGTTCCCTGTATCATACGATTGCCTCTATACTAATTTGTAAATACGTTTTATTCCGCCCGGTTCTGCACGGCAGCCGCACCGCCGATGATCTCGGTGATCTCCTGTGTAATGGAGCCCTGACGGGTGCGGTTGTATTCCAGCTGCAGCTCCCGGATCATATCGTTGGCGTTCTTGGTGGCGGAATCCATGGCGGTCATGCGGGCGCTCTGCTCTGCGCAGAAGCTCTCGGTCATGGCACCAAAGATCATGCCGTGCATATAAATGGGCGCGATCTGTTCAAACACCGTCCATGCAGACGGGAACATCTCCACATCGCCCTTCGGATCGCCCAGACCCTTGGGGGCAGGCTGCAGATGGGCGCGGTCCAGCGGCAGCAGACGCACCATGGTGGGCTCGCTGGTCAGTGCATTCTCGATGCGGGTATAGATGAGATAGATCTCATCCAGCTTACCGGTCTTGAAATCATCGATGGCGTCCATCGTGATATCGCGGGCACGCTGCAGCGTAGGCTCCGTGGCACCGTAGTGGAAATCCTCCACCAGCCGCGGGTCCTTGTGGTACAGGGCGCGGTAGCCGGTCTGGCCGATCACATAGAACCGGTCATTCTCATCCGCATTTTCCTTGAGGAACTTGATGATGTTCTGGTTGTAAGCGCCTGCCATGCCCTTATCTGCCGTCAGCACGATGTAAGCGCGCTTGGGGTTTGCGATGTTGCGTTCGTGGAAGAACGGATGCACCGGCTCTTCCGGCAGGTGGGGCACCACGCGGGAAATGGTATCGCGCATACGGTTGAAGTAGGGCGATACATTCTGGTAGTTCTTACGTGCCTTGCGCAGCTTGGACGAGGAGATCAGGTACATGGCGTTCGTGATCTTCATGGTGTCCTGAATGCTCTCGATGCGCTCCTTCAGCAGCTTACTGGACGGCATGGCTGTCGCCTCCCGCATAAGCTTTCCAGGCATTCAGGATGGCATCGACCATTTCAGGTTCCAGTTTGCCGGTGG
>ENA-ORRU01001127-ORRU01001127.1-human-gut-metagenome-genome-assembly--contig:-NODE-1127-length-17096-cov-2.577431_pt1 | contig 17096 bp, 13 predicted proteins | sample MGYA00242184_ERZ509151 | MGnify/ENA primary metagenome ERZ509151 (study PRJEB26280, sample SAMEA2338667) | human gut metagenome | biome: human gut; feature: human-associated habitat; material: faeces... | reverse complement strand
CTGCTGCGCTGGAAGGGCGTGAAAACCGCCGCGCTCGTGCACGACCTCGACTCGCTCCGGCGGATTGGGGGAAGCGCCGCGCGCGGGAGCGACCAGCTGCTGCTGCCGGGGTTCGAGGCGCTCATCGTGCACAGCCAGCGGATGGAAAGCTACCTGCGCACGCAGGGCGTGACGTGCCCGATGATTCTGATGGAAGCGTTTGACTGCCTATCAGAAGGGAAAATCCCCGTGCGGGAGAAGAGCCGCATGGTCGCGATTGCGGGCAACCTCGCCGCGGACAAGAGCGGATACCTGAAAGATATTGGCAAAGTTCCGCTGGAATGGCAATTATATGGAACAAACTGGGCAGGAAGCGACTCAACGCGCATCGAGTACCACGGCGAAATTGCGCCGGAGAAGCTGCCGCAGACGATTTCGGGCGCTTTCGCCATCGTGGGGGACGGCGACAGCCTTGACGGGCTGACGGGCTTGTACGGCGCGTACGCCCTGCTGAACAGCCCGCACAAGCTGTCAACATACCTCGCGGGCGGACTGCCGGTGATTGTTGCGAAGAACGCCGCGGCGGCGGATTTTGTGGCGCGGGAGCAGGTCGGCGTGGCGCTGAACAGCCTGCGCGAGCTGCCGGAGCTGATTCACACGATGCCGGAGGAGGACTACCAGCGCTACGCGTCGAACGCGCGGCGGGTCGGGGCGCAGCTTCGGGCGGGGGAGAACACGAAGCGGGCACTGCGGAAGCTGGAAGAAGTGGAATGAACAGGCAGGCGGACGGCGCGCGGTGAAATCAGGACGCTGAGCATTCGGTCGGCGTGCTTTCGCCGAATGCCCGCGCACCGTCCGGCAAAATCCCAAAAACCGAAAATCCCCCCTGCGACCATCCAGCAAATCTGACTGGATGGTCGTTTTTTGACCGAAATTTCCTGCTGAAACGATTTCGCAAGCATGAGAAACGTTTTCGTAAAAAATCCCGCAAACCCTTGAAAACACAGGAATGAAAACGTTTACAACGCGAGGAATGGAGAATCCGGAAAAAATTTTTATAAAAAAACACAGGAAAACACTTGATTTTTTCGCGCGGGTGGTGTACACTCTAACCATCACGAAACCGGTTTAGCAAAAAGCCGAACGGGTTCGTGAGCATCACATGTCCCGGAAGCAGAACGCTAACCCGCCTCGGCGCTTCCAGCAAAGACGAAAGGAGGGGCGCCCATGGCCGTGACCATCAAGGATGTTTCCGCAAAGTGCGGCCTGTCCATCTCCACTGTCAGCAAGGCGTTCAACAACTACGCGGACATCAGCCTCGAAACCCGCGAACTCGTGCAGCGCACGGCGCGTGAAATCGGCTATTACCCCAACGCCATCGCCCGCACGCTCAAAACCAACCGCTCCTACAACTTGGGCGTTCTGTTCCAGGAAAAGCGCGGCACGGGTCTGACGCACAGCTTCTTCGCCTCCGTGCTGGATGCGTTCAAGTCGGCGGGGGAGAAGCGCGGGTACGACATCACCTTCATCAACCACCACATCGGGTGGACGGGCATGACCTATCTGGAGCACTGCCGATACCGCAATGTAGACGGCGTGTGCGTCGTCTGCGCCGATTTCTACGCGCCGGAGGTCATTGAGCTGGTGGACAGCAATTTGCCCGTCGTCACCATTGACCACAGCTTCAACAACCGCTCATGCGTGCTGTCGGACAACATCGGCGGACTCAAGCTGCTGGTGGATGCCGCTTATCAGAAGGGACACCGCAAAATCGCGTACGTCCACGGCGAAAAATCCTCCGTCACGGAGAACCGCATCATCGGCTTCTACCGCGCGATGCAGGAGCATGGGCTGAACGTGAACCCGGACTTCGTCGTCGAGGCGCTCTACGACAACCCCGCCACGAGTATGCAGGCGGTGCTGAACCTGATGGATCGCCCTGACCCGCCGACGTGCATCCTGCTGCCGGACGACCACTCGACCCTGGGCGCGCTGCAGGCAGCAAAACAGCTGAACTTGCGCGTGCCGGAGGATTTGTCCCTGGCTGGATACGACGGCATCCGCCTGACGCAGATGCTTCAGCCGCGGCTGACCACCATCGAGCAGGATACCAAGCGCATCGGCGCACAGGCGGCGGAATTCCTGATTGACCGCATCGAGAACCCGCGCACCGCTGGCAGCGAAACCGCAACAATTCCGGTTAAACTGCTGGAGGGCGAATCCATGGGCATCTGCCCGGTGAAGGCAGACGCCGCCAACAGCTGATTTTTTCCGCAAGAGGAGGCGGAAAAAATCACCCCACATCGTATTCCCGCGGCAGGGAAGCCGCTGGAAATATAGCGGGCACAACCCGCCCATTAAAGAGGAGGAAAATCCCATGAAAAAGCTCGTCGCTCTGCTTCTGTGCCTGATGATGGTCGTTCCGGCCACGCTGGCATCGGCGGAAACCGCCGAGGGCAAGGTGCTGAACATCTGGTGCTGGAACGATGAATTCCAGAGCCGCTTCAACGCCTACTATCCCGAAGTGAAGGAAATTGCTGAGGATAAGTCCACCACCACCCTGAACGATGGCACCATCGTCAAGTGGACGATCAACCCCAACGAGGGCAACAACTACCAGAACAAGCTGGACGAAGCCCTGCGCGCGCAGGAATCCGCCGCGGCTGACGACAAGATCGGACTCTTCCTGATCGAAGCTGACTACGCTTTGAAGTACGTCGATTCCCCCTACACGCTGGACGTGAAGGCGGACATCGGCCTGACGGACGAAGATCTGGCCGGCCAGTACAAGTACACGCAGGAAATCGCCACCTCCGCTGATGGCAAGCTGAAGGCTGTCACCTGGCAGGCGACTCCCGGCCTGTTCGCGTATCGCCGTTCCATCGCCAAGGACGTGCTGGGCACCGACGATCCCGATGCAGTGCAGGAAGCGCTGGCTGACTGGGACAAGTTCAACGCTGTCGCTGAGCAGGCGGCTGCGAAGGGCTACTACATGCTCTCCGGCTATGACGATGCGTACCGCACCTTCTCCAACAACGTGTCCGCTCCGTGGGTTGCTGACGACGGCGAAACCGTGGTCGTTGACGCGAACCTGATGAAGTGGGTTGACCAGACCAAGCTGTACACCGACAAGGGCTACAACCACAAGTCCTCCCTGTGGGACGCGACTTGGGCGGCTGATCAGGGCCCGACCGGCAAGGTCTTCGGCTTCTTCTACTCCACCTGGGGCATCAACTTCACCCTGCTGGGCAACTCTCTGGAAACTTCCGTTGCCAACGGCGGCAAGGAAGAAGTCGGCAACGGCGCTTATGGCGACTACGCGGTCTGCCAGGGCCCGCAGGCTTACTACTGGGGCGGCACCTGGATTTGCGCGGCTGCTGGCACCGACAACGTGGCGACCATCAAGGACGTTATGCAGAAGCTGACCTGCGACGCGGCGATCGCCAAGAAGATTACCGAGGACACGCAGGACTACACCAACAACGTGGCGGCTATGAACGAGCTGGCGCAGAACTACTCCTCTGCCTTCCTCGGCGGCCAGAACCACATCGCCCTGTTCGCGGAAGCGGCTCCGAAGATCGACATGAGCAACATCTCTGCTTATGACCAGGGTCTGAACGAATCCTTCCAGGGCGCGTTCAAGAACTACTTCGACGGCAACGCCACCATCGACGAAGCCAAGGCGCAGTTCGAGAGCATCATCTCCGAAAAGTATCCGGAACTGGTGAACTTCCAGTGGCCGGACGCGGAGTAATTCGCATCACAAACCAAGCGGCAGGGGCGGGCATTGCGCCCGTCCCTGCCTGCTTTACGAAGAAAATTGTATTCTGTTCCAATGGTGACCTCTGGCAGCGAAATCCCCACGCCTGCCGGATGCCAGAGGTCATCATTGGGGCAAACGAACGTAGGAAGGATTGGTGATTCCGGATGCAGGGAGCAAAAAAGAAAGTCCGCTCCGTCAGCTATGCCAAATGGGGCTATGTGTTCATCGCGCCGTTCTTCATCGTGTTTGCGCTGTTCCAGCTCTATCCGCTCGTCTCGACGATTTATTACAGCTTCTTTGAGTATTTCTTCAAGCAGGGCGGTCTGATTCAGGTCGGCCCGAAATTCGTCGGCTGGACGAACTACTTGTACGTTTTCTCTAAGGATCTGCCCAGATACTTCGGCAACACCATCATCATGTGGCTGATGGGCTTCATCCCGCAGATTGTCTTCTCGCTTCTGCTGGCGGCGTGGTTCACCGATAACCGCCTGAAGCTGAAGTGCCAAGGCTTCTTCAAGACCGTCATCTACATGCCCAACCTGATTATGGCGTCCGCGTTCGCCATGCTGTTCTTCGCCCTCTTCGCTGATCAGGGCCCGGTCAACAACATGATTCAGGCACTCGGCGGCGAACCCATCCGCTTCCTCTCGAATATCTGGGGCACGCGTTCGCTCGTCGCGCTGATGAACTTCCTGATGTGGTTCGGCAACACCACCATCATCCTGATGGCGGCGATGATGGGCATCAGCCCCTCCATGTTCGAGGCGGCGCAGATTGACGGCGCGACCCCGAATCAGACGTTCTGGAAGATTACCCTGCCGCTGATTCGCCCCATCCTCGTCTACACGCTCGTCACGTCCCTCATTGGCGGCCTGCAGATGTTCGACGTTCCGCAGATTTTGACCAACGGCAAGGGCGACCCGGTTCGCTCCTCCATGACCGTCGTCATGTACCTGAACAACTTCATCGGCACGTCGAAGAACTACGGCCGTGCGGGCGCGGTGTCCGCCATCATGTTTGTTATCTGCGCGGTGCTGTGCGTGGTCATCATGCGCACGACGCGCGGCGATGATGAACGCAAGCCCAAGCCTGTGAAAGCGGCGAAGGCTGTGAAGGGAGGCAAAGCGGCATGAGTCAGGCAACGATGAAAGTGCAGCCCAAGACAAAAGACCAGCAGACCGGCGCCCATGCGGCGCTGACCGCGCGGCGCATCGTGGCGTATGCGGTGCTGATTCTGCTCTGCGCGCTGTGTCTGTTCTTCTTCTACGTCCTCATCATCAACGCAACCCGCCCGCACGCGGATATCCAGAAGGGCTTCTCGTTCCTGCCGGGTTCGTGGACGTCGCTGTGCAACAACTTCACGCAGGTGATAAACAACGCGAACATCCCGATTATGTCCGGTATGCGCAATTCGCTCATCGTTTCCGCCATGACGGCGATTTTTGCGTGCTACTTCTCCGCGCTGACGGCGTTCGGCATTCACGCGTACCGCTTCAAGGGGCGCGCGCTCGCCCTTACCTTCATCCTGCTGATTATGACGATGCCGACGCAGGTTTCCGCGCTGGGCTTCGTGCAGCTGATGGGCAAGATGAACCTGAAGGACTCGCTCCTGCCGCTGTTCCTGCCGTCTATCGCCAGCCCCGCGGTGTTCTACTTCATGCACCAGTACATGCAGGCGAGCCTGCCGCTGGAAGTCATCGAAGCCGCCCGCATCGACGGCAGCAGCGAGTTCGGCACGTTCAACCGCATCGTTCTGCCGATGATTAAGCCCGCTTTGGCGGTTCAGGCGATTTTCACCTTCGTCGGCGCGTGGAACAACTACTTCACCCCCGCCCTGATTCTGAACTCCGCGAACAAAAAGACGCTGCCGATTTTGATTGCTCAGCTCCGCAGCGCCGACTTCCTGAAGTTCGACATGGGGCAGGTCTATATGATGATTGCCCTCTCGATTCTCCCCGTCATCATCGTCTACCTCTTCCTCAGCAAGTTCATCATTGCTGGCGTTGCGGTCGGCGGCGGGAAGGAGTAAGGGGATTCCCGGAAATGAATGCGCCCTCCCTCTTCGCAGTGCGTGAAGGGGGAGGGCGCGGTGCGTGCAAGGGATGACCTCATCCGCCGAAAATTCCCAGAAGGGGGATAAATCACGATGCCAAATACCGATAAGCAGCCGATTGACGACAAGCACCCCCGTCCGCAGACACTCGACGACCTCTTCGCCGCCTATCAGGGTGATTATCACCCCACGGAAGTCGATACCGGCGCGGATGTTGGGCTGGAGCAAGTCAAATAACCCCACAAAAATCGCCCGCACGAGGTTCATCCCACCGTGCGGGCTTTGCTGTGTCTGGAATCCGTTACCCGGCAGAACCGTCCGTCGCGTCTTCCTCAATCGGCACCATCACCACATCCACCACACCGCTTTCCGCCAGCGGCATGAGCAGATAGCGGCTTGCGAAGAGCACGCTCGGGTAGGCGACTTTCTCAAGCTCGTCGTCCTGATACGGCGCGATGAATACGCTTTCCTGCGTCTGCGCGCCGCGGCGGAGGGTGAAGTGCTTGTCAAACGTCTTTTCGTCGTAGCGGTCAAGGTTCGTCAGCAGCTTTGCGACGACCTCCATGTCCACGGCGACCTGCGCGTTCGGCAAAAGACCGCTGATATCCGTGGGCTTGCGGTCAATCACCATTTCCGTGCGGATGTTCCAGCCGCCCGTGACCGCGCCGTCCGGCAGATCCACCGGCTCAATCGTCACGCGGAAGAGCGTCGTCGTCAGGTTCCCGCCTGCTTGATGGCCTTCTCCATGTCCTCGGAGAGGAAGTCCGACAGGCGCAGGATGACCGCGGCGTTCTTGTTGGAGAAGCTGATGGCGTCAATGCCGGCGTTGTTCATGTAGCGCAGGCTCATGTAGCCGAAGCGCAGTGTGCGCGCGCCGTACACCGGGTTGCCGTAGGAGTCGGTGACGTAGCCCGCGTCCTTGTTCAGCTCGGCTTCCGCGCTGATGCGCAGCAGCACCTCGTCCGTCTTTTTGTTCCACGTCAGCGAGGGGGTGAAGGGGCGCGGCTGGTCGTCCGCCGTGTTGCGCACGACGCTGCCCAGCTCGCTGTAAGAGAGTACCAGCTGTTCCTGCGTCGTAATGGTCACGAACATCTTCCGCCCGTCGGAGCGCTCGATGACCTGCTGCACCGGGTTCAGGCGTTCGCCGCCGCCGCCCCACCAAGACGGCTCGGTCGGCAGAATGGTGAACTGCGGCGCGTCGTCCATCAGGCGCAGCGTGTAGTAATCCGCCGCGGAAAGCCCGGTCAGCACGAAGTTGTAGTTGCCCGCTTCCTCGCCGGGTTCGCGCTTCAGGATGCCGCTGACCAGTCTCAGAAAGGTGGATTTTCCGGAACCGGACTGTCCGATAATAGCCACAAATTCACCCTTATGGATCTCCAGGTTCACATGATCCAGCGCCCGCACCTCATTTTCTCCGGGATTGTAAACCTTGCACAGATCTACTACCCGTACCAATGCATCTTCCATAATAAAATTACTCCTTGTAAAGTAAATCAGTCCCAGGCAAGCCCCTCCTCTGCTTATTGCTTTTTGCCATTGAAACAGAGAGCTTCCCTGATCGGGTTAAAAATACAGAGCGAAGTCTGCAGGGGATACTGCTGTTTCTTGTCGGAACGCTCCAAGCCAAAACAGCAGCAGGCAGACTGCTCTGTCATTTCCGGGAAAACCCCGCTCATTGATCTGTAACGAAAAGATTACCTGAATGTCTTCAGAACTGACACACATTTATACATCTGTTTATGCATCAAGTAAAAATGCCTTATATGCCTTGTATGCCTCATATACATCCGCCTTGCTGGTAACCTCCCACGGAGCATGCATACTCAGCACTGCCACGCCACTGTCGATAACCTCCATTCCGTAAAGCGCCGCAATATAAGCGATGGTTCCGCCTCCGCCAAAATCAACCTTTCCAAGCTCTGCTGTCTGGAAAGCAACATTGTGATCATCAAAAATCCTGCGAACTCTTGCAACGTACTCTGCATTGGCATCGTTGGAACCGGATTTTCCTCTTGCTCCGGTGAACTTGTTAAGAACGATACCGCGTCCAAGATATGCTGCATTCTTTTTCTCAAAAGCCTCACCATAGGCCGGATCATAGCCGGCACTTACATCGGAAGAAAGCATGCTGGAATTACGGAGAGCTCTTCTTAATGCAAGCTCGGAATAGCAGCCCATTCCGTCCAGAAGCTCTGCCACGCTGTTCTCAAAAAATCTGGACTGCATGCCTGTGGCACCAACGCTTCCGATCTCTTCCTTATCTACAAGGAGACAGCATCCGGTACGTTTCGGTGTCTCTTTCATCTCCAGCATTGCCGCAAGAGAAGTATAGGCGCATACACGGTCATCCTGTCCATATGCTGCGATCATGCTGCGGTCAAGTCCACAGTCTCTTGCCTTTCCTGCCGGAACGATCTCCAGCTCTGCTGAAAGAAAGTCCTCTTCCTCAATACCATACTTCTCATTTAAAATCTTCAGCACATTCTGTTTTACCGCATCCTTTTTGGAATCATCCGGAAGCTCTGCAAGAGGTCTGCTGCCGATCAGGATATCCAGCATCTCACCCTCAATAACCTCTGCTGCCTTTTTCTGGAGCTGTTTTCCGGAAAGATGGATCAGAAGATCTGTGATGTAAAGTACCGGATCTTCCGCATCCTCACCAATGCTGATCTCCACAATGCTTCCGTCCTTCTTTGCAACAACACCATGCATGGCAAGAGGCAGTGTCACCCACTGGTATTTCTTTACACCACCATAATAATGGGTATCCAGATAAGCCAGATCCGTATCCTCGTACAGAGGATTCTGCTTGACATCCAGTCGCGGAGAATCGATATGTGCACAGAGAATGCTCATACCTCCGGAAAGCTCTTCCGTTCCTACATGAAACAGAGCAACGATCTTCTTCATCCCTACCGCATAAACCTTGTCACCGGCCTTGATCTTCTCGCCTTTTTCAAGCTTCGACTCAAGAGATTCATATCCGGCAGCCTCTGCTTCCTTCACGATTTCTGCAACACATTCCCGTTCCGTTTTTCCTTTATCCAAAAATTCTCTGTAAGCCTTCGCAAGCTTCTCCATTTCTGTCTCTTCTGCTTCCTTATAAGAAAGCCACGCATTTCTTCTTTCCATTTTAGTGGTCCACCTTTCTTTATAGCTTCCGGCAGCTGCCGTTTCTCATCATATTATCTGCAATCTGTCTACTATTATAGGTCAAACATTTACGAATTTCCACCGCAATTCCCATTCTTTACAAAATCTTTATGATTCGTTATAGTAGTTCTTAAGAATTGGCCCTGTATCCAAAATTTTCAGGTATCTCACACACGGAAAGCTTTCTGTTTCACCGTAGACTTTACCTGTATGCTCCAACAGGGCAAAGGAGGAAACAACATGCAAGCATCTGCTCAGCTAAAAGAGCTTCTTCACAGCATCAACCGCAAAAGCTATCCTGCATACAAGTCTCTGCGGGGTGCATACCAGTTTGACCGTTATATTTTGTCCATTGACCACGTGCAGGGGGATCCTTTTGCCTCTCCCTCTCACATCAGTGTGAAGCTTTCCCACCGAGACACCGGATTTCCGGCAGAATATTATAAGGATTCCCTGACCCGCATCACACTGGGAGACTTTCTGAACCGCCAGTTTGAACAGCAGGTAAACCGTTATACCTTCCGTGCAAAAGGCTCCGGAAAAAGCGGCCTGATCTCAGTAAGCCACTGTGGTCAGGAGGTTCTTGCACGTACCGCCTGTGAAATAACGGAAAAAGGCATCACTGCCCGTTTTTTCATCGGTTTCCCGGCCAATGGCAGAACCATCAACTCTCCCGAACTGGAAAAAATCCTCTTCGATTTTCTTCCGGCCTGTATTCACAAGGCATTTTTTTACCGGAATCTTGACCAGGAAGCGCTGAGAAAAGCCATCTGCCTTGCCGAAGATCAGGCATTTATCCGTCAGGAGCTGAAAAAACGTTCTCTGGCTGCCTTTGTCAATGACGGCGCTATCCTCCCCAGGGAAAGCGGCATCTCTTCACGCCCGATGAAAAACTCTGTTCCTTTTGTTTCTCCGGAAAGCCTGAGGGTTTCCATGGAGCTGCCCCACAGAGGAACCATCACAGGCATGGGCATTCCCTGCGGCATCACCTTGATCGTAGGTGGCGGCTACCATGGCAAATCCACCTTACTTAACGCACTGGAGCTGGGAATTTACGATCACATTTCCGGCGATGGCCGGGAGTATGTCATTACTGATCCTTCTGCTCAGAAGCTTCGCTCTGAGGACGGCCGTTTTATCAAAGATGTGGACATTTCTCTTTTTATCAACGATCTTCCAAATAAAAAAGACACCCTCTGCTTTTCTACAGAGGATGCCAGCGGCAGCACTTCACAGGCTGCCGGTATCGTGGAAAGTATGGAGGCAGGAAGTAAAGTCTTTCTCCTTGACGAGGATACCTCTGCCACCAACTTTATGGTCCGTGATTCCTTCATGCAGCGGGTGATCTGCCGGGAAAAGGAGCCCATCACTCCATTTCTGGAACGTGCCCGGGATCTCTATGAAAAGGCAGAGATCTCCACTATCCTGGTTGCCGGAAGCTCCGGAGCTTTTTTCCATATTGCGGATACTGTGATCCAGATGGATAATTATCATCCGGTGGACATCACAGCAGTCACCAAAAAGCTCTGTCAGGAATATCCTCTCTCAGACGTTGAAACACCTGCGTTCCGTCTGCCGGAAAGCCATCGCATCATGACCAGGTCCAAAGCGGCTCCATCCCGCCACAGCCGTCCCGGACAGCCGGAAAGACTGAAAACCAAGGTTCACGGCAAAGATGGCTTTTCTCTTGGAAAAACCGAAGTGGATCTCCGCTATGTGGAGCAGCTGATCGACTCCGAGCAAACTGCATCCTTGGCGTTGCTTCTGAAATATGCCTGCGAACATCTCATTGACGGAAAACGTACTCTGCCGGAGATCATCACTTATCTGGATACTCAGCTGAAAAGGCAGGGATTGTCCTTCTTCTCGGAAGGCTCTTATATTCCATGCGGTTATGCCATGCCCAGGATCCAGGAAATATATTCCTGCTTTAACCGCTATCGCAGGCCGTAGCTGTGCCTGAAGCTGTATATCCAATAAATCTCAGACAACAAAAAAACGCTGCCGATACACATTGGAAATCTTTATCTCCTCTGTCATTCGGCAGTTTTTTTCTGCAATGCAAAACCACCGTCCTGTCGGCTCTGTCTTGCCAATGGAACGGTGGTTTATCTTCATACATATTTTAGGGAAAGGAAAGAGTTTTTCTTAAGAGCTTCTGTTCTCTTAAGATGTTTATATCATACAGGATAAATGTGAGAGAAATTTGTACAATTTCTAATAAATTTATAAAATTTATTAACGAAGTCTAATCATTTTCCAAAATAATCCTGCTGATCATTATTTACCATGGTCTTCCGGAAAAAACCGAAATATTACAGCCGTTTCTTTCGCTTTTTAGTCGTGTCTCTGCTCTTTGTTATCATATGTCTCACAGAATCTGGCAGCAAAAGCCGGCGGCTCCTGATGCGCATACAAATGAGAAATGTCTCCAAAAGAGCTCATACGGAAGGACGCGATCCCTTTTCGCCTCTCCTCTGTAACAATGGTACTCACCGATGACGGCGCCGCACAGAAATTCTGCAGCATCACCAGCGGAGAGATACTGAGAAGATAGCTGATGAGTACACAGCTTACACCGAAATGGCAGAAAAACACAAGCGTATCTTCATTGGCTTTTTCTGCTCTGTAATAATGTCCTTCCCGCACATAGCCATGCTCTGCCAGAACTTTATCAAAATTCTGTGTGACCCAGTCATACTCTTCTTTCATTTTTCCCTCTCGCAGGATGTCATTATCCCACCAACGGTCAAAGCTGTAGAAATTTTCAATCTTCGTCCAGTCCTGGGGAAGCCAGTCCCAGGGAATGATCTTTTCCCCATGAAGATCCGGTCTTCTGATCTTTACGTCGAATTCTCTCAGCCACTTGCATTCTGTAGCTGTTCTTCCGTTTTTCTTCAGTGTGCAGGATGCGGTATCCTTTGCTCTTCCAAGCGGAGAAACATAAAAATCCCTGACATCAAGAGCTGCGATCTTTTCAGAAAGAAATTCCGCTTCCTTCCAGCCCTTTTCGGTCAGGGAATCTATTGTGTAATCCGGGTCTCCATGTCGTATAAAAAGTAATTTCATCTTTTGGTATCCTCCATTTCATAACCTGGATTTCCATTATATTCTTATTTTTTCAGTTGTCAATTCCTGATAGCTTCTGCTGCAGGGATCAAACCTGATCCGCAGTTTCTCCATGGAGCACAGCCTGCTGCTCCCTCAGCTCATAAACTGCCTTTTTCAATGCCTGAAAGCTCTCCTCACTGATTATGTGCTCGATCCTGCAGGCATCATGAATCGCTGTTTTTTCCTGGACTCCCAGTATCATCAGCCAGGAAGAGATCAGCTGATGACGTTCATATACCTTATCGGCAATCTTATGTCCGTCCTCTGTCAGACGGATATCTCCGTTGTCGGCTACTGTGGCGAAGATTCTTCATGGCAACACTGACACTCGGTTTCTTAAAGCCCATCTCTGCCGCGATATCCACAGCTCTTACAAGAGAGCTCCTGTTTCCAAGGATCAGGATCGTTTCCAAATAATCTTCAGATGATTCATTTGATCTCACGTTATTTACACCTCCCTCGGTTTGTTAAAACTAACCAAGTTAATCATAACATACTTTAGAAGAATGAGCAATGGTTTTTAATGCTTTCTGTTTAGTTCTGCCTCAATTGCCAGAAGGCACTGGCTGGAACATATCTGCAGAATTCTGGAAATTTCCAGGAGTTTTTCCCTGGAGCAGTTTCCCCGGAACAGTTCACAATATCCCTGAAATTTCATCTGTACCAGGATATGTACCAGCTCGTGATCAACTTCTTGTCCACATTCCTTTTGAAAACGTTCATTAAGAATCTGCTCCATTTTCGTACAGGCATCCTCACGGAAATTCACATATCTGGTACCTTCAGCTCCATCTATGAGGATTTTTGCGATGTCCCTGTTTTCCCAGATAAATTCCATAAGTATCCTGTCATATTCTTCCGGATGCAGTTGTTTTTCCTGATCCGTAAAGTCTCCCATGATCCGCTTCAGATCCTCTACCGTCTCTTCCACGATTTCTTCAAAAAGAGCTGCTTTACTTTCAAAAAAGAAATATAGCGCTCCCGTAGTCACATCTGCTTTTTTGCAGATCGCACGAAGAGAAGCCTTCAGAAATCCCCTGTCTCTAAATTCTTCCTTCCCCGCTTCCAGAAGTCTGCTCCGCACAGCATTTTCTGATTTTTCCATATTTTACGCACTCCATCATTTTTCCTGCATTCCGCTTTGCAGGAAAATTCCGCTTATTTCTGACCAGCTGTTAATTTTTTAGCAATCTGATCTTACTGGTATTTTACCTTAAATCACTGAAAAAAGAAAGTATTTTGTACCCCGTGTCAATCTGTCATCGGGGAATCTCCACGGTCTGTAACGATTTCATAGCCTACAGACTCCACACGTCTGGTAAGGCACCCTCTGCACTCTGCTGCTTCCTCGCCTGTACAGATCTTGTTATCATAAAGCTCATACTGTTTACGGTTCTTCACCGGAGAAAGATTGGGCATTACTACATTTGCACCCGCCTGAAAACCCTTTTCCCTGCCTCTGGGGTCCAGGGTCCCCAGTGCTGTGGTTGCCGGAAGAAGTACCTGTGGAAGCAGGATCCGGATGACAGACAGCAGAAACAGTGTCAAATCCACACTTCCTGCCGGTTCCTCTGCAAATTTCGTATCATGGTGCGGGACAAATGGTCCGATCCCCACCATATGCGGATTCAGGTCTTTAAGAAAAACAAGGTCTTCCGCCAGATACTCCAGCGTCTGTCCCGGCGCACCTACCATAAATCCGGCACCTATCTGATATCCCAGCTCCTTCAGGGTATAAAGACACTGTTTACGGTTTGCAAGACTTAAACTCTCCGGATGAAGATAACGATAATGTTCCTCACTGGCCGTCTCATGACGGAGTAAATAGCGGTCTGCTCCGGCATCTTTAAATCTCTGATAGCTTTCTTTTGATTTCTCCCCAATGGACAGCGTGATCGCACAGTCCGGATATCCCTGTTTGATGGACCGGATGATGTCAACCATCCGGTCATCATTAAACCATGGGTCTTCCCCTCCCTGGAGCACAAATGTCCGAAATCCCAGTTCATAGCCATTTTCACAGCAGGTCAGAATCTCTTCTTCCGTCAGCCGGTAGCGGTCCGCATTTCGGTTACTCTTACGGATTCCACAGTAATAGCAGTCATTTTTACAGTAATTGGTAAACTCAACTAATCCGCGTGGAAAAACACCATTTCCATAGATTTTTACAGCTTCTTCTCTGGCAAGAGAGGCAAGATAAGATGCGCTTTCTTCGTTCCGTTCTTTAATAAGTGTGATAAATTCTTCTTTTGTCAATGTATGCTCTTTATGCAAACGATCAATTAGTTCGTGTAAATTCATAATGTCCAACTCCTTTTCTGGTCTATAAGAAATATAACATATAATAGAGGAAAAGACCAAAGAAATATGATAGAATAAAGGAAAATGTTCTTAAATTTCAGGAAAAATCGAGACACGAATGGAAAAAGCAATGGTATCAATGATCAAAGTTTTGGTACTAAATAATAAAATTGCAACTTTTCATTGATTGTGATAGAATAAGAAAGTTAATCTTGGCATGCTTTGTAAATGCCATGGAAACTGATAGAGAAAGATGCTAGAAAGAAGGATATAAATGAAGCGCGAAGATGTGAGAAATATTGCAATCATTGCCCATGTCGACCATGGAAAAACGACTTTAGTAGACGAGATGTTAAAACAGAGCGGAATCTTCCGTGATAATCAGGAAGTCGCAGAAAGAGTCATGGACTCAAATGACATCGAGAAAGAAAGAGGAATCACGATCCTGTCTAAGAATACAGGAGTTATGTATAATGGAATCAAGATCAATATCATCGATACACCGGGCCATGCGGATTTTGGTGGAGAAGTAGAACGTGTACTTAAGATGGTAAATGGTGTTGTACTTGTTGTAGATGCCTTTGAGGGTGCTATGCCGCAGACCAAATTCGTATTAAGAAAAGCTCTTGAGCTGAACCTTCCGGTTATTGTATGTATCAACAAAATCGACCGCCCGGAGGCAAGACCTGACGATGTGATTGATGAGGTTCTCGAACTGTTTATTGATCTCGGTGCATCGGATGACCAGTTGGAGTGTCCTTTTGTATACGCTTCTGCAAAAGCCGGGGTTGCTGTCCTCGACCTTTCTGATGAAAAGCAGGATATGAAGCCTTTATTTGAGACGATCCTTGACTATATTCCGGCACCGGAGGGAGATCCTGAAGCTCCGTCCCAGATGCTCATCAGTACCATCGACTACAATGAATATGTTGGACGTATCGGAGTTGGTAAAGTTGAGAACGGTACGATCGCTGTCAACCAGGACATGGTTGTTGTGAATCATCATGATCCTGACAAGCAGCAGCGTGTCAAGATCGGTAAACTTTATGAGTTTGATGGTCTGAACCGTGTGGAAGTAAAAGAAGCTACCATCGGAGCAATCGTTGCCGTATCCGGTATTGCAGATATTTCCATCGGAGATACTCTCTGCTCTCCTGAGAAACCGGAGGCAATTCCTTTCCAGAAGATCTCAGAGCCTACGATCTCCATGCAGTTCATCGTAAATGACAGTCCATTTGCCGGACAGGAAGGAAAGTTCGTAACTTCCCGTCATCTTCGTGACCGTCTTTTCCGTGAGCTTAATACTGATGTCAGCCTCCGTGTAGAAGAGACTGAGAATGCCGACAGCTTCAAAGTTTCCGGTCGTGGAGAGCTTCACCTTTCTGTCCTGATCGAGAATATGCGTCGTGAAGGATATGAGTTCGCAGTAAGTAAAGCAGAAGTTCTCTACCATACAGATGAAAACGGGAAGAAGACAGAACCTATGGAGCTTGCCTATATTGATGTCCCGGATGAATTTACCGGAGTTGTCATTGAAAAACTTGGTCAGCGGAAAGGGGAACTTCGCAACATGGCACCTTCCAACGGAGGTTATACCCGTCTTGAGTTCCTGATTCCTGCACGTGGTCTGATCGGATACCGTGGTGAGTTCATGACTGATACAAAGGGAAATGGTATCATCAATACAAGTTTTGAGGGATATGCTCCATATAAAGGAGATATCCAGTACCGTAAGCAGGGATCTCTGATCGCATTCGAGACCGGTGAGTCTGTAACTTACGGACTTTACAGTGCCCAGGAACGTGGTACTCTCTTTATTGGTGCAGGTGAAAAGGTTTATTCTGGAATGGTCATCGGACAGAATGGTAAGGCAGAAGATATCGAGCTGAATGTCTGCAAGACAAAGCATCTGACCAACACCCGTTCTTCCAGTGCTGATGAGGCACTCCGCCTGACTCCGCCACGTATTTTAAGTCTGGAACAGGCACTTGATTTTATTGATACAGATGAGCTTTTGGAGGTTACTCCTAAGAATCTCCGTATCCGGAAGAAAATCCTGGATTCAAGAATGAGAAAGCGTAGTATGATCAATAAATAATCTGTTCGCACGAGCAGTTGAAACCTCCTTTTATTATAGAAGATATTGTCGCACACTTCCGGTCAATTTTCGGTTTTTTCTGAATTTGACCGGATTTCTTATATACAGAAGCGGAAGTTTATGTTATAATATATCCATAATACAGATAGAACTCACCATTTCTTCTGTATAATTTGAACAAAGGAGTTGAGCAGCATGAATTTTATTATCAGCGGAAAAAATATTGAGGTAACACCGGGATTAAAGGATGCTATCGAACAGAAATTAGGAAAACTTGAAAGGTACTTCACTCCTGAGACAGAAATTAATGTAACTCTCAGCGTTGAAAAGGGACGTCAGAAGATCGAGGTCACAATTCCGGTAAAAGGAAATATCATTCGTTCTGAACAGACCAGTGATAATATGTATGTCTCCATTGATCTTGTGGAAGAGGTCATCGAGCGTCAGCTTCGCAAATATAAGAACAAGCTTGTAGCCCGCAGCCAGGGACATCCTACTTCCTATACATCTACCGGAAACAGCTTCAGAAAAGAATTTTTCGAGACGGAAGATGACGCAGCAGAGGATGACGAAATTCAAATCGTTCGTACAAAGAAATTCGGCATCAAGCCTATGTTCCCTGAGGATGCCTGCATCCA
>ENA-ORRU01001120-ORRU01001120.1-human-gut-metagenome-genome-assembly--contig:-NODE-1120-length-17161-cov-3.016310_pt1 | contig 17161 bp, 15 predicted proteins | sample MGYA00242184_ERZ509151 | MGnify/ENA primary metagenome ERZ509151 (study PRJEB26280, sample SAMEA2338667) | human gut metagenome | biome: human gut; feature: human-associated habitat; material: faeces... | reverse complement strand
AGCCGCAAAAGTATAATAAATTATTTCATTTGCAACTTTTATCCCAAAAAATTTCTTCCTTTTTTGCAAGATAGTTCAACTTCCGTGCCAAAATGAACAGATAATCCGACAATCTATTGACAAAAGCTGTAACACGAGCCTCTATCTCACATTCTCCCGACAATGCCAATATACGACGCTCAGCCCTCCGACACACCGTACGGCATATATGACAAACAGCAGCCCCACGCGCTCCTCCCGGCAGAATAAAGGCATGAAGAGGAGTAAGTGCATTGTCTATTTCATCGATAGCTTGTTCCAACAATGTAATATCTTTGTCATTTATACGGCTCTCCATGCGCAATTCAGTCTGGCTCTGATCGGTTGCCAAATAGGAACCAACGGAAAATAACTTATTCTGTACATGGGCCACCAACCTTTTATCGGCCTCTTCTGTCAAATATGTTTGCAAAAGACCCAGATAGGAATTCAATTCATCGACTGTTCCATAAGCTTCCAAGCGTATGTGAATCTTAGGCACACGAACTCCTCCTACCAATGAGGTGGTGCCCTTATCGCCTGTCTTCGTGTATATCATACTTTTTTTCATGGTCATATTTATAAAAAGTTGACTATATAATGCTGTTTATAACGATTCTTATTAAAAAATACCAGACCAATATCATATAAATCAAAAGTAATACCGACTCGTTCGTCAGCAACCACCTCTTTCCACCATTTGCGCTTCTCTTGTGATTCGTAAATTCCTCCGATGATAAACCAACTGTCGGGCTGCACATAAGACAACGCCTCTTCAAACACCTCTTGATAGAAAGGAGTATGTGCAATGTGCAGACAATCGACGCTTTTCAGTTCTTCCAACTTTTTGGTCAGTTGCAGCAACGTTTTATCCCGGTCTCTTCCCTTCAGCGTAACAGAGTCCATAGTGCGGCTTGCCGCACGCATATAACTGATGGATGCTCCATTACCAATCCCCACTTCTATCAATGATTTCGGTCTGAAATAATTAACCAATCTGAACAGCAAACGGTTCACTTTGCGCCGATAGTGAGGCAGATAATTTGAAAAGCCCCTTTTCTTCAATGTCCGGTATGCATAGTAAGGAGATCTCTCATAAATAATGGAAGTTATCAAAAAAAAATCGGACGGGGAGTGCACGCCGTAACCACAACGATGACGGAAGCGTTTACACCATATCCATAGTCTGCAAAGAAAAAACATATTATTTCTAGGTTGTTAAGTTACACAAAGATAAAAGATTGAAGAACAATATCGAAATAAAACGCTACTTTTGTTGCCTATTAGCTTATTTTATCAGAAAAGAATTATGAAACACACTATCTCTCTTTTTATATGGACAGTATGTATTCTGCTACTGCCATTAGAGTTCATCCATGCAGAAAACAATCCTACCGAGCTGCTAAAAAAGCTCCAAAGTCTTCCGGGAATTACCGACATTAAGCCGCTCGAAAGCAATGCATATCCCGAAAAATATGTTTTGTTCATCGAGCAATTGCTCGATCCTAAACACCCGGAAGCCGGTAGTTTCAAACAACGAATCATCTTAGGTCATATTGGTTTTGACCGTCCTACTATCTTGGTAACCGAAGGATATGCCGCCACTTATGCGTTAGCACCACGATATCAGGAAGAGCTCTCCAAACGATTAAACGCCAATCTGGTATTTGTGGAATACCGTTATTTTGATGCATCCATGCCTGACCCTTGCAACTGGGATTACCTGACTGTGGAAAACTCCCTGTATGACTTACATCACGTCACCACCACCTTTAAGCAACTTTATCCTCAAAAATGGATTTCGACAGGAATCAGTAAAGGAGGGCAAACCACCATGTTCTATCGTGCCTACTTCCCTGACGATGTTGATTTCTCCGTTCCTTATGTAGCTCCCCTCAACAAATCACTGGAAGACGGGCGCCATGAACCTTTCATTGCCGAAACAGTCTCCACAGCCCAAAATCGGGAAAAAGTAAAAGAATTCCAATTGGAAGTATTAAAAAGAAAGGCTGAGTTACTGCCTATGTTCGAGAGATATTGTTTAAACAAAGGATATACTTTCCGTGTACCCATTACAGAAATCTATGATTTCAATGTGCTGGAATATTCCTTCGCATTATGGCAATGGGGCACTTCCGTCACTAAGATACCTTCACCCAAAGCCGACAATCAAACTATCTTTAACCACTTCATCGCTATCTGTGAGCCTGATTATTTTTCGGAGCAATCCCCCTATCCTTCTTTTAATGTACAAGCAGCCAAGGAATTAGGGTATTATGGATATGACACCAAGCCTTTTGAAAAATATCTTACTATCAAAAGTAGCAAAAACTATATGTACCGGGTTATGCTTCCGGCCGATTTGCAGCACCTCAGTTTTGATGATACGCTCTATAAGAAAACGGTGAAATTCTTGAAGGAAAACGACCCGAAAATGATTTATATCTATGGAGGAGATGATCCATGGACTGCATCGGGCGTCACCTGGCTGGAAGAAAAAGAAAATATCAAGGTATATACATTACCCGGTGGCAGTCACCGCACACGTATCGGCAGCTTCGATAAAAAAACACAAGAAGAGATCATGACACTCATAAACCGGTGGTTAAAAGAGTAGACTTTCTTCATCGCCGGCTCCCGGCAAATATAACAATACCAAAGAATCCCATTTTACCGTCTTCTTGCATAGAGACAGCAAAATGGGATTCACTTCATATTATTAACACTCTAAAGTATAAAAGAAGGCACTTTCATTACAACGGCATATTGCCATGCTTTTTGGGAGGATTACTTTGGTTTTTGTTGTGACACATATCCAAAGCCTGAGCCAGTTTATATCTTGTATCGCGCGGCATAATTACTTCATCAATCAAACCGCGTTCGGCTGCACGGTAAGGGTTGGAGAACTTATTCTCATACTCCTTTATTATCTCCTGCTTCTCCTCGGGAGTCGATTTACGATACAGGATGTTTACTGCACCCTCGGCACCCATCACTGCAATTTCCGCCTGTGGATAAGCCAGATTCACATCAGCACCTGTCGGCTTGCTGGACATGACGATATAGGCTCCACCGTATGCCTTACGGGTAATCAGGGTTACTTTGGGAACTGTGGCCTCGGCGTATGCATACACGATTTTCGCACCGTGGCGAATAATGCCGTTGTGCTCCTGCACCGTACCGGGAAGAAAACCGGGAACATCCTCAAAAGTAATCAAAGGAATATTGAAACAGTCGCAGAAACGGATGAAGCGAGCAGCCTTGTCACTGGCGTCGATATCGAGCACACCGGCAAGGTAAGCGGGCTGGTTGGCAACGATACCCACCGAACGACCTCCCAAACGACCGAATCCCACTACCACGTTCTTGGCAAAATGAGGCATTACTTCGAAAAAGTACTGGTTGTCCAGCACCGGTTCGATAATATCTTTGATGTCGTAAGGCATATTGGGGTCTTCGGGAATAACGGTCTGAAGTGCTTCTACCTGGCGATGAATATCATCCGTACAGGGGGCAAGGGGAGCATCCTCCATATTGTTGGAAGGCAAGAAGCTCAACAACTCGCGAATACTCATCAGAGCTTCCTCTTCATTATTACACATAAAGTGAGTGACACCACTCTTGGAACTGTGAGTATAAGCGCCACCCAGTTCTTCTTTTCCTACCTCTTCATTGGTCACCGTCTTTACCACATCGGGACCGGTAATAAACATGTGGCTTTGCTCTTTCACCATAAAGATAAAGTCGGTCAGTGCCGGAGAGTAGCAGGCACCACCCGCACAAGGACCCAAGATGGCAGAAATCTGAGGAATAACACCCGAAGCGATGGTGTTCTGATAGAAGATAGACGCATAACCGGCAAGACTGTTCACACCTTCCTGAATACGGGCACCGCCCGAATCGTTCAGTGCAATAACAGGCGCACCGTTCTTCAGGGCAAGTTCCTGCACCTTGACAATCTTGGCTGCATTGGTTTCACTCAGCGAACCACCGTGTGCGGTGAAGTCGTAAGCATACACAAAAACCAGGCGGCCGTCTATCTTTCCGTAACCTGTCACCATTCCATCTCCGGCAATCTGTTTTTTATCCATACCGAAATTGGTGCAACGGTGGTTCACCAACTTATCCAATTCATTGAACGTGCCTTTGTCAAGGAGCATTTCAATACGTTCGCGGGCAGTCATCTTGCCCTGTGCATGCTGCTTCTCTATCTTGTCCACACCGCCACCCAGCGATGCCTTTTTGTCCAGTTCCTCAAACCGGCTGTATATTTCTTCTCTTGTCATGGTTCTTTCAGTCTTCTTTTATGATATCCAATATTATCAACTCCTGATTGGCATTGACGGCATCGCCCTCCTGCACCAGAATATCCTTTACGACACAATCCGAACTTACTTTGTAGTTGCTCTGCATCTTCATGGCTTCCAGCACTACCACGATGTCTCCCGCACTAAGGCGGTCTCCCTTTTGAACGGGGATTTTAACGACCTTACCCGGCATGGGTGCAATAATCCGATCGTCTTGTTTCTCTTCTCCACCCTTCTTCATGCGCAAGTACTTGGTCTGCGTATCCACAATATCTACGTGATAAGAGCGATAAAACATATTCACGTCATAACTCTTACCACCTTCACCGCGAATCAACTCGGCATTAAACGAATTGCCATCGTGAAGAATGGAGCAACTTCCGTTCTCAGCCATCACAATATCCACATCGTATGGTTTTCCATCGATAAGGAACTGTACCTTATTACCCTCTTTGCTCACCAAAGTTACATCGGCGATGCGGTCTCCTATATGTATTTCCATATTTCTTTTCCGTTTGTTTAGATGCGTAATACTCCCTTCTGCAAACCGAACTCACGCCAACGGCTGATGGGACGACCGTCGGGCAACTGTGAACTCTTGTTTTCTTCCAGATTCATCAGATAATCGATGTAAGAGGCAATCATGGCAATATTCTCGATTTCTTCGTTATTGCCATTACTGCGCAACAGCATACGGGAATTCTTCTCGATAAACAACGTATTATATTCGCCTTTTACAAAGTCGGGCGTATGCATGATACGTTTCAAATAACTGAGATTAGTCTTCAGTCCGGTAATTTTATATTCATAAAGCACTCGGCGCATACGCTCGATGGCATATTGACGGGTGGTGGCCCACACAATCAACTTACCGATCATGGGATCGTAATAAATAGGTATCTCATACCCTTCGTACACATAGCTGTCTATACGGACACCGATACCGTTTGGTTCAGTAAGCTGCTTGATAATACCCGGCGAAGGCATGAAATTGTTTTCCGTGTCCTCGGCACAGATACGGCATTCAATGGCGTGGCCGCGCTGAAACAGCTCTTCCTGTCTGAGATGCAACACCTCATCATTGGCAATACGGATTTGTTCCTTTACCAAGTCCACACCAACTACCTCCTCCGTAATAGGATGTTCCACCTGAAGGCGGGTATTCATTTCAAGGAAATAGAAATTACGGTTCTTGTCCACCAGAAACTCAATGGTTCCTGCACCCGAATAGTTCACTGCCTTGGCTGCGGCAACTGCCTTTTCTCCCATCTCCTTACGAAGTTCGGGAGTAAGAAACGGTGAAGGACTTTCTTCCACTATTTTCTGGTTACGACGCTGAACAGAACATTCGCGGTCGAACAGATGAACTACATTGCCATGATTATCACCCAGAATTTGAAATTCGATATGGTGAGGTTCTTCCACAAACTTCTCCAGATAAACAGTATCATCTCCAAAAGACGACATGGATTCCGAACGGGCAGTATTATAAGCTTCCACTACCTCATTTTCATTATGAATAAGACGCATACCCTTTCCGCCACCGCCCATTGAAGCCTTCAACATCACAGGATAACCAATCTCATTGCAAATGCGGACTGCTTCCTCAGCACTCTGTAACGGCTGTTCCGTTCCGGGAACGACTGGTACACCGGCTGCAATCATACGTTTACGGGCAGCAATCTTATCGCCCATCGCCTCCATTGTCTCGGCAGCCGGACCGATAAAAATAATACCTTCTTCCTTACAACGGCGGGCAAAGTCTGCATTCTCGGATAAGAAGCCATAGCCGGGATGAATGGCATCGGCATGATGCTGCTTGGCAGCTTTGATAATATTATCTATATTCAGATAACTATCCTTGGAAGCGGCAGGGCCTATCAGACAGGCTTCATCTGCATACATTACGTGCCGCGCTGTGCGGTCGGCTTCCGAAAAAACAGCCACAGTGCGAATGCCCATTTCCTTACAGGAACGCATTACACGTACGGCTATCTCGCCACGATTGGCGATTAGAACCTTTTGTATCATAATCCTTCTTTTTACCTAAAACGGTCGCAAAGTTAGCTTTTTTTTGCACAAAAACTAAAAAAGTGTGCTTAAATATTGCGCCAATACACGCGCATGATTCTGCTCCTGATTCTTCGAAGCATAAAGGAGTGTAACCTTTTCATAAGGTTTTATCCTATCAATGAACGTTTTAACAGCATGTGAGCGTTCCAGTTCCTTTTGGTACATATCAGCAAAGGCTCCCCATCTTTTTTCGACATCAGCATGAAACCATTTACGCAAATCATTGGAAGGAGTCAGTTCTTTTGCCCAATAATCGTATTTCAGATACTCCCGTTTCATGCCTCTGGGCCAAAGACGGTCGACCAATACCCGATAACCGTCATTGGACGAAGGAGTCTCATATACCCTTTTAATATTAATTTGAGTCATAGTCAGTTTTTTTAGGTTTAATGGCTATAACCCTTTTTGGATAGAAATGTTCACTGATTATAAGATAAGTTCATAATCGCTGACATCAAGCCAACGCCCGAACTTCAGTCCAACCTCCTTAAAATGAGATACTTTTTGAAATCCCAGCTTAGTATGTAAAGAAGTACTGTCTTCATTCGGTTCCGTCAGACAAGCTATCAGTGCATGGTAACCCTCCCTCCGGCATTCTTCTATCAAACGCATCATGAGTTGGGTTCCCATACCTTTCCCCACACAATCGGGAAGAAGGTAAACAGTTGTCTCCAGCGTATGTCCGTAGGCCACACGCTGTTTCCAGGGATGAGCATAACAATACCCCACAACTTTTCCGTCTGATTCACAAACAAAATAAGGATAATGAGCCGAAATCCCGGCTATCCGACCACGCATATCCTCTTCGCGCACAGGCTCAATATCAAATGTAACCACACTATGTATTACATACTCATTATAAATAGCCGCAATCGCTTTAGCATCTTGTAATTCTACCCTTCTAATCATAACGGTATTTATTTAAAAACACAGGCAAGATATAAAAAAAAAGCTATCTTTGCAAACAGAAAACAATATTAAGAATGAAGATTCTCTGGATAGACCTCAACTGTTCGTATGCTCACTCTTCACTGGCACTCCCTGCCTTGCATGCACAAATGGCTTCGGACACCTCTGTGGAATGGGATATAGTATCCGCTACCATCAATGAAAATGTAGGGATGATTGTCGATGAAATCTATCGCCGCCGGTGTCCCTCATTCCTATCCGCCGGCCCGACATACTTGCAGCCACCGCCTGGCTGTTCAATCACGAACAACTGATGCATATCACTTCCCGCGTAAAGGCATTACTGCCGGATGTCTGTCTCATTTTGGGCGGTCCCGAGTTTTTGGGAGATAATGAAGAGTTTCTGCGTAAGAATCCTTTTGTCGACTGTGTATTCAGAGGAGAGGGAGAAGAAGCGTTTCCGCAATGGCTGGCATGCCGGAAACAGCCTGAGAAGTGGAACACCATTCCGGGGCTCTGCTATCTGACCGCCGAAAAAGAATATAAAGACAACGGTTTAGCCCGCGTACTGAACTTTTCCGGCCTCGTTCCTCCCGAAGAAAGCCGTTTCTTTAATTGGAGCAAACCTTTTGTCCAGTTGGAGACCACACGCGGTTGCTTCAATACTTGCGCCTTTTGCGTAAGCGGAGGAGAAAAACCGGTGCGCACACTGTCCATCGAAAGCATACGCCACAGACTGCAAATCATTCACAGCCACGGCATCAAGAATGTACGTGTGCTCGACCGCACCTTCAACTATAATCCGCGCCGCGCCAAAGAACTTCTCCGACTTTTTCTGGAGTTCTCACCCGACATCTGCTTCCATCTGGAAATTCATCCCGCCCTGTTGTCTGAAGAGCTAAAAAAAGAATTGCGACAATTACCGGCAGGACTCCTTCATCTGGAAGCCGGTATTCAAAGTCTGCGTGAACCCGTTTTAGAGAAAAGCCGAAGAATAGGCAAACTCTCCGATGCATTGGAAGGATTGAAATTCCTGTGCTCACTATCCAATATGGAAACCCATGCCGACCTGATTGCCGGACTCCCGCTTTATCGCTTGGATGAAATATTTGAAGACATATATACCCTTGCGGGGTACCGCGCCGGAGAAATCCAATTGGAATCTCTTAAGCTATTGCCCGGAACAGAGATGCGCCACCGGGCAGACGAATTAGGTATCCGCTACTCTCCCCTTCCGCCTTATGAAGTATTGCAAACCGGAGAAATCAGTGTAGGCGAACTGCAAACAGCACGCAGACTGTCCCGCTTGCTCGATGCCTTCTATAATACTCCCGCGTGGCAGGAACTGACACGGGAACTCATACTGAACGACAGGCGTTTTCTATATAGATTTCTGGCTTATCTGACAGAAGCCAATCTCATCGACCAACCCATGAGTCTGGAGAGACGCGGATTAGTTCTATATGAATATTGCAAACAATATTATCCCGACTATCGGACACAAGCCTCCATAGCATGGATAGAAGCAGGCATGTCACTCAAGAAACTTCCGGCAGAACACGTGAAAACCAAGCGGCAAATTCCACCCGAACATTGGGAAGTGATCTATGGCAACTATAAACCCGAACTACGCCTCTGCTTCCTGCCTGTAAGCACCGACACGGAACATGGTTATTGGTTCGGTTTCGAATCGGAGATACAAAAAATAGCACCGGTCTTCAAAGCGCGAACCTAAAGCAGGCTACACCTTATTATATATAGACATAAAACCGACTTATTTATGACTCAAATCATCGAAATACTGGAATACAAGCCGGAATATCTGGAAGCCACCCGGAAATTCCTGACTCAACTGACTACCCGACCCATACAACTTACAGAAGAAGCCTTCAGGCATACACTCGCGTCAGCGAACAGCCATCTCTTCTTCCTGCTGGATGACAAAGCGGTGGCAGGAATGCTGACCGTCGGAATCTATCATTCCCCCACCGGCGGAAAAGCATGGATAGAAGATGTGGTGATAGACGAAGCTTATCGCGGAAAAGGACTCAGTAAGATGTTGGTGCGCCACGCCATCGATTTCGTGAAATCGCAAGGCATCTCCGCGCTGATGCTGACCTCCAACCCTAAACGGACAGCCGCCAACAAGCTGTATCAGACAATGGGATTTGAACAGAAAGAGACCAATGTATACAGAATGAATTGCTAATCTTAACACGATATAAACCCAGAAAGCATGAGAATCAGAAAAACAACCCTCAATGACCTGGAGCCGGTAATGGCCATGTATGACTATGCACGCAAGTTTATGCAAGAGCACGGCAATCCCAACCAATGGATAAACGGCTATCCCTCTGAGGAATACATCCGCCGCGAAATAGCCGACGGACACAGCTACATATGCGAGAATGAGCAGGGAGAGACGGTAGGAACCTTCTGTTTCATTGTCGGAGAAGACCCTACCTATGCGGTTATCGATAATGGCAAATGGCTGAATGATGCCCCATACGGTGTGATTCACCGCATGGCCTCCAACGGGAAAGAGAAAGGAATTGCAGACCAATGCATCCGATGGTGCTTCGAGCAGCATCACAACATACGCGTAGACACACATCATGACAACTATGTAATGCAAAACATCTTGAAGAAAAACGGTTTCGAGGAATGCGGAATTATCTATACACACAACGGCAGTCCACGTATCGCATACCAAAAAAACGTATAAAAAAACAATAAAACACACATTTAATACTATGAAAACATTTTATATTATATACTTGCTACTTGCCTGCCAAAGTATCATCACCGGTCTTTCAGCACAAACAGTCAGTGGGAAATTAGTAGATGAAAAAAACGAACCGATGCCATACGCCAATGTAGTACTGCTATCACTCCCCGACTCTGCCTTTGTCAGCGGAACAATAAGCGGAGACGACGGAACATTCAGCCTGAGTGCAACAGCACAACCTCAGATAGTACGCATTTCCTCTATCGGATACACCACCATATACAGACCGGTGAATCCTGCCGACATGGGGATTGTCCGACTGACAGCAGACACACACCAACTGGGTGAAGTAACCGTAAAAGCCGACTTACCCAAAATGCGTCTGAAAGGCGATGCGATGGTGACTACAGTTGCGGGCAGCGTATTGGAAAAGTCCGGTACAGGCAACGACCTGCTCGACAAGATACCGGGTATCTCGGCTGAAGAAGGAGCAGTGAATGTATTCGGAAGAGGAACAGCGGAAGTCTACATCAACGGAAGAAAAGTGAGAAGCAGCTCGGAGCTGGAACAACTCTCTTCGGACAACGTAAAGAGCGTGGAAGTGGTACGCAACCCGGGAGCACGCTACGACGCTTCCGTAAAAGCCGTTGTCCGTATCCTCACCAAAAAGGCACAAGGCGAAGGATTCGGTTTCGACAACCGGCTCGTGACTCGCAACCGCCGCACGTATGGCTGGACCATCTATGACCAGTTCAACTTCAACTACCGGAAAAACGGTTTCGACCTTTCCGGCACTTTATTCGGCGGCAAATTGCGAGGCGGGAACAACCAACAGATTGTCATTGACACCTATTTGGACAAGTTATGGCAACAAAAGATGGATGCCACATACGCCAAGACAAAACGCAGCAACATAGAAGGCACGCTCGCCATGAGCTATCAGTTCAATGAAAAACATTCGATGGGAATACGCTACAACATAGACCGTTACATGTCTACCCATGAAGACTGGCGGTATCTCACACAAGTGTTGTGCGACAACCAACCTTACGAGAACAGCTCCAGCCAAATGATTATCCACAACCCTTCCACCACTCACAACCTGAACTATTACTACAACGGACAGGCAGGCAACTGGAATATCGACTTCAACGCCGACGGCCTATGGAGCCCTACCAAAGAGATACAAAACACAACGGAAATCATTAACGAACACAATGAAAACCATATCAATACCCTGAACGAAAACAACAACACGCTTTATGCTGCCAAGTTGGTACTCTCACATCCTCTGTGGCAAGGGAACTTATCGTTCGGAGGTGAATACTCTCATACCAAGCGCACCAACCTTTATCTCAATCCGGAAGGTATCCTTGCCAATGACGACAGCGAGATAAAGGAAGGAGCCGCCTCCATGTTTGCAGACTACACCCGTTCCTTCGGCAACGTAAGCATACAGGCAGGCATCCGATACGAACACGTAGGCTTCGACTATTACGAGAAAGGCAAACACATAGATGTACAAAGCCGTAAGTTCGATAACATTTTCCCTTCGCTGAACATCAACTTCCCCATCGGAAAGACACAAGTGCAGCTCAGTTATGCAGGAGACATCACCCGCCCTTCTTATGACAACCTGCGGAATAGTACTTATTATGCCAACCGCTATACTTATCAGACAGGAAACCCTTTCCTGACTCCGACCATGACGCAAAACATATTACTGGCTGCCTCTTACCAATGGCTGAATGTCTCCGTGGGATACAGCCGCGTGAAAGATGACATGATACAGATATCAGAAAACTATTCGGAAGAGAATCCCACCATCTCGTTGATGAAAGTGGTAAACACCGAATCCTACGACCGCATGACGGCATCACTGACAGTGGCGCCCACCATCGGGCTGTGGAAACCGCAGTTCACGGCAGAGCTCTACAAGCAGTGGTTCTCCATCGAAACCCACAACGGCATAAAGTCACTGAACAACCCTGTCGGTACATTTATCTGGCGCAACAACCTCTCACTGCCTGCCGGTATACTGCTTGATATAAACGCCGTTTACACCACCTGCGGCCACAACCAGAACATATACCTGCAAAAAGATGCGTGCAATGTGTCGCTGGCTCTATACAAAGCATTCTTCAATAACCGGCTGAGCATGCAGCTGCAAGCCAACAACCTTTTGGAAACCGACGATGCGGACATATTGATATACAGCGGAATACGCACTATGAGCGATTATATAACCCAGTTCCGACAGGTAACTCTCACCTTGCGCTACAAATTCAACGCCGCAAAGAACAAGTATAAAGGGACAGGAGCCGGACAAAGCCAAAAGAACCGTATATAAACGACGGACATGGCTCCTTTCGGAAAGCAATAACATTATCGGTGTGACTGATATAAGACAAAGAAAGGAAATGCTCCCTTTCACCAATCCGATAAACAGCGGAAACCCTGTTACCAATGCAAACATTTGAATATTGTTTATATAATTGATTATGAAACATTTTCTATCCATATTATTTATATTTTCTCTCAATCTTGTCAGCCCACTTTTAGCACAAGACAAGAGTTCGGTAGATATGTCTGCTTTATTAGAGAATAAAATATGGAAAGTGCAATTACCCCAAGACAAACAATATGCAATAGAAATGGAATTTCGTAGTGCCGAATGGAAACAAAGTTTTCTATATGATAAAAAACAAACCCCAATATGCTATTCCTATTCTTTGCATGAGGATACAATCAAAGTTTTTGAATCGGGAAAAGATTATATCATACAGGAACTGACAGATAGTACGCTGGTTCTCCAATATCTGCCGGAGATTTTGACAATCGAAGTTGCACCTGTCAGATGTACAACAGATAACAGTATTCAAGGACAAAGGCAGAACGAAGAACGCCTGGATAGTATTTGGCGCAAAGAGGACATTTGGAACAAGGGTGTTGCTAAAATAACCGGAGAGCCTATTAAGGATTTATCCACGATAGAACCTCCCCGATGGGCAATATGGAATTACGATTTGGAAAAGTATTTTGTTTCTCGAATGAAATACCCCAAAGAGTTGCTGGAAAAGAACGTGGCAGGCTATTCCGTTGTAATGTTCTCTCTTGATACTTTAGGATTGCCTCGTGGAATAAATATCCTGACGTCTATTCATAAAGATTTTGATAAAGAGGTAATCAGACTGACCCAAGAGCTTCCGCACTGCCTGCCTTGCAGGGACAAGAACGGCAAACGGATGGAATGCTTTTATACAGTGTATGTACCATTTTTACCGCAACATTACAAAGACAGGGTAAAAACGGATAGTGTTAGAGAAGAAGAACTGAAACAGTGTCTTGTAGAATGGGAAAGCGGGTCTTACTTCCAAAAAGGAAATCCGTATGCAATTACCAACTACATCAATGAACACTTGAGATACAATCCTAAAATGTTGGGCAACAAAAATCAAATCAGAGGAATTTACACAATACAGATTGATTCCTACGGAGAAGTGTCAGAAGCTAAAGCCATGAGAAGTTGCGGAATCCCGGAATGGAATAATCAAGTATTGCAAATCATAAAAAGCATGCCACGATGGACTCCGGCAATCAATTATTGGAAAGGTGAATATTGCAACTCCGTTTGGACTGTACCTGTTTTATTCAAAAATGATAGTCCGACAACTCCTATCAACCCTCACACCGATGTTTCAGTTATCGGTTATAGCACTTGTGATACCCCTGTCTTGATGCGATACGATGCCACACTGACCGCCCATACCACAGAACCTTATTTGGAGGTGGGTGTTCCTGTCTGTTATCTGAATGAACAGGGTGACACCATTGTGCCATACGGCAAGTACAGATACTGTCAGACAGATACTATCAAAAAACTAGGTTTTGTTTATGAGCACAAGCCAAAGGACGCTCGAATAATCTGCATCAATAATGCGGGCAAAGAACTTTTCTATGTATTCAAATATGATAATGGTCCCGACTACATACAAGAAGGGCTTTTCCGTATAATGAACGAGGATGGATTGGTAGGTTTTGCCGATTCATTGGGTAATGTGGTCATAAAGCCTCAATTTAAATTTGCTTACCCATTCGAGCACGGCAAAGCAAAGGTTACTTTCTCCGGTGAGAACAAAGTAATTCCCGATTCCAAAGGCGAAAAGCATTACCGGGATAACTCTGATTGGTATTATATAAATAAGAATGGTAAAATAATTAACAAGTAGATATGTATGAAAAATCTGATTTACTTATCTGTCCTTTTGTCTGTTTGGTCGCTGAAGCTGAATGCACAGGACATTGATTTTCCCCTTTTACAGTCGGAAATAGAGAAGTACGAAAGTCGTGTACATATCCAAAGGCTTCCCAATGTTTACGTTACGCATCCGGACGCTTACAAAATTCGAACCCAACAACCCGTTTACCCGTCCTCAACCAAACGAATTACGTTGGATGTAATCAATGTAGATGCTCCTACCGCCGAACCTGAATTACATTGGATGAAGTACAGGAAAGGCGGCGAGTGGAAAGAGTTTCCTTTCATTGACAATCTTGCCTTTGCTGGCGTGGGCAGAGATTTGTCTAAAGGCGATACGTTGCCCGAACACATTCACATGTCCGAGTTTAAATATCCGTTGAAACCGAACAAGTACCAAGTTCACTTTTACGTATTCTCCAATATCTACACGTATTGCAACCTGACAGACATGGGGATTCAGCCCGTGAAAGGGACAGAGATGCAGGGAGCTTTTAGTTTTAGGGTATTGGAATCCGATAACGATTCTATCCGCATACAGTTTGAAAACCATACCAATCTTTCGGTACAACCGCTGTTTCTTCCGAGCATAGGAACGGATGAATTGTATATAGTACATCCGCTTACCCGCTCCGGTTCGAGAGATGAATCTGATTACATGAGGAGTTGCGCACGTTTGGAAGCAGGAGAAGCAATGTTGTTTTCCATACCTGTATCATGGAATGTCAGTCGTATTACCGACCCTAATTACAAACAACGATTCAGTTCCGGGAAATTATCTCCCGGCAAATACAAGATAGGATTACAATTGGAAATATACATGAATACAGAGTTTGAAGTAAAATAATCTCCCTATGAAAGCTGGAAATATGGATCAAGTCAAAAAGTGTGTGGGCATAATATTTTGAAAAAAATCGGGTTACTTATTATTCTTGGAGATTTAAATATCATATCACAAACAAAGGGAAGAATAAGCCGTTTCCCAAGGTCGGCCAAGGTCTTTTAAACGGAAGATTATTACAGTCTGCGGCAATGGACTGTACAGTCCACTGTAGCAGACTGTACGGTCCACTGCAACGGACTATACAGTCCGCTGCCGGAGACTGTAGTAATCCGACGGACAGACAGGCATAACCGAAAGGACGAAAACGCTTGGTCCGGCTAATGAAACGGCTTAGGAAGCTCAAAAACGCATGCAGGGGTTGAAAACCGGAGGAGGCAACATTAGGAGACAGGTGTTTGATTGATATATTAAATCCCCAAGAATAATGACTGTCCCCTTATTATCCACAGAATTTTCGGATTGATCCGTTATTTTCTCTTTATTGAAATCGGGATAAGGCTGCTGTGCGGTCATGGTATACCCCATACCGATGCTTAAAAAATAACAAGAGTTTGTTTTTCATTTCTTGATTTATTATAACTAACAATTTTGTATACTGATAAACGGTGCGTGAAGATATAAAAAATAGAAGAAGAAAGCGAACTTTCCTCTTCTATTTATCAACAAACATTCACAGATGTTATACTTACTCACAAGTATGCCTCATCAATCACCGCTATTTCCATTCAGGATGCTGTTCCAACATCGGATTGGTATCAATTTCACTTTGCGGAATAGGCCATACCAAGTCTTGTCCACCACGTAAATTGCCACGTGTCACAGCGCCGAAGCCATAGAATGACAAATCATGCTGCATACGTTTCTGAGCATTCTCAAACTCATTCCAACGATACAGATCGGCAAAGCGCAAGTCTTCAAAAGCCAGTTCCACGCGACGTTCGTGACGCACAATGGCACGCAACTCTTCCTGCGTCAGATTGGTTCCTTCCACATCTTCCACAGCAGGCATACCTACACGTGCACGCACCTCATTGATATATCGTGTAACTTCGGGCTGCGGGTAACCACCTTTCTCAATCATTGCTTCAGAAAGAGACAACAACACTTCCGCATAACGAATAATGTAGAAGTCAAGACTTCCGTCATATTCGTTGGCCGTATCTTCAGGAGTATACCATTTGCGGATACAGGCAGTAGAACTAGCCGGCAAATTATTGGTATAAAGTTTGCCGTTCCATTCCATACCGGGCAACATCAATGTGCCTTTCATACGAGGGTCACGGTTTTCATAACGTCCCATATCAGGGTTTTCCTTTGTATGTGCACCTGACTCCAAGCTGCCTTTAAACAGAGGCGACTTATCAATCGGCAGTCCGTCTATGCAATAAAAGTCATCACAAAGATTCATTGTACCTTCAATGGCATTCATCGGACCCGACCAGCAAACACCGAAGCAACTGCCCTCGCCCAATCCGGGACCTTTATAGTGAACACTCAACAAGACTTCCGCCGCTGTCTCATTTTTCTCTTTAAACAAATCGGCAAAATTAGCAGCATAATCAGAACCATCTCCCGACTTAAATAATTGCACCTTACCTATCACATTCTGATAAGCAGCTATCGCATCATCCCAGCGCTGGTTAAAGAGAGCGATACGTCCCATAATGGCATACGCCGCTTCTTGAGTCATACGTCCTGTTTTGGCTTTGCCAATCACCGGAATTTTAGGAATCCATGTTTTCAAATCTTCCAATACAGACGAAACGATCTGTGCACGTTCCGTTTTCGGAGCCTGAGCCTCAGCCAGAGTAAGCGGTTTTGTCAAATAAGGAACATCACGGAACACTGAGGTCAAGTTGCAGTACATCAATGCCCGCAAAGCAATGGCTTCTGCTTTATAACCATCTATCTTGTCCGCTTCCATCGGAACACGGTCTATGTTATCAATCAACATATTGCAACGCTTAATCACTTCATAATTAGCATTCCAGTACATTGAAAAACATTCGTCCGTTGTAGATGAC
>ENA-ORRU01001111-ORRU01001111.1-human-gut-metagenome-genome-assembly--contig:-NODE-1111-length-17344-cov-5.377581_pt1 | contig 17344 bp, 20 predicted proteins | sample MGYA00242184_ERZ509151 | MGnify/ENA primary metagenome ERZ509151 (study PRJEB26280, sample SAMEA2338667) | human gut metagenome | biome: human gut; feature: human-associated habitat; material: faeces... | reverse complement strand
GGGAAAGAGTAAGGGAAAGTTCACTTGCTACAAACTTAGTATTTTCAAGGGTTTGCGAAGAATTTGATAATCAAATATAACAGTTATTAAATTTCCTAAAATATGTGAAATATCAACTAGAATTTATTGAAGCAGCTGTAGAAACTGTTCGTGGCAAAGGAAATCAGTCGACACATACGCAATATTTAGGAGGGTTTGACTCAGAGGACTTTGATAATGTGGTAGATGGTTTATTTGATATGCTATCATATCTGCTGATAAGCTATTTTGAAAAATACGAATTTGGATCAAGAAATGACGTGTTATATTCCTTTTCAATGCTGCCACCTATAATACGTTATAAGGTGTTAAGTTTTTTGTATAAAAAATATCCGGATAATATTTCAGTCATAGATAAGTTGGTTTTGGCAACTGTGAAAGCTTTTAGTGTTGATGAGGCAACGGAATGGGTTGAAAGAGAGAAGAACGCACTAATCAAGATGGGAACAGTGACGGAAAAAGCCTTTAATGAGATAGCCGAAAAAGAAGGCATAGGGTTTGCTGAACTTATTCGAAATAATTCACCTGCTAATATGTACATATTATGTAAAATGAAGATTTCAGAAGTCGGAGACATGGTTAACAGTAGAGGTGTATTATATACGGATTTTGAAAGTGCATTGCCACATTATAAATCAAGAGGAATACTAACAGGAGATGATTGGGAAACAACGGAATTTAATGATATTATGAATTTTTTGTATATGGGACGAAAAGAAAAAATTAGAGAAATATCAAATGAAAGTAATCCGTATGTTATCTTGAATTTTATTTCGTGATATGGGGGATAAAATTGTCACCCCACTTTGAAAACCTATTGCATACTTTCGCTATGCAGTATAAAATCAAAGTTCAGGGGAATATTGAGACAGTGTGTATGTTGTCGAAACTCCATGAGGTGAAGTAGCATGTGAATGTGAGACTTGACATGGACGAGATGGATTTAACGGTAGCTGAGAGGCGCTAAAGGTTCAGGGAACATTTGCTCAGCGCGGACCGAAGCGGAGCGTAGACAGGCTACTTATGAGGAGATAAAGAAGTATATTGCACAGATAAAGCAGAAGCATGGCATTATAGAAAGAGAGAACTATAATAAGCCAAAATCTGAGAAGGGCGGACAGCCGGAATGCCCAAAAGAAATAGCAATTGAAGAGGCATTTTATTTGGCAAAGAAAAAAGATGGGATAACCATCCGCTCAAGTGCAGTGGAATACCTGACCTATGTTGCCTCTGTAGGTGATCAACAGGACAGCATAGAAATGCGCTATGAGGATGAAAATATATGGCTGACGCAGAAGATGATGACCACATTGTATGATGTTGGTTTACCAACGATAAATGAACAATTTAAAACAGAACTTACTTGGCAGAGGATAATAGCATATCTAACATTAGCATGGGTTGAGTTTACGCAGGCAGATATTGTATGCAAAACCATATATACATACACAAAAAGGTGAAGTTGTATCTATAAGTGCTTATTTAAATTATTTTTTTATGTGAACATAGTGTTTTATGGATTGTTAGGGACAGATTTAAGAATCTTGGTCGACAGGATTTTGTGAATTATTTTGGCAATTTGTTTGAAAAGTATTTTGCAGAATTACTTGGTTGTACTTTAGATAAAAATGAATATGAAAAGATTCCAGAAGAAAAGGAGAAGAGAGCTGATTGGAAAATATGCTGTGGCAAACATAAAATACTTGTTGAACAGAAATCGGCGATTATGAGATTGTCTGCAAAACAGCAGGGAACAGACGTAAGTGCAATAAAGAGTTTTGCAGTTAAGACTGTAATTAAGGCAATGAGACAACTTGAAAGAACTGAAAATGATTTCGGTGCTGGTAAGTATATAAAAATCATTTTGCTATATGAGGATTATCTTAAACCTGAAATTTTAGAACAAATTATGGACATGCCTGAATGTGATGTAGAAAATGATAACTATTACTGGCTTGTGACAATAAGTGAAATGGAGAGGCTGCTTACTGTTGCGAAGAATGATAGAAAAAAGTTTGACGACATCATTTGTGACAAGGTGGACAGAGAATTACATCATTCTTTGGCAGGGAAAAGTTTAGATCAATTGCTAGATGAACATGGTGTTACTGATAATGAATATATAAGATAAGAAAAATTTATGAAATATAGGAATGCAGCTCAGGATGCTGCAAGATCATTTTTATAACATCAGGTGGTGAACGTATGGCTGAGATAAAAAGTATAAATGAATTATTGAATATGAAGCTGGATATTCCTGATTATCAGAGGCCGTATAAATGGGATATTCAGAACATAGATGATTTATTATCTGATATTACGAATGCAATAAGTGATGCAGATAGATACAGAACTGATTTTAAGTATCGTATTGGAACAATAATTCTCCATAAGACAAAAGATGATATTTTTGATGTAGTGGACGGCAGCAAAGAATTATTTCATTGGTGCTTTTGAAACAGTGTATTGAAGAGGGTTTTAATTGTACGATATTAGAGAAGAACTTTGCGAATAAAGTTACTCAATATAATATTCACAGAAATTATACCTTCATAAGAGAGTGGTTTTCATTAAAGAGCGAGGAAGCAAAGAAGGAATGGGTAAAGAAGAAAATAAGGAAATGGAGTTCTGGACACAGGAGGAATTTCAGGCATTTTTGGAGTGTGTGGCAGATAAGCCTATTTCGTATTATGCATTTGAAATACTTTATTGGACTGGTATTCGTGAAGGTGAGCTGCTTGCCTTGACACCGGGTGATTTCAATTTTGAAAACGCTTCGGATAAACAAGTCATATCAGAGGCTGGAAGGTAAAGATGTAATTACAGACCTGAAAACACCAAAGAGTAACAGAACCATTGTCATGCCGGATTTCCTTACTATAGAGATGGAGGATTTTATAAAAAGCATATACGGAATCAAGATGGATGACAGAATTTTTACCATTTCAAAAAGCTATCTGCATCACGAAATGGATAGGGGAGCAAAGCTTGCAGGAGTGAAAAGAATCCGAATCCATGGATTACGACATGCGCAGTATTGTCATTTTGACAATTTTGTATTATTCACGGGTTTTAAACTTGATGGGGATTGCGTCCCCATACCCACGTGAAAATATAATTGCAGGCGATTACATTTTAGCAGATACGCAAGCGTTTCTGAGTAAGCGTCACAGACACCAAAATAAGAAAATTTTGATAAGGCATATCACTGGAATAAGTGAATGTTTTTTTGTTTTCAAATATTCAATTAACTGAAAAAGTAAAAAAGTTTTCCTCAGGGGCTGTAAAAATACCTTTCAGCGTTTCGTATTAATGAAAGGGTATTTTTTGCAGGAAAAATAAAAAATTTTTATCAAGAGCCTGTGTTTATGCCCTTCATCTTTTATATATGTGTAAGAACATTTTTTAGCCGGCATAAAAATGATTTTTACAACAGTTAGAAACAGAAATGAGGCGAGAAAAGAATGAAATATGAATACATGAAGGAGTCAGAGCAGAGGATTCAGTACTTCCGGTTTCCGAAGTTTTTGCTAAAACTGCGAATTTCTCAAACTGCAAAATTCCTTTATATGATTTTGTATGACCGGGCGCGGATATCGAGAAAGAATAGCTGGATAGACAAGTATGGAAACGTTTATCTGATATTTCCAATAGATGAATTGTCTGTTCAAATCGGCAAATGCAAATCTTCTGTAAAAACAACATTGAAGGAATTAGATGATGAGGGATTATTGGTTCGCAGATTCGGTGGATTTTCAAAACCTAATCATTTATATGTAAAAATTCCATCTGATGAGATAGGTTTACAGCCAGTTGATAATAAGGTGTTTGAAAAGATGGCGATAACAGAGTCAGAAAAGCAACCATCATCTAGCCGAAAAAATGGCTGTGCAGGAGTCGGAAATGTGGCACCTAGTAAAGTAACTGAGAAATATAAAAGAAATAAATATTATGAAGTAAATTAAGGTAGTTTAATATGGAAGTGGGATGACGCTCTGACTTAGGCTGGAGTGTTTTTCTGTGGAAAAAACATAAAAAAATATTATAATAGAAAAGAAATTTTAAGAAAAACGGAGGAGTTAGGAAAATGAAATCGAAATCCGGAAACAAGAAATTATGGATTGCAGTTATTATTTTCGTATTGATGATAGCCGGAGCAATCGGCAATCATTCGGATAATAAGAAAGAAAAGCCTGACAGGGAAAGTTCCGTTGCCACGGAAACACAGACTGAAACAGAGACAGAAAGCAATACAGAGCCTGGTGGTGATACGGAGGATTTTGTTACCGAGGGAGTCATCAGTAATACCTATAAGACAGATAGCAGTTCCTCCGGACAGATGCAGGTGCATTTCATGGATGTAGGGCAGGGCGATGCTACCTTGATAGCTTGTGATGGTCATTACATGCTGATAGATGCCGGCAATAATGACAAAGGAACAACGGTACAGTCCTATCTTATGAGCCAGGGTGTAGAGAAACTGGATTATGTCATGGGAACGCACCCGGATGCAGACCATATTGGCGGACTGGATGTAGTAATTTATAAATTTGACTGCGATACAATTATCATGCCGGATGTGGCAAATGACACCAGAACCTATGATGATGTGGTGCAGGCAATGAAGTCCAAGGGCTATCAGACTACTTATCCGGTAGTTGGAGAGACTTATACTTTGGGCGGAGCAACTTTTACCATCGTGGCACCGAATGCAGACTATGGAAATGACATGAATGACTGGTCGGTGGGTGTGCTGGTGCAGAATGGCAACAACCGCTTCCTCTTCACCGGAGATGCAGAAGAAAAAGCGGAAGAGGACATTTTAAATAATGGAATTGATATTTCGGCAGATGTCTATGCGGCAGCGCATCATGGAAGCAAAACAGCCACAAGTCAGGCATTTTTGGATAAGGTATCACCGACTTATGTGGTAATCAGTGCCGGTGAAGGCAATAAATACGGACATCCTCATGCAGAGGTGCTGAACCGTTTGCGGGCAGCAGGCAAATCTGTGTTCCGTACCGATGAGCAGGGTACGATTGTAGCAACATCGGATGGAAATGATATCACCTGGAACTGCTCCCCGTCAGAAAGCTGGAAAGCAGGAGAACCGACCGGAAGTAGTGATAGTACAGCAAATAATTCCACAGCAGACAGCACTACATCATCAGGCAGCAGTGATGCAGGTATAGCTGCAGATACATCCGGCAGTTCAAATAGTGACAGCAATTCCGTTATGGTACATATTACAGACACCGGTTCAAAATATCATTCGGCAGGCTGCTCGTATTTGAAAAAGAGTGACCATGAGGTGACTCTGTCAGAGGCGAAGAACATGGGTTTGACACCATGCTCAAGATGTAACCCGCCACAGTAAAAAATTAATGAGAAAAACGAATCGCCAAGCACCTTGCACTTTTTATTTGATTAGTATACAATAAACGAAGTTAGCATCAACTAACCCCATGTGAATCATAGTGACTCCTTTGGAATATGGAGACGGCAATATCCATATTCACCGGAAGAAATATTCTTCCGGGTGGAAGAGTCCTGTATCTGACAAAATATGAAGAGGAACTGCACCGAGCTTCAAAGTTATAAACTTCCAAAAGCTGGCACGGAATATACCGCAGAGCAGTTAATCGTACTCCTATAGATAAATGATATTCTTTAACAAACACCAAAGAAGCTGCAGTACGGCAGCTTCTTTTGGCGTGCCGGGAAAATGGAAGGGTGGTTATTATAGAGGGAAAAAGAAAAAATGCATAAAAAATGGATAAATATGCATCAAACTTAGTGACTATTTGTTTTGCGAAAAAGGTTGAAAAAACCTTCCCGATATGGTAGAATTTTTACAATTTAGGTAGACTGTGCAGGCTTGGTGCATTTTTTATGCAAAAGGAAGGAAAAAGAGATGACTGACTCTTTTTTTTTGCGCAGGTATCGGAAGAATAGAAAGGACAGGGTGAACAAATGAAAGCTTTTCTTATATTGGAAGATGGCAATGTATTTACCGGAACCAGCATCGGTTCAACACGGGAAGTCATCAGTGAAATCGTATTTAATACGTCGATGACAGGGTATTTAGAGGTACTGACAGATCCATCTTATGCAGGACAGGCGGTAGTAATGACATATCCTTTGATTGGAAATTATGGAATTACACCGGATATGGAGTCAGGACGTCCATGGGTAGATGGATATATCGTAAGAGAATTATCCAGAATGCCAAGTAATTTCCGTTGTGAAGGAACCATTCAGGATTTCCTGAAAAAATACGATATACCGGGAATTGCAGGAATTGATACCAGAGCATTAACCAAGCTCTTACGTGAAAAAGGAACAATGAATGGAATGATTACAACAGATGAGAATTACAATCTGGATGAGATTATTCCAAAATTAAAGGCTTACACCACAGGAAATGTGGTAGATAAAGTAACCTGTGAAGAGAAAAGCGTATTGCCTGGAAAGGGCAAAAAAGTAGCACTGTTAGACCTTGGTGCTAAGAGAAACATCGCCCAGTCATTAAATAAAAGAGGCTGTGAAGTTACCGTTTATCCGGCACACACCACAGCAGAAGAAATTTTAAGCACGAATCCGGACGGAATCATGTTAAGTAATGGACCTGGAGACCCGAAGGAGTGCAAGGAGATTATTGCAGAGATTCGTAAATTATATGAATCTGACACACCGATTTTTGCAATCTGCTTGGGACATCAGCTGATGGCACTTGCAACCGGTGCAGACACATATCATTTGAAATATGGTCATCGTGGAGGAAATCATCCGGTTAAGGATTTAAAGACCAACCGTGTATACATTTCCAGTCAGAACCATGGTTATGCAGTAGATACCAATACCCTGGATGAGAAAATTGCAAAACCGGCATTTGTAAATGTAAACGATGGAACCAACGAAGGATTAGAGTATGTCGGAAAGAACATTTTTACCGTACAGTTCCATCCGGAAGCATGTCCGGGACCACAGGATTCTGCTTACCTTTTTGACCGTTTTATTGAGATGATGGGAGGAACGAAATAATGCCTAAGAATAAAGATATTAAAAAAGTATTAGTAATTGGTTCAGGTCCGATTGTCATTGGACAGGCTGCAGAGTTTGACTATGCAGGAACACAGGCATGTCGTTCTTTAAAAGAAGAAGGAATCGAAGTTGTTCTGGTAAACTCCAATCCTGCTACCATTATGACAGATAAGGATATTGCAGATGAAGTTTATATCGAGCCATTAACTGCAAAAGTATTAGAGCAGATTATCATAAAAGAAAAACCGGACAGCGTCCTTCCTACCTTAGGTGGACAGGCAGGTCTTAACCTTGGTATGGAGTTAGCAGAATCCGGATTCTTAGAGAAACATGGTGTCAAACTGATTGGTACAACTGCTGAGACAATTTTTAAGGCTGAGGATCGTCAGGCATTTAAAGATACCATGGAAAAAATCGGTGAGCCATGTGCACCATCCCAGGTAGTACACAATGTAGAAGATGGTATCAAATTTACCAATACCATCGGATATCCGGTTGTACTTCGTCCTGCTTATACCTTAGGAGGAAGCGGCGGCGGAATCGCACATAATGAGACAGAGCTTATCGACATCTTATCCAACGGACTTCGTCTGAGCCGTGTCGGAGAAGTACTGGTAGAACGTTGTATCGCAGGCTGGAAAGAAATCGAGTACGAAGTAATGCGTGATGCCAATGGAAACTGTATTACTGTATGTAATATGGAAAACATTGACCCGGTTGGTGTACATACCGGAGACTCTATCGTAGTAGCACCTTCCCAGACATTAGGTGATAAAGAGTACCAGATGCTGCGTACTTCTGCACTTAATATCATTTCCGAATTAAATATTACCGGTGGATGTAACGTACAGTACGCACTGCATCCGGAAACCTTCGAATATTGTGTTATCGAGGTTAATCCTCGTGTATCCCGTTCTTCTGCATTAGCATCCAAAGCAACCGGATATCCGATTGCAAAAGTTGCTGCAAAGATTGCACTGGGCTATACCTTAGATGAAATCAAGAATGCAATTACCGGAAAGACATATGCAAGTTTTGAGCCGATGTTAGACTACTGCGTAGTAAAAATCCCAAGACTTCCATTTGATAAATTCATCACTGCAAAACGTACGTTAACAACACAGATGAAAGCAACCGGAGAAGTTATGAGTATCTGCAATAACTTTGAAGGTGCCCTGATGAAAGCAATCCGTTCCTTAGAGCAGCATGTAGACAGTCTTTTATCCTATGACTTCAGCAAGCTTTCTGATGAGGAATTACAGGAGCAGTTACATGTAGTAGATGACCGCAGAATCTGGGTTATTGCAGAAGCACTGCGCCGTGGCGTATCTTATGATAAAATTCATGAGATTACAAAGATTGATAAATGGTTTATTGACAAACTGGCTATCTTAGTTGAGATGGAGCAGGATTTAAAGACAAAACCACTTACCGTAGAGCTTTTAAAAGAAGCAAAACGTATGGAATTCCCGGATAAAGTCATTGCAGATCTTACCGGAAAGAGTGAAAAAGAAATTCATGACATGCGTTACGAAAATGGTATCGTAGCAGCCTTTAAGATGGTTGATACCTGTGCCGCAGAGTTTGAAGCATCCACTCCATATTACTATTCCGTATTTGGCAGTGAAAACGAAGCAACAGAGACAACACCGAAGAAGAAAGTACTGGTATTAGGTTCCGGTCCAATCCGTATCGGACAGGGTATCGAGTTCGACTACTGTTCCGTACACAGCACCTGGGCATTTGCCAAGGAAGGCTGGGAGACAGTTATCGTAAATAACAACCCGGAGACTGTATCAACAGACTTTGATATTGCAGATAAACTGTATTTTGAGCCGTTGACACCGGAAGATGTTGAGGCAATTGTAAAATTAGAAAAACCGGACGGAGCTGTTGTTCAGTTCGGTGGACAGACCGCAATCAAGCTGACCGAAAGCTTAATGAAGATGGGTGTCAAGATTCTTGGAACCAAGGCAGAAGATGTAGATGCTGCCGAGGACAGAGAGCTCTTTGATGAAATCTTAGAGAAGACCGGAATCCCAAGAGCAGCAGGCGGAACTGTATTTACCGCAGAAGAAGCCAAAGAAGTTGCACACCGTCTGGGTTACCCGGTACTGGTTCGTCCTTCCTATGTATTGGGCGGACAGGGTATGAAGATTGCATACAATGATGAAGAGATTGAAGAATTTATCGGAATCATCAACCGTATTGCTCAGGATCACCCGATCCTGGTTGATAAATACCTGATGGGTAAGGAAATCGAAGTAGATGCCGTATGCGATGGTACAGATATTTTAATTCCAGGTATCATGGAGCATATCGAGCGTACCGGAGTACATTCCGGAGACAGTATTTCCGTATATCCGGCACCGACCATCAGTGATGAAGTAAGAGAAATGCTGGTAGAATATACTAAGCGTTTGGCTCAGGCATTACATGTAGTAGGACTGATTAATATCCAGTTTATCGTAATGGACGAGCAGGTATATGTCATCGAAGTAAATCCACGTTCTTCAAGAACGGTACCATATATCAGTAAAGTTACCGGTATTCCAATCGTAGACCTGGCAACCAAGGTTATCATTGGAAATACCATCAAGGGAATGGGTTACACACCGGGACTTGCACCAACCGCAGATTATATCGCAATCAAGATGCCGGTATTCTCCTTCGAGAAACTGCGTGGAGCAGAAATCAGCCTTGGACCGGAAATGAAGTCCACCGGAGAATGCTTAGGAATTGCCAAGACCTTTGATGAAGCTTTATACAAAGCTTTCTTAGGAGCAGGCGTTCAGCTTCCGAAATATAAGCAGATGATTATGACTGTAAAAGATGCGGACAAGCCGGAAGCAGTCGGTGTAGCAAAACGTTTTGCAGCCTTAGGCTACAAGATTTATGCAACCAGAAGTACTGCAAAATATTTACAGGAGCATGGCGTAGATGCACTTCGTGTCAATAAGATTACCCAGGAGTCACCAAACGTTATGGACTTAATCTTAGGCCATAAGATTGACCTTGTCATCGACACACCGACCCAGGGAAATGGTGATAAGAACCGTGACGGATTCCTGATTCGTCGTAATGCAATTGAGACTGGCGTATACTGTATCACAGCAATGGATACAGCCAATGCACTGGCAACCAGCTTGGAGAATGCCCAGTCAGAGCTTACTCTGGTAGATATTGCAACCGTGAAGAATATTTAAGAGCAAAGAAACAGCCTCATGTGTTTCAAGTGGAACACATGGGGCTGAAATTTTTGCTGTCAGGCATCTGTAAGAAACTGCCAGTAACAGGCACTGCAGGCGCAGGCAGCGTTTATATAATATATACAAAATCGGAAACATAATTTGAATAAAAATGACAATTGACAAAGAAATGTAAAATGGTTAATCTGATAGGTAGTTGCTGAAGAATCAGCGGGAGTACTGAGCTATGAAAAAATGAGATGAAATGATTAGATAGTACAATTCATAGATTCCGGAATTCTCTGGTGATAATCCCAAATGATATGAGGCAATAAAAATAGAATAAGTATGCATATGAGGTGGCAAAATGGAAGAGAGAGTGGACTATCTGCCGTTAGGAAGTGTTGTTATTGTGCATGGAGGTGTAAAAAAGTATGTAATCGTAGCAAGAGGACTACAGCTAAAGATAAATGGAGATTACAAACTTTTTGATTATGGAGCATGTACTTATCCGGAAGGAATGATGGGAGACCGGTTAATGTATTTTCAGGCATCTGATATTAACAAGGTAGTATTTAAGGGGTATACGGATGATGATGAGAGAATAATGGTTGATAATATTCAAAAAGCAATGGAGAGTCTTGATGTAGAGCGGGCAGATGTTCGAAGACTGAAGCAGAGTATGAGGAATTAATATGGCTAAAAAATATGACAATTCCAAATATCAAAGTTTAAAATCACAGAAAAGTGCAAATGAGAAAAAACAGGAATCATACAAGAGCGAAATTAATGATATAGAAGCTGAGATTGAGAGACTTCGGGTCGCTTATAATACCCTGGATGATGCAAAGGAAGCGTTGGAGGATATAAAGAATATTCATAGTAATATGCCGACTTTCTATGAATCATTATGGACGGGAAATAAGGCACAGTATTTTTATGAAATCTGTGAGAGTGGCAGATTGAAAATAGACTATGATGGATATATTTCCGGTATTGATAGTGTAGAAGATGAGATCAACTGGGAGATTAATGCTTTAAAGGAAAAACAGAATGAGAAATATGGAGCACTTTCGAAACTGGTAAATGCATGGGATGATTTATGTACAAAAATTCGAAACTTTTTTAATTAGCAGGAATGTTTAAAACAGGAGTGGAACAGATGATAACTATTTTAGATGAGATAGCCACGGAATCAGATATCGGAAAAATGTATATGGATGCATGTGGTCTTTCGCTGGAGGCAACAACAACAGATATTAGTGGAAAATCAGAAGCATTAGAGAAGTTTTTAAGCAGTTATGAGAGTTTTGCAAATATAGTAAGTGCTTATGAACAGATATTGATTTCGGATATATGCAATATATCTGAAATATCAAATTCCTGGATAGAACGGGACAGAGAGCAGAGTAATCAGTTAAAGGAAAGTAATACATTGTTAGATTTACTGGAACATCCATAGAAGGATGGGGGAGAAGAATGGAAGGGTTTGTAATCAAATATACAGATATAAATAATCTGTTATGGGAGTATAAGTCAAAGCTGGAAGGCTTGATAAGTAAGTTGGAAACGTGTGAAAGAAGTATAAATCAGTTTATTCAGAGTGACCAGTTTATAGGAGAAACGGCAACAGCAGCAAAAAATTATTTATATGATGTACATATTACTATGATATCCTGTTTAAAGGTGGCAACGCAAAATATGCTAGATGATATTGCTTATCATAAGGCATGTTATAATGAGATAGATGGTTCGACGAACTTTAGACTGAATGAGGAAGCAATCCGGGAGTTCCGCACAAAACTGGCTACGAATTCAGCGGATACGGAATCTTATGCTCAGAGTGTACAGCAGGCGGTATCCAATATCTCAGATATTTCAGACGTGAATATACCGGGAACAAATGGTATAATAGAACTGCATGAACAACTGGATCAGGAACTTTTGAATTTTATTGAGACAATTCAGACACAAGAAAGTACTACGGTAACAATTATTGAAAATACAGTAGATCTCATGGTTGACAGTATAAAAAACTGCCTTGGAAAAATAGGAACCAGTAAAACAGCAATCACTACTTATACAAGCAATAGTTTTTATACTGACATCGATGTGTATACACTGGCATATCTGAGTGAATATTTTTATCAGCAGCATACAGTTAATCAGGAAACTTATGATGCAATATGGGATGTAGAACAGCAGTTAAAAGATGCGGCAGAAGAACGGGAAGTGCAAGGTGTTATAAAAGCAATCGGCGGAATTGTACTGGTTGTAGTTGGTGTAGCATGTATTGCAGCATCGCTTGGAGCAGCAACTCCGGCAGTGGTAGCCGCAGGTACAATGATTGGAAGCGGAACAACCGTTTTTGGAATTACAGATACAGCCGAAGGGGCACAGGATGTTTATTATGGAAGTATTAGTGATCTTGACAGTACGGCTGTGAATCGGCTAAAAGAAGTAGTCTTTCAGGGAAATGAAGAGGCGTATTATTTTACGGAGGGTGTATTTTCTTTCGCAGCATCAGCCTTTATTCCAATTGGAAAAGCTTCGACAGTAGGAAAACTTACTTTTCGAAGCGGTTCAACGATAATTGCCAAAGAAGGACTTTCAACATTGGCGGGCGAGGGTGTCTCGAAATTGACAACAGATTTATCGGGAAACCAGACTGTGGGAATAATGGCAGGAATGCTGGCCAGTGGACTTACTTCACATGGGCTTGATAAGCTGGATGTGAAATTTAAACAGAAATCATTTACTGATTTGATGAAGCAGGGAATGGTTGAAAGTAGTAATTTCTCTGTAGACGATATAATAAAAGGGGTAGAGAATGGAGAAATTCCATTAAGCAATAATATTCAAAAAGGTAATTATGGAGAAATGAAAATGGATGCATATTTTGAAAGTCAGGGATATGAGAGGATAAGCCTTGATAGAGTGACTGATTTAAATGCACCAAATCATCAGGGAATTGATGGTGTATACTACAATCCAGATGGTCATCCGCCTTATGTAATTGGAGAAGCAAAGTATGGAAACTCAAGATTAGGAAATACATTAGATGGACCACAAATGAGCGATGATTGGATATATGGAAGTAATAGACTTTTAAAAGCAGTAGGGAAGGAAATGTATGATGATATTTTAGTTGAGGGATATGGAAAACAACTAATCCATATTGATAAAAATGGTGTGTTAGATGTGACAGCAATAGATTAAAGGAGACCAAGAGAATGAGAGATAGTATTAAAAGTGAAAAATATTTTGATGAATTCATAGCAGAAGATACAGCTAGAATTTTAAAATTAACAAAAAAAGTAAATGGCGGAGAAGTTAGACCAGAAAGATTAGTGCCAGTAAAACAGGGAATTTTTCGTATTAAACTTGGAATTATAATAGCAAGGTATTCTAAGGGAGATAGCATAGCTTGTTTAAGAAGTGATTTTATGGAAATATATGAAGAGTGGATAATGTCCTTCTTTTCACAGGTTGCATATAATGAGAATTTAAAGATGCTATCACTTGCAGTCCTATTTGAAATAGAGCAAAAACTGATTACAGTAACAAAAAGAAAACTGAAAGAAAAAGAGGTAAAGGACTGGTTGTTGCTTTTTCTGATGGGGGAAAAACAACCAAATTTACCACTTTTATTTCCAGACAGATTTCAAATAATGAAAGAGTTAGTTAAAGAAAGAGATAAATCAGATTTATTGGAGAAATATTTGAAAGAGGACTGGTATAATAAAGAATACGAGTGTTATGAGGCTCATAAAAGTGACCAGAATATATATTATGGTTACTGGAGTTTTGAAGCAGGAGCTATTGCAAAAATATTAAATTTAGATGATAGTAATTTAAAGAATGTGCCATATTATCCATACGATTTGGTTCATTACAAAAAATGAAATTAGTAAATGATTCGAGGCAATATATTATGAAACCAATATATGCAGAAAATATTATAGTAGCAATAAAATCGTGCGGCTGTATAGCGTGGTATATTTTAGACAAAGATTATTGCTTTTTAGATTATCCTAAGCTAGAAGAAGCATATCGTAAGAAAGGCTATAATGATACTTTTGATGATGATTCCAGATTTGGCATAAAAGTAGTAAATGAATTGTCAAAAACACAATTTTTGGATCATATAAAAGAATATAAAATTACAGCCGAAGAATTAAAGAAAATGTTAATGAAGGAATCTGATTATAATGATAAATTAGCATATAATCCATCTATTTTAATAGATTTTGAAAATCGGGTATTTATATCGTATTATGCTGAACCAGAATCTTTTGAAGCGTTTGTTCCAGATGGTTGGACAGGAAGGTATCAGGATTTTACAGAAGAAATACCAGAAAAACAGAGATATTGGATGGATGAAAACGGTAAAAATTTGATAGGAGAGTAGGAATGGATAATAATACAGTTACAATTTTAAATGAAGAATTCGAGAATGATAAAACAGGTGAGAAAGTACAGGGAATAACAATTATTGTAGAGGGAAAACTTAAAGAAGTGCTTGATTTGCTCATGAAAAATAATCCTAATTACAAAAATTATACAGAAATTGTTCGGGATGCTTTTTTTAATGGCATTAATTCAATGATAAGAGAGCATAAATAATAAGCACAAAAGAAGTAGCTGGTAGATAATAATACGGAGGGTATTGGTATGGAATTTAATGAGACACAAACAATGGCAATTAATTTTACTAAAATGGCAAAAGAAAAAATGGGGGATAAGGTTAAAGATTTTTGCATTTCGGACATATATGATGATGTGAATAACCGAGCATTTAGCGTGGAATTTGCAGCATATGATTATTTCCCAATAAGGTTGAACTATGAAAGAGGAAGATTTGGATGCTGCATTTTATATGGAGAAAGAACAGTGGCATTAAGTAACTCACAACAATGGTGGGAAGAAGCTGATTTTGCTGTCTTTTTTAAAGAATTAGAAAGAGAACTGAAGTTAAGAATTCCGGATAAATTCTTAAAAGCGCATCGTTGGAGATAATATAAGAGAAGCACTACTAAGGAGAAACAGACATTGCGTGATACAGTGATGAATGAACAATATTTTACGGAATATATTCTGGAAGAGACAGAGCGAATAAGAAAATTTCAAAATAAATTAAAAAATAATGAGGTAAGAGAAGATAGAATTTATTCCGTAAAAAGAAAAATAGATGCGATACAATTCGAATTACTTATTGCAAGATATTCTGCCGGTGAAGACGTAGAAAAATTAGAAAATGATTTTATGCAGTTATTAAATGATATGCCATTGTATTGGAAGGGTAATTCTAGCTATATTGATATGCTGTGGATGATGGCACTTGCAATTTTATTCGATGTAAGTAGAGAAAAGTTTGGTATATTGTCGGATTTGGTAACTCAATATAATCGGAAAGATGCTTTATTGGAATTTTTTGTTAATTACAAAATGAATGGAAACATAGGACAACTGAAAGGAGACTATTCCTTTGGCTTCCCATATGATAAGTTGACGGATATTGTTGCAAATAGAGAAAAAGCAGTTGAAAAATTAAAAGAATATTTGGAAAAATATTGGTATGTGGGACATAAAAATATTGGATGGTACGATATTCATAAAGCAAAAGAAAAATTGTATTACGGTTACTGGAGTTTTGAAGCAGGAGCTATTGCAAAAATATTAAATTTAGATGACAGCAATTTGAAAGATGTACCGTATTATCCATATGATTTGGTTCACTATAAAAGCAATAGTATGTAATCGGGATTAGAGGATATAAAAGGCGTTTTATATGTTGTGGGATAAATTAACGGAAGAGAATTATATAATATATGTAAACAGAGACATTGATTTAAAGATAAAAGTTTTTGAATTGATGGAGAATGATGAAATATATATCAACTATAAGGGATTTAATTTGACAATACCTATGTTGGTATGGGAGTTTGGAGAAGATTTAAAGTTGGCATCAATAGAAGATGTTCGTATGGAAGGCAACGACCGATTTGATAAACATTTTGTTATTAAAAAAGAGGATAAAGAAAAGTTTTTAGATGAAATATATTTCTTTTTGGTTGATAATCATATGGATTCTGTTTTAAATGAAAAGTATCGAGCAAATTGGTGATAAAGATAAAAAATATATTATAGGATGAATATGAAAATAAAGGTAAGAAGAGAAGCTGTTAAATGCACGAATTGTGGGAAAATTAATGAATTTTATTATTTATCAGATTTTTCATATGGTGAGAGATTAGTGCTATTTCATAACGGTATGAGTTATGCATATATTAATTTGTTGAAAGATGATGTTTATAATGATTTTATTGATAAAGTGAAATCTATTTTAAATTTGCATCAAAAAGAATTTTCAGAAGAAAAATTGCAAAATATAATTAATCATATATTTGGCATGACTTGTGACAGGATACAGGAAGGTGAGATTGACTTTGCAATGAACCATAAAAAATGCATCTATTGCGCCGCGGATGATTTTGAAGATTTAATGGCTGAGCCGGAAAAAATTATTTGTGTGGAGATGCCCAATGTGACACATCATGCGTGGAAAACTCTGGATGATACGAAAAAGGTGCAGCGAATAGAAAAAGCATTAATGGAAAATAAAGTTATCTAATGATACAGTGGTGTATACCAAATGGAGAAAATCAGGGAATGAGAGATTATATTAAAAGTGAACAATATTTCGACGAATTCATAGCGGAAGATACAGCCAGAATTTTAAAATTAACCCAAAAAGTAAATGGGGGAGAAGTAAGGCAAGAAAGAATAGTGCCAGTAAAAAAGGGAATTTTTCGTATTAAACTTGGAATTATAATAGCAAGGTATTCTAGGGGAGATGACATAGCCTGTTTAAGAAGTGATTTTGTGGAAATATATGAAGAATGGATAATATCTTTCTTCTCGCCAGATGCATATAATGAAAATTTGAAAATGTTGTCACTTGCAGTTCTTTTTGAAATAGAGGAAAAACTGACTGCATTAACAAAAAGAAAAATGAAGGAAAAAGAGGTAAAAGACTGGCTGTTACTTTTTCTGATTGGCGAAGAACAACC